>Ga0315334_10000068_pt1 | contig 71850 bp, 71 predicted proteins | sample M150034915metaG_FD_205555 | JGI IMG/M metagenome (GOLD analysis project Ga0315334, IMG submission 205555) | Ammonia-oxidizing marine archaeal communities from Monterey Bay, California, United States - M1 500m 34915 | ecosystem: Environmental > Aquatic > Marine > Intertidal zone | place: USA... | reverse complement strand
GGCGCTTGGTGGCCGAGGCACTCTCCATCGCAGCGGTCGCGGCTTCGATCTGGCTGCGGACGCTGTCGGGGGTGCGCTTGCGACCACGCTTGGGTTGGTTGGCCTCGAGCGCTGTGAGGTAATCGCGGACGGCCCTGGTTTCGACCTTCTCCGCGTCTGACATTTTTTGGCGTGGCATCTCTTGACACTTTCTTGTACGGGTGGGTTGCTTCTGGGGTCCTTAAATAGTTCTGAATATGTAGAGCATCAATTAAGGAAATTTAATTCTAACTCTATTCTGCGTTCGTATTCGAAGAATGGGTATGAAATCTCGCGAATCGGGCCCCCTTTCCACCGAATAACTCGATCGTCCAACGGGACGCACCAACTGGTGATCCTCGACCGCTACCGTGCACCGCCGTGAGCGAACCCCTCCACCGGGCACTCGGGCTGACCGACGACGAGGCCTCCACCATCGAGGGAATCCTCGGCCGGGCCGCCAACCCGTTGGAGCTGGCCATGTACTCGGTGATGTGGTCGGAGCACTGTTCCTACAAGAGCAGTCGCATCCACCTCGGGCGGCTTCCGACCGAGGCGCCGTGGGTGCTCGTGGGCCCTGGCGAGAACGCCGGCGTGGTCGACGTCGGCGACGGCATCGCCGCCGCCATCCGCATCGAGTCGCACAACCACCCGTCGGCGATCGAGCCCTACCAGGGGGCGGCCACCGGGGTCGGGGGGATCCTCCGCGACATCTTCACCATGGGTGCACGGCCCATCGCCCTCATGGATTCCCTGCGGTTCGGCCCCATCGACGATGCCCGCAGTCGCTGGATCGCCGAGGGCGTGGTCTCCGGCGTGTCCGGCTACGGCAACGCCGTCGGCGTGCCCACGGTCGGTGGCGAGACCGTCTTCGACGCCACCTATCGGGGCAATCCGCTCGTCAACGTGCTGTGCCTGGGCCTGCTCCCCACCGACCGTCTGGTGCTCGGCCAGGCCTCGGGCGTCGGCAACCTGGCGGTGCTGCTGGGTTCCTCCACGGGCCGCGATGGCATCGGGGGCGTCAGCGTCCTCGCCTCGGCGGGCTTCTCCGAGGAGACCGACGGCGACAAGCGGCCCAGCGTCCAGGTGGGCGACCCCTTCGAGGAGAAGCGCCTCATCGAGGCGTGCCTCGCCCTGCTCGACGAGGGGCTCGTGGTCGGCATCCAGGACCTCGGCGGAGCGGGCCTGACCTGTGCCACCAGCGAGACCGCCTCCCGCGGTGGCGTCGGCATGGACATCGACGTGTCGGCCGTGCCGCGGCGCGAGCCCGGCATGGAACCCCACGAGGTCATGACCAGCGAGTCTCAGGAACGGATGCTCGCCATCGTCGAACCCGACGGCCTCGACCGGGTCCTCGAGATCTGCGAGCGTTGGGAGGTGCGGGCCAGCGTCATCGGCCGTGTCACCGACGGGGGTGCCCTGCGCATCCTCGACGGGTTCGACGGTGAGGTGCTGGCTGAGGTGCCGGCTGCCTCGCTCCACGAGGACGCTCCCCTCTACGACCGTCCCCGCCAAGCGCCCGACGCACCGCCCGGCCCCTCGGCCGACGACCTTGACGCACCGGAGGATCCGGGTAACGAACTGCTCGAACTGCTGGCCGACCCGGCCTGGGTCTACCGCCAGTACGACCACCAACTGTTCCTCAACACCGTGGTCGGCCCCGGGGACGATGCCACGGTTCTGCGACTCAAGCACCCGGGAACCGGAATCGACACCGGTCGTGGCCTGGCCCTGACGACCGACGGCAACCACCGCTGGTGTGCCGTCGACCCCCGGCAGGGCACAGCGATGCTGGTGGCCGAGTCGGTCCTCAACCTGGCCTGCGTGGGGGCCCGTCCGTTGGCGGTCGTCAACTGCCTCAACTTCGGCAACCCCGAGCACCCCGAGGTGATGTGGCAACTCTCCGAGTCCGTCGACGGTATGGGTGAGGCCTGTCGGGCCCTGGGTGTTCCCGTCGTGGGCGGCAACGTGAGCCTCTACAACGAGTCGGCCGGAACCGACATCGACCCCACGCCGGTCATCGGCCTGCTCGGGATGGTCGACCGGCTCGACCGGCGACCGCCCGGTGCGACCCTCGTCGACGGTCATCGCCTTCTCCTGCTCGGTCCCGAGGCGGACGGGCTCGGCGGATCCCGCTGGGGCGCCTCACATGGTGCGCCGGGCGGCCGGCTGCCCGACCTCGACCTGGCGGTGGTGGCCGACGTCGCCGAACTGGTCCGGGGACTCGTCTCCGACGGCCTGGTCGACGGCGTTCACGACGTCTCGTCGGGCGGCCTCGGCGTGGCGTTGGCCGAGATGGTTGCCCGCTCCGGCGTCGGCGTCCAAGTCGCCCGGGTGGCGGACCACCGGGCCCTGTTCGGCGAGGCGCCCGGCCGGATCGTCATCGTCGTCCACCCGGACTGGCTCGTCGAGGTGTTCGCGCGGGCTGAGGCGGCTGGTGTGGAGACTTCCCGCATCGGCCTCGCGACCGGCGACCGGTTCACGGTCAAGGGCCTGGTCGACATCGGCGTCGACGAGGTCACTGCGGCGTTCACCGACCGGTTGCCGGAGGCGCTTGGTGCCGGCACTGCCAGCCGCTGAGCATCCGGTCCGTGCGCGTGGCCGACGGTAGGCTGAGACCCGTGTCGAGCCCGTACCTCGCCCCCGACGAGCAGGACGAGCCCTTCGACGACACCCCCAAGGAGGCCTGCGGGGTCTTCGGGGTGTTCGCCCCCGGCCAGCCGGTCGCCCACCTCACCTACCTGGGCCTCTATGCCCTGCAGCACCGCGGCCAGGAGTCGGCGGGCATGGCGGTCAGCGACGGCGAGGGGATCACCGTGGTCAAGGAGATGGGGCTGGTCTCCAACGCCTTCGACGATCGGACCCTCACAGCGCTTTCCGGCGACCTCGCCATCGGCCACACCCGCTACTCGACGAGCGGGTCGAGCACCTGGCGCAACGCCCAACCTGTGTACCGCGGCGTCGACCACGTCGAGTTCGCCCTCGGCCACAACGGCAACCTGGTCAACACCGAGGCCCTGGCCGCCGAGGCCGGGATGCTTCCGGGCACCGTCACCTCCGACACCGACCTCATGGCAGAGCTTCTCACCACGTCGCTGCTCGCTCGCCCCGACCTCGAGCCCGGCGCGGCGTTCGAGGCGGCACTGTCCGATGTGCTGCCCCGGCTCCACGGTGCCTTCTCGCTCGTGTTCGCTGATCGTGAGCGCATCATCGGCGTGCGCGATCCCAACGGGTTCCGGCCACTGTGCCTGGGCCGCCTCGACGGGGGCTGGGTGCTCGCCTCCGAGTCACCTGCCCTCGACGTGATCGGGGCGCACTTCGTCCGGGAACTCGAGCCCGGGGAGGTCGTCATCATCGACCGGACGGGCTGCCGGTCGCTGCACCCGTTCGACCCCGTCGAGATCGACCCCCGACTCTGCCTCTTCGAGTTCATCTACTTCGCCCGGCCCGACAGCGTCCTCTACGGGCAGAGCGTCCACCATGCCCGCGTCCAGATGGGCGAGGCGCTCGCTGAGCAGGCGCCCGTCGAGGCCGACCTGGTCATGGGCGTGCCCGAGTCGGGCATCCCGGCGGCCGAGGGCTACGCCCGGCGGTCGGGCATCGATTTCGGCCACGGCCTCGTAAAGAACCGCTACATCGGCCGCACGTTCATCGCACCCACGCAGGCCCTGCGGTCGTCGGCGGTGCGCATGAAACTCAACCCGCTGCGGGACAACATCGAGGGCCAGCGCCTCATCGTCGTCGACGACTCGATCGTGCGCGGCACCACGACCCGGTCGATGGTGCGCATGCTGCGCGATGCCGGGGCGAAGGAGATCCACCTGCGTGTGTCGTCGCCGCCCTACCGCTGGCCCTGCTTCTACGGCATGGACACGGGGTCCCGGGGCGAGTTGCTGGCGGCCAACCTTACGGTCGACGAGATCCGCGAGTACCTCGACGTCGACACGCTCAGCTATCTCAAGCTCGACCACCTGCTCGAAGCCACGGGGGCCGTTGGAGCTGGCTTCTGCTCCGCCTGCCTGACCGGCGAGTACCCGATCGAGATCCCTGCCAACCTCACGAAGCAGGTGCTCGAGCATCCCGACGATCCGTCGGCTCCGGAACGGGCCATGCCCGTCCTGGGCGACGACCTCAAGCGTGGGTTGCCCGTCGAGGAAGCCGCCCGGCTCTTCGACCGCACCTGAGGCGACAGTGCCCGAGGACTACCGGTCGGCGGGCGTCGACATCGGCGCCGGTGAGGACGCCGTGCGGCGCATCGCTCCCCACGTGCGTTCCACCTACCGACCAGAGGTGATCGGCGACATCGGCGGGTTCGGGGGGCTCTTCGACATCGGGAGGTCGGGCTACCGCGATCCGCTCCTCGTGTCGACGACCGACGGGGTGGGGACGAAGGCCGAGATCGCCCGCCAGACGGGCCGTTTCGACACGATCGGCCGGGATCTCGTCGCCATGTGCGTTGATGACCTGGTGTGTGTCGGGGCCGCGCCGCTGTTCTTCCTCGACTATGTGGCCGTCGGCCGACTCGACCCCGTGGCCATGGAGCAGTTGGTATCAGGCATCGCTGACGGTTGCCGGGAGGCCGGCTGCGCACTGGTTGGTGGCGAGATGGCCGAGCACCCCGGCGTGATGGAGGCCGACCAGTTCGACCTGGTCGGCTTTTCGGTGGGTGCCGTCGAACGCGATGCCGTCCTCGATGGCAGCCGGGTGTCGGCCGGCGATGTCCTCGTCGGGATCGAGTCACCGAACCTGCGGTCCAACGGCTTCTCGCTGGCACGTCGCCTCGTGTTCGACGTTGCCGTACGGTCGCTCGACGACCCTGCCTGGGAGGGTGCGGAGACGTCGTTGGCGGACGAGTTGCTGGCGCCGAGCGTGATCTACGCCTCGGCGGTGGTTGCCGCCCTCGACGCCCACGAGGTGCACGCCGTCGCCCACGTCACGGGAGGCGGCCTGCCCGGCAACCTGCCCCGGGTTCTGGGTGGTGCCGTCGACGCGGTCGTCGACTCCTCGGCTTGGGAGGTGCCCCGCATCTTCAGGGAGCTCCAGGCGATGGGCGGTGTCGGCGACGACGAGATGGCACGGGTGTTCAACCTCGGGATCGGCATGGTGTTGGCGGTCCCCGGCCACGAGGCCGACGGTGTCGTCGTCACACTCGCTGACCATGACCGTCCGGCCCGGGTCATCGGTGAACTGGTCGAGGGCTCCGGCCGGGTCGACCTGCGCCGCTAGGTTCGGAGCTGTGGCAGAGGCGTTCCCCGTTCCGAATCAGGCACTTATCGACCACCTGTTGGCGCATGCGGTCCAGACGGGCGACTTCGTCCTCAAGAGCGGACGCAGGAGCACCTGGTTCTGTGACGGAAAGCAGACCGTCTGCCGGTCCGAGGGCCTGCTCCTCGTCGCCGACGCTGCGCTCGAGGTCATCCCCGACGACGTGACCGCCATCGGTGGGCTCACGGCCGGAGCGGACCCGGTGGCGTTCGGCATCGCCGCGGTCGCTGCCACCCGGGGGCGCTCGCTGCGTTCGTTCAGCATCCGCAAGGAGTCGAAGGGCCACGGCGTCGAGGGCCGGCTGGCGGGTGCACTCGAGCCCGGCGACCGGGTCGTGATCTGCGAGGACGTCGTCACGCGCGGTGCCTCTCCGCTCGAGGCGGCCGAGGTGGTTCGGGCTTTGGGGGCCGAACCGGTGATGATCCTCCCCATCGTCGACCGGGGCGGCACCTGTGGTGCGCTGGCCGAGGCGGCGGGGATCGCCTTTCGTCCGCTGGTCACCGCCCTCGACCTGGGGTTCTCCTACGAAGGCCCTTGACCCGGGTGGCGGCTAGGGCTGCCCCGTAGGATCACTGCCCATGCCGTTCCTGCCGACTGCCGCCTATTCGATCGACCTTCACGTCGAGTTGGCCAACGTGCCCAACACCCTGGGACGTCTTGCCACGGCCATTGGTGAGACAGGCGCCAACATCGTGTCGATGGGTGGCTTCGACGTGCGCGGCGATGTCCTCGTCAACGACGTGGTCGTCAACTGTAGTGACGAGGACCATGCCGGACGGGTGGTGGCTGCCATCGAGGCACTCGACGGCGTCGCGCTCGTGTTCTGGTACGACCGCACGTTCCACATGCACGAGGGCGGCAAGATCGAGGTGCTTCCGCTGGTACCGGTCAGCGACATGCACGACCTGTCGATGGCGTACACGCCGGGCGTCGCCCGCATCTGCATGGCCATCCACGACGATCCCAGCCGGGCCCACGACCTCACCATCAAGAAGAACACGGTCGCCATCGTGTCCGACGGCTCGGCGGTGCTGGGCCTCGGCGACATCGGCCCGGAGGCGGCCATGCCGGTGATGGAGGGCAAGGCGCTGCTCTTCAAGGAGTTCGCCGGCGTCGATGCGTTCCCGGTGTGCATCGACACCGAGTCGCCCGAGGAGATCATCGAGACGGTCATCCGCCTGGCGCCCACGTTCGGCGGCATCAACCTCGAGGACATCAAGGCGCCGGGCGCCTTCGAAGTGGAGCAGTCGCTCAAGGCGGCGCTCGACATCCCGGTCTTCCACGACGACCAGCACGGCACGGCCGTGGTCACCCTGGCGGCGTTGTGGAACTCGCTCAGGCTCACCGGTCGCGACATCGGTGACCTGTCGGTCGTGATCTCGGGCGTCGGCGCAGCCGGCATGGCGGTCGGCAGGATCCTGATCGACGCCGGCATCGGCGAGATTGTCGGCATTGACCGGCAGGGTGCCGTGTACTCGGGGCGGGGCGACCTGAACTTCGCCAAGGAGTGGTTCGCCGACAACACCAACCCCGACCGCAAGATGGGCACGGTCCACGATGTACTCCACGGGGCCGACGTCTTCATCGGCCTCAGCGCTCCGGGGCTGCTCACGGCGGCCGACCTGCGGAACATGGCCTCGGAGCCCCTGGTTTTCGCCATGGCCAACCCCGATCCGGAGATCCGGCCCGAGGAGGCCGACGGCCTCGCTGCCGTCATGGCGACCGGTCGCAGCGACTATCCGAACCAGATCAACAACGTGCTGGCGTTCCCGGGCATCTTCCGGGGCGCCCTCGACGCCGGAGCCACGGACATCACCGAGAACATGAAGTTGGCGGCGGCCCGGGCGATCGCCGACTCGGTATCCGACGACGAGCTTTCGTCGAAGTTCGTGGTGCCGTCGGTGTTCGACAAGTCGGTGCCGATGGCCGTCGCCGCGGCGGTGGCCGCGGCGGCTGTATCCGACGGGGTGTGTCGATCCTGATCCCGCCGGAAGGAGGCTGGCAGGCTGTCACCTTCGACCTCTGGAACACGCTGCTCGTCAGCGTGCCGGGTGCCGTCGAGGTCCGGCTTGCCGCCTGGCGAAGGGTGGTTGACGAGCGGGGCCTCGAGCTTCCCGCCGACCTGCTGCGATCGGTCTTGGAACTGTTCCCGGCCCGATTCGAGGACGAGTGGCGTGCGGGCCGCCAGTACGGGACGCCGCAGGCATTGAACGACGCCTTTCGGGCGTTCGCCGGCCGGATCGGTCCGGACGACGAGGCGGCCCTGGCCGAGGCGTTCGAGGCTGCCTCGTACCGGCTCGAGGTGGATGCCGTCGATGGTGGGGTGGTCGCGATGGCGGCCCTGGCCAGGGCCGGGTTCCGGATCGGCCTGGTCAGCGACACCTCGTTGGCTGGCGGCCGCCACCTGCGTGGCTACCTCGAGAGCCATGGGCTGCTCGACCACATCGGTCACTGCTCGTTCTCCGACGAGGTGGGCGTCTACAAACCGGATGCGGCGATCTTCCGGGACTGCCTTGCGGGGTTGAGCGTCGACGACCCGGTCGGGGTCGTGCACGTCGGTGATCTGCGTCGCACCGACGTGGCCGGCGCCCGAGCACTGGGCATGACCACTGTGCGCTTTCGCGGTGTGGTCGAGGACGATGCCCCTGAGGAAGGCGACGACGAAGGCCCCGAGGCCGACCACGTCATCGACCGCCTGGCCGAGCTTCCCGCGCTGCTGGGGGTGGCAGGCGGGTAGAGCCTGGATCAGGGAAAGGCTCCGGTCGCCGACCGCCTCCTCGACCACGCCGAGGCCGCCTCGGGTCGTACCCGGGCTCCTACCAGACCATCATCCATGCCACGGCGTACGGCGCTTGGACAGGTGTCCTGTTGCTTCGGACGCATGTCCGAATGTGGCAGATGCGAACCTGGGAGAGCCTGCTCAACCGAAGAGGATCGGCAGGCGGCGTGGGCCGCGGACCTGGCCGCCGGCCCAGGTGACGGCGTCGGGGTCGACCAGGGTGAACTCGGGGATCCGCGCGAACCAGGCCTTGAGCGAGACCTCCATCTCCATGCGGGCCAGGTTCGACCCGGCACATCGGTGGATGCCGGCCCCGAAGGCGACGTGGCGGTTGCGCTGCCGGTCGAGGACCACGGTGTCGGGGTCCTCGAACACGTCGGGGTCGTGGTTGGCTCCGGGGAAGTTCATGAGGATCTTGTCGCCCGGCTCCATGGTGACGCCGCCGTACTCGACGGTCTCGATGGCGTTGCGGGCCATGGTGACCGGGGAGTAGAAGCGCAGCAGTTCCTCGATGGCGGTATCCCAGAGGGCGTCATCGGCTTCGGCCATGCGCCGGCGGTCGTTTTCGTGGGTGGCGAAGTGCCACAGCGCCGAGCCGATTGACGACCAGGTGGTGTCGATGCCGGCAACCAGCTGCAGGTTGCACATGCCGATCACGACCTCGTCGGGCAGCGACTCACCGTCGACCTCGGTCTGGCAGAGGGCGGTGATGAGGTCGTCCCCGGGGTTGGTCCGGCGGTTGGCGACCTCCGCGGCGAAGAAGTCCCGGATGAGGTTGGAGTTCTTCAGGCGCAGTTCCGGGTCGGTGAGTCCGAACTCGAGGACGCCGCGGACCCAGCCGATGAAGTCGTCGACCCGTGACTGGTCGACGCCGAGCTTGCTGGCGATGACCCGTGGCGGGATCTGCTGGGCGTAGTCGACCGCCCCGTCACAGCCTTCGGCGTCGATGAATCCGTCGATCAGGTCGTTGCAGAGGCGTTCGGAGTAGTCGCGTTCTGGGCCGATGGCCTTGGGGGTGAAGTGGGGCAGCAGGGCCTTGCGGGTCCAGGTCTGCTCGGGCGGGTCGGCGCTGATGGGAGCTGCGGCGTTGTAGCCCTGTCGGCTCTGGTCGCGCAGTTCGACGGGAAGGTCGATGACGATGGGTCCCGGGCTGGCACTCGAGAGTTCGGGGACCATCTTGGCCATCGCCTGGACATCCTCGTAGCGGGTGGGTAGCCAGGAGCCGCCGTATCGCTCGGTGTGGGCGATCGGACAACTCCCGCGCAACTCGGCCCATGCAGGGACCGGATCGCGGACGTAGTCGGGATCGAAGATGTCGTAGTCGGTGGCCAGGTCGTTGACCGGACAGCGTTCGGTGTCGGTCATCGTGAGCCTCCTTGTCTGGTCCGCACGGCTTCCTCAGTCCTCGATGACCGCGATGGCGAATTCGGGGCAGTTGTCGATGATCAGCTGGGCCTTTTCTTCCATGCCGGCGGGAACGACGCCGTCGTTCAACTCGAAGGCGTTGCCGAGGTCGTCGACGTCGACGAGGGCCGGGGCGAGTGCGTAGCAGCGGCTGTGCCCCTCGCACTTGTCGCGGTCGACGTGGATCCTCATGGTCTCCTCCTTGTCACCGAGGCCGTCCAGAGTACATACGAGAATTTGTCTCCTGTGGGTCGGCGCCCTCCGGGCGGAGGAGCGCCGCCGGGAGTGCTCAGCCCAGTGGCAGGTTGATCTGCTTGGCTTCGAGGAACTCGGCGAGGCCGAAGCGGCCCAGTTCGCGGCCGTTGCCGGACTTCTTGTAGCCCCCGAACGGGGCATCGGTGTTGAGGAACGATCCGTTCATGTCGACCTCGCCGGTGCGCAACCGCTTGGCGACGGCCAGCGCCCGGTCGGCGTCAGAACTCCACACCCCGCCGGACAGGCCGTAGTCGGAGTCGTTGGCGATGCGGATCGCGTCGTCCTCGTCCTCGTAGCCGATGATCGACAGGACCGGGCCGAAGATCTCCTCCTGGGCGATCGTCATCGAGTTGTCGACGTTTGCGAAGACGGTGGGCTTGACGTAGTAGCCGGTCTCGAGGCCGTCGGGCTTGCCGGTGCCACCGGTGACGAGCGTGGCACCCTCGTCGATGCCCTTCTGGATGTAGCCCTGCACCCGGTCCCACTGGACCTGGGAGACGAGCGGACCGAGCCGCGTGCCGGCTTCGTCGGCGGGACCGACGGTGTGGCCGGCTGCCGCTGCGGCGGCGAGTTCGGCGGCCTCGTCCATGCGGTCGGCCGGTACCAGCAGGCGGGTGAGCGCACTGCACGTCTGGCCCGAGTTGAGGTAGGCGGCGCCGATCGCCGACGGGATGGCTGCAGCGAAGTCGGCATCGTCGAGGATGATGTTGGCGGACTTGCCGCCGAGCTCCTGGTGGACCTTGGTGACGTTGGCGGCGGCTACCTCGGCAACGCGTGTGCCGGCCCGTGTCGAGCCGGTGAACGACACCATGTCGACGTCGGGATGGGCGGCGATCGCCTCGCCGACCACCGGACCGACACCGGACACCAGGTTGAACACGCCGGCCGGGAAGCCCAACTCGTCGATGATGTCTGCCAAAAGGAAGGCGTTCAGGGGCGCCACCTCGCTGGGCTTGAGAACCACGGTGCAGCCCACGGCCATGGCAGGGGCGACCTTCGCCATGATCTGGTGCAGCGGATAGTTCCACGGGGTGATGCAGCCGACCACGCCGACGGGCTCACGGGTGACCAACGAGCGTCCGATCGTCTCCTCGAACGCGAACTCCCGGGCCGTGATGGGAACGCCCGACGTGGTTGCGGTCGGGATGCCGGCCTGGATCATCATGGAGAGGCCGACCGGCATGCCGACCTCCCGGGAGATCAGGTTGCCGATCTCCTCGCTGCGAGCGGCGAGCTGGGCACCGAGGGCCTCGATGTAGCCGAGCCGTTCCTCGAGGGGTGCCGCCGACCATGACGGGAACGCTGCGTTGGCCGCTGCGACCGCTGCGTCGACGTCGGCTGCGGTCCCCTCGGGGATCGAGCCGATGACTTCCTCGTTTGACGGGTTGACGACTTCGATGCTGCCGTCTCCGTCTGATGGGACCCAGGCCCCACCGATGTAGATCTGCTCTCGTGTGCTCATGAATTCACCCATCTTCTGGAAGGAGTCCGTCGTGCCTGAGATCATGTGCCATCGGCGGGCGCCGCGCCAAAGGCGGGCCGGGGCTACGGTCGGTCGTTGGTTGCAGAGACTGACGAGCAGGCGAACCAGGGGGAACACGATGCGCGTGATGTTGACGGGTGGAACCGGGTTCATCGGGGGGCACGTGCTTCGGGCGCTGGTCGACGCCGGCCACGAGCCGCGGGCGTTGGTCCGCAGCAGCGACAAGTTGGACCAGATGCGTGCGGCCCAGGGCATCGACGATGCCATCGACCACGTGGTGGGCGACATGACGGATCCCGACAGTGTCGCCGAGGCCTTGCGGGGTTGCGATGCCTGCATCCACACGGCGGCGTTCACGAGCCTCGATCCGGAACAGATGCACCTGGCGCTCGAAGTGAACGCTCCCGGGGCGATCAACGTGCTCGATACGGCGGCGGCTGTGGGATGCGATCCGATCGTCCACCTGTCGACGATGTCGGTGATCTTCCCGCCCACCGGCGACGTGCTCTCCGGCCACGATCCGGTGCAGGGTGGCGGCAACCCCTACAACGCCTCGAAGGCGATCGCCGAGGAACACGCCCGCGGCATGCAGGACGCAGGCGCCCCGGTCAACATCATCTATCCGGCGGGCGTGACCGGCCCGACCGACCTGGGCCTCAACGTGCTGGCAGCCAACCTGATCCCGACCCTCCAGAGTGAGATCATGATGAGTCTCGCCAGCGGCGGCTGGCTGCTGGTCGACGTGCGCGACCTGGCGAAGGCGCTGGTCGGACTGCTCCAACCGGGTCGGGGGCCGCAGCGCTATGTGGCCGGTGGCACCTACATGGACTGGGACGAGTTCCATGCGGTGGTCAGCGAGGTGACGGGCTGCGACCGGGCGCTGTTCCCGACCCCCCGCGAGGCCCTCGAACAGATGGTCGACGCCGAGGCCGTCGAGATCATGCTCGGCATCGTCCCCGGTGACGACGCCGGGCTGCTCGCCGACAGCGGGCTGGGCTCCTGGCGTCCGGTCGAGGAAACCCTCCACGACACGGTCGCGTGGCTGATCGCCGGAGGCCTGCTCGAGGCGGACCGGGCGCCCAACTGCGTCTGAGTCAGTCCCCGAGGATCGTGACGGTGCCGGTGTCGCCGTTGACCCTGACCTGCGCACCGTCGGGGATGCGGGTCGAGGCGCCGGTCGCCGACACGACGCACGGGATGCCGAGTTCCCGGCTCACGATGACGGCGTGGCTCATGGTGCCGCCCACGTCGACCACCACGCCTGCGGCCGGGACGAACAGCGGCGTCCAGGAGGGGTCGGTGATGGGGGCCACGAGTATGTCGCCCGGTTCGAGGCCGGCCGGATCTGACGGGTCGGTGATGATCCGGGCCCGACCGGTGGCGGTACCGGCGCTTCCCCCCATGCCCTGCACGATCCTGCGTGTCGAGGCCGGGACCTCGCTGCGCTGCCAGGCATCTGCGCCGGGGACCTCGCCGGCGAACCAGTAGGGCGGCGCCAGGTCGAACAGTGAGAGGTAGGTGGCCTCGCGGTCGGTCGCTTCGTCGGCCAGTTTGCCGCCCATCGCTGATTCGAGTTCGGCGTCGCGCAGCATGAACACGTTGCCGGCTTCGGCCAGTCGGCCGTCGGCGGCGAGGCGGCGGCCGAACTCGAGTGCCGCCAGTCGGGCCTCGTGGATGACCTTGACGATCGTGGCCTTGGCGAGTTCGCGTGCGGGGATGAACACCGAACTGGCCGTGTTGGCGATCTCGAGGGTGCCGGCCTGGGCCTCGTCGCCGGCGACCATGCCGCGCAGCACGGCCAGCGCCTCGTCGGCCTGCGCCCGTGCCGCCTCGTGGCGGGCACGCGGGTCGTGCGAGTCGTCGGAGAGCCGCATCCGGTCGACCAGGGTCAGGACCAGGTCGGGGTGGGTGCCCCATGCGGGTGAGCGCAACTCCCACTCGTTGGGGCCCCGGCTGCCGTGTTCGGTCAGTAGGGCGTCGAGGCCGGCAAGGAAGTCGACAGCCGGTTCGCCGAGGTCTTCCAGGCGGCTGTGGAGTCCGTCGGTTCCGGCGTCGAAGGCGGCAGTCAACTCGTCCGAGCTCGCAACCTGGCGGCTGAGGTCCCACATGGCGAAGCTGGGTGCGGCCGACACCACGCCACCGAGTCCGCCGGCGATGCGCAGGTCGAGTCCGGGCTTGCCGAGGCCGAGGGCCATGGCGGTGATGGCGCCCATCGTGACCGAGGCGGCGGCGCTGACCTCGCCGTGTGTGGCGAAGACCCGGGCGAACACCGGCATCATCTCGCGCATGCGGGCGACCAGTTCGGCCTCGGATGCGGTGCCGAGGTCGGGACGGGCGGCGACGAGTGCATCGACCTCGACGACGTGCTCGTCGATGGCCGGCCACTCCGTGGCGGTCATCCAGGAGAACATGAGGCCGTCGACCCTGGCGACGATTGCGGGGTCGTCGTCCTTGGGGCGGGGTACGTAGGCGGGCAGGCTCGACTGCGAGCCGAAGAAGCCCATGTCGACCAGCTCGGGCGTCATCCCCGACGAGCGGGCACCCATGAGGCGGGCGATGCTCAGGTTCAGGAACATGTACCCGCCGAAGATCTCGAACATGACCTTGTGGCCGTCGTCGATTTCGTCGAGGTCGATGGTGAAGCGGGACAGGAACTCCCGCATGCCCACGTCGCCGGCACCATGCCAGGTGTGGTCGGCGGTCAGCGGTGAAACGGGGTCGGGGAACACCTCGCCCACGTTGCCGCGCGTGTAGATCGGAAAGGACGGCGACGGCTCGTCGTCCATGAACCAGCCAACGGCCATGACGCTTCTCCCTGCTTGCGAGTGGTGCGGACCATAGGACAGGCCCGGCTGGAGGTCGGTAGGCGGGTGGTGACGGATCAGGCCAGCATGGCGTCGTGGAAGGCGTCCATCCGGGTGTCGTCGAGTCCGAGGCCGTCCCGTCGAAACGTTTCCCAGGTGCCCCAGAACTCCTCCACCGTGTCGAACGAGGCAGCGAGGTAGGCGGCGTTGCACCAGAGGATCGCCCGGGTGTTGACCATGTGCTCATCGCCGACCTCGTCCGGCGCGACATGGAGGCGGTCGGCGATCAGTTGCCTGTGCTGGTCTTCGCGCTGCTGAATCCACTTGCGGCGCACGTCGTTGCTGAGGAGGTAGTCGGTGATCACGACCTCCTCGGGCACGCCGAGGAGGCGCAGCAGGCTCCCGGCCACGAAACCGGTCCGGTCCTTGCCGGCGGTGCAGTTGAACAACAACGGGTGCCGGTCGGGATCCGTCGCCAGGTCGAAGACCGTGCGGTAGCGGTCCAGGCGGTTGCGTACGGTGTTTCGGAAGTAGTCGGCGATCAGTTCCGGTCCGGGGATCGCCGATGGGTCCACCTCCATGCGGTTGGCGAGCACGGCGAATTCGTTGTCGTCGGCCGACACCGACACGTGGACGACCTCGGTGCCGTCGAAGTCGGGGTGTGGGCGATTCCGGATCTCGTCGGGACGGCGCAGGTCGATGATCGTGCGTAGGCCCAGTCCTTCGACCGTGGCAAGCGCCGATCCCTGGAGGTCGCAGAGGTAGCCGCTGCGGAAAAGCCGTCCGGTGCGCACCGTTCGCCCGTCGGTCGTCGGCAAATCTCCGAGGTCCCGCAGGTTCGCTTCGGCGACGAGCACACGGTGTTCAGGAAGCGAGGTCTGGCTCATCCCTGCCAAAGATAGTGGCAGGGATGGAACGCGACGAAGCCCGCCCCCCGGGGGCGGGCTTCGGTCTTGGTGGTCGGGCCCGGCGTCGATCCGGGGACCTTCCGCTTTTCAGGCGGACGCTCTGCCAACTGAGCTACCCGACCGTGCGCCTCCCGCCCGATGGCGGGGGACGGTGGCGGTCCTGACGGGATTTGAACCCGCGACCTCCGGCTTGACAGGCCGGCGTGCACTCCAAACTGCACCACAGGACCCCGAACGACCGGCCGGATTCCCAGAAGGCATCCGAACCGTCCGTTCCTGGTACCCCCAACGGGATTCGAACCCGTGTTACCGGCGTGAAAGGCCGGCGTCCTAGGCCGCTGGACGATGGGGGCTCGCGTCTCGTGAGGGCGGCGCCACGATAGCAAGCGGCCACCGGAAACCGACCGAAGGCGCGGGCAGCGGCACGCGGGCCCCCTACCGGAGGAACCCCAGCGACGCCTCGACGGCCTCCTCGAGGAGCAGGCCCAGCCACAGCAGGAGCGAACGCTCGGCCACGTCGGGCGCCTCGGGGTCGAACTCGTCCGCCTCGGAGATGTCGAGGCGGGTCCCGATGACGAGGCGTAGCGAGTTGAGGACGACCATCCACTGCTCGAGCTCACCGGGATCGAGGGTTTCGTTGCCGACGGTGGCCGAGACCACGTCGGCGGCCTCGAGGCGTGAACGCAGCAGGTCATCGTGGACGAGAGCGGCGTAGTCGGCGTCGCGTTCCGGATCGTCGAGGTAGGCGGTTGGGTAGAGGCGTCGTTGGTCCGGTCCGGCATCCTCCGAGAGGAGCGAGCGGAACTGCCCGGCCAGGTTCGCCACGAGGTCGCGCTCCTCGTCGCCGAGGCGGACCTCGACGAGGCCGCCCGAGCGGGCGAAGGCGACTGGGCGTCGACGGCGCACCATGGATCCCTACTCCCCGGTCCTTCTAGTCATCCTGCTGCATGGTGGCCCAGAGGCCGTGCTCGTGAAGACGAAAGACGTCCATTTCGGCTTTCTCGCGGGTGCCCGACGAGACGACCGCCCGGCCCTTGTGGTGGACGTCGAGCATGAGCTTGTCGGCCTTCTGGCGGCTGTAGCCGAACAGCTTCCGGAAGACGAAGGCGACGTATGACATCAGGTTGATCGGGTCGTTCCAGACCAGCACGATCCACGGTCGCTCGGTGTCGACGTCCTCGCCGACGTCCTCGTCGAGTCGTTCGTCGATGTCCGGCATCGCTGCCCGCGTCATGCCGGGGCGCCTTCGGGAACGGGAACGTGTTCCCGGGCCCCGAGCCACAGGGACACGACGGTCGCCCAGAGGGCCGTGGCGCCGGCGAGGTGCAGCCCGACGAGGAGTTCGGGCACGCCGGTGAAGTACTGCGTCCAGCCGATGCCCGCCTGGAGCACGACGATGGCCCCGAGCGCCTGCATCCGGGGACGCAGGCGCTCACCGGTCGGATCGCGGCGAACGGCCAGGGCCAGGGCCGCCACCATCACGAGGAAGAGAACGACGGTCGTCCCGTGGACTCGGGCGATGTCGGACGGCCGGAACGGCAGGCGGGGGATCGGATCGTCGCGGCTGCCGGCGTGGGGGCCGGAGCCGGTGACGAACGTGCCGGTAGTCAGCACCGCGACCGAGAACAGCGTGATAGCGGTGGCCATCGAGCGCAACTGCTCGGAGGGCACAGGCACCGACGGGCGCGCCGCACGCAGGTGGTCGCCGGACCGGTGGCGCAGGACCACGGCGTTGCCGACGAGCACCATCGACAGGGCGAAATGGCCCAGGACCAGCCACGGGTTGAGGTGGCTGAGCACCACGATGCCACCCAGGACGATCTGGGCCACGACGCCTGCGACCAGTCCCCAGGACAGGCGCACCAGGTCGGAGCGTCGGGGGTTGCGGGCCATCGAGCCGAGAACGGCGAGAATCACGGCAACCGAGACAATGACGGTGAGGAGGCGGTTGCCGAACTCGATCCAGCCGTGGAAGTTGGCTTCGGGGACGAACTGGTCCTGTTCGCAGGTCGGCCAGTCGGAGCAGCCCAGGCCGGAGCCCGTCAGGCGCACGGCGCCGCCGGTGACGATGATCATCGCCAACAGGCCCAAGGCGATGCCGCAGATGCGGTGGTACGCATCGGGTGACAGGCGTGATCTCATGAGGGTCTCCGCACGCCACGAAGGCTAGGGGGGTGTCCGGACGGGGCCCACGGCGGCAGGCCTTCCTAGGATTGCCCCATGGAACTCGATGGCAAGGTTGCAGTGGTCACCGGCGGAGCGAGCGGCATCGGGAAGGCGCTGGCCGAGAGGTTCCACGCCGAGGGGGCTCAGGCGGTCGTGGTCGCTGACCGGGATGCCGACGGGGCTGCTGAGGTGGCGGCGTCGGTGGGCGGCACCGCCGTCGGCTGCGATGTCGCCGACGAGGCGCAGGTGAAGGCGCTGGTCGACGACACGGTCGAGATGCACGGCGGGCTCGACCTGTTCGTGTCGAATGCCGGCTACGTCACGCTCGGTGGCCTCGAGGCACCCAACGCCGAGATGACGGACATGTTGGGTGTGCATGTGATGGCGCACCTCTACGCCGCCCGCCACGCCATCCCGCACATGGTCGACCAGGGCGGCGGCTGGCTACTCAACACGGCGTCGGCGGCCGGGTTGCTCACCCAGATCGGCTCGCTGGCCTACTCGGTCACCAAGAACGCTGCCGTGGCGCTGGCCGAGTGGATCGCCATCACCTACGGCGATCGTGGCATCGGTGTGTCGGTGCTCTGCCCTCAGGCGGTCGAGAGCAACATCCGTGCCAACAGTCCGACGGCCGACCTACTCGACGCCGACCAGGGGTTCGGCGCTGCGGGCGTCGATGGGGTCATGTCCGCCGAGGATCTGGCTGGCGTGGTCGTCGAGGGCCTCGCCGACGGGCGTTTCCACATCCTCCCGCACCCCGAGGTTGCCGAGTACGTGCGCCGCAAGGGCGACGACGTCGACCGCTGGCTGTCGGGTATGCGCCGCTTTCAGCAGCGCCTGTATCCCGAGGGTCCCACTCCCGCCGACTGGCTCACCGGCTGAGTGGCGTCGACCTGTCCGTCACGGGTGAGCGCCACCTAGCCTGACGGCGATGTCGGCGCCACCTGAACTTCCCCTCCTCCCTCTCCGCGCACGGGTCGCCGGCTATGTCGCGCTCACGAAGCCGCGCATCATCGAGTTGCTGCTCGTCACGACGGTGCCGACCATGTTCGTCGCCGAGCAGGGCGTGCCCTCCGTCTGGCTGATGGTGGCCACGGTGCTCGGCGGCACTTTTGCCGCCGGCGGCGCCAATGCCACCAACATGGTCGTCGATGCAGACATCGATGCTCTCATGGAACGCACGAAGGACCGTCCGCTGGTCACCGGTGTGGTGTCGCCCCGCAACGCCCTCGTGTTCGCCATCACCCTCGAGGTGGTGGCCTTCGCCTGGCTGGTCGCCTTCGTCAACCTGCTCAGTGCCGTGCTGGCGGTGTCGGCAACCCTGTTCTACGTCTTCGTCTACACGCTTTGGCTGAAGCGCACCTCGACGCAGAACATCGTCATCGGTGGGGCGGCGGGCGCCGTGCCTGTGCTGGTCGGTTGGTCGGCGGTGACCAACTCGCTGGGCTGGGCGCCGATCGTGTTGTTCCTCGTCATCTTCTACTGGACACCCCCGCACTTCTGGGCCCTCGCCATCAGGTACCGCGACGACTACGCGAAGGCCGAGGTGCCGATGCTTCCGGTCGTGGCCAGCCTCGAGACGACCGCCCGGCGCATCCTCTTCTACACGGTGATACTCGTGGCGCTGACCCTGGTGTTCGCTCCTGTGGCGGACATGGGGGCCATCTACCTGGCATCGGCGCTCGCCCTCGGTGCGGTGTTCACGGCGTTCGCCCTGTCACTCAGGAGGGACCCTTCGGAAGGTACGGCCATGCGCCTCTTCACCTACTCGATCACCTATGTCACGCTGCTCTTCGGGGCGATCGTGGTCGACGTGGTGGTCTGAGAGTTGGCCGATCGAGATGATCCTTCGCGTGTGATCACGTGGCAGGACCGGGGGTTTCAGGCGGCTATCCTCGTGACGCCGGAAGAGCGGCGGGATCACCGTTGATCCGTTTAGCCTCTCGTGTTCCGGGCCCACTCGGGTGGGTAGGCGAGGGCACCACCCGGACCCGCAGGACGAATCAGTTTTGAGGACGATGACCGACACCCCTCTGGAGACCGACGGCGCAACCGCGCTGGAGCGCGTCGTCACCTCCACCGACGCCAACACGCTCGGTCGCTACTGGCTCGGCGCCGGCTCGCTGGCGCTGCTGGCCAGCCTCCTCACCGGCGTCCTCGTGGCCTTCGAGCGTCTCGACCTCGGTGGAGCCGAGGTGTTCGGTAGCGCCGACGAGGTCTTCCAGTTCTGGTCCGCACACCGGGTCGGACTCGTGCTGCTCGCCATCGTGCCCATCCTCGTGGGTCTCGGCACGGCAGTGGCCCCCCTCCAGGTGGGCTCCGACAGCATCGCCTTCCCTCGGATGGCCGCCTTCTCCTTCTGGACCTGGTTGATCGGCGCCGGCACCACCGTCACCGGCTTCCTGATCGACGGCGGGCTCGGCGCCCCCGACGCCGGCGGCCAGCGTCAGGCCGTCGCCCTAACGCTCGTCGGCCTCCTGATGGTCATCGGTGGCCTGCTCGGTGCCACCGTCTCACTGCTCACGACCATCGTCTGCGGCCGGGTCGTCGGCCTCACCCTGCACCGCATCCCGCTGTTCAGTTGGACGTTGCTGGTGGCGGGCACGTTCTGGCTGCTGACGCTTCCGGTGCTGGCCGCCAACGTCGTCCTCGCCTATGTCGACCTGCGGGGCCGCACCGCCGTGCGCTTCGGGGCCGAGGACGCCATCTGGGAGCAGCTCTCCTGGGCGTTCAGCCATCCGCAGGTCTACGCCTTTGCACTGCCGCTGGTCGGCATTGCCTTCGACATCGTCCCGGTGTCGGTGCGCAACCGGCTCGTCAACCACAACGCCGTCCTTGTCCTCACCACGATGCTGGGAGTCGTCGGCTTCGGTGCCTATGCCCAGTCGTTCTTCGACACCCCGGGCACGCCGGTCCTGAACGAGGCGATCTACGTCGTCTACGCCTTTGCCGCCCTGCTGGTCGCCTTGGCGCTGTTCGGCGGATTGGCCGACACGCTGCGCCGGGGTGCCGCCAACCTCGGGTCGGGTGCAGGCAACAGGCCACCCGCCCCGATGGTCCTGTCGGTGCTGGCCATGCTGCTGCTGCTCGTTGCCGCAGCCGTCGGCGCCCTGCGGGCCGTCGATCCGTTCGACCTGCTCGACACCTCAGCCACCGGCGCCCAGATGACCCTCACCATGGGCGCCGCATTCGTCGGTGCCATGGCCGGCACCCTCTGGTGGGGTGACCGCATCTTCGGCAGGGTCTCCTCGCAGGGCCTCGGCCTCCTGGCCGGACTCGCCGCCGTCGTGGGCGTGCTGCTGCTCGGCGTCGCCGACCTGCTCAGTGGGTTCATGGGCCAGAACGACTTCACCGGCGCGTCCGTGGCTGCCGCCGGCTCACCCGATTCCGGGGTCGACGCCCTCAACCTGGTCGCCCTGGTCGGCGCCGTGCTGCTGCTGGCCGGCGCAATCGGCTGGTTCGCCAACGGCATCAGGCGCCTCACCGGTGTCGCTGCACCGGCCGACCCGTGGGGTGGCCACACGCTCGAGTGGACAGCGGACCCGTCGTCTGTCGAGGTCACCTCCGAGCGTCCCCTGCTCGACGCCCTCGAGAATTCGGGAGTGGCCTCCTGATGGCGGCCGGCACCGAGTTCTCCCCAGTCGAGGCCCCCCTCGCCCGACCGCGCACCCTTCTGGTCGGCACGGCCTTCGCCACCGGCGCAGCCGCCATGTTCTTCGCAGCTCTCTTCTCGTACTACTTCTCGGTCCGCAACGACACCCTCGCCTGGGGCGCTGAATGGTTCCCCGAGGGTGCCATCGAACTCAAGCCGGGTGGGTCGCTCATGTCGACCTTCGCCATGGCCGCCATCACGATGGCCTGGGCCCACTACGCCAGCATCCACGAGGACCGCACCCACGGCTACATCGCCCTCGGCCTCACCGCCCTGCTGGGCATCGCAGCCGTCAACCAGACGGTCTTCTACCTCAACGACATCGCCCTGCCCATCGACCACAGCGTGGCCACCACCCTGCTGTTCGTCATCGTGGGCGCCCACATGGTGATGACGGGGATCGCCGTTCTGTGGATGGGCCTTGTCCTGCTGCGTGCGTTCGGTGGCCAGGCCACCGGTCGTCACCAGGACCTCGTGATCTCGGTATCGATCTTCTGGTATGCCGTCGTGGCCGTCTACTCGGTCATCTGGCTCTTCATCTACATCGCCAAGTAGGACACGGGTAGGAACGAACGATGTTCACCACAGGCTTCAAGCTCTGGTTCGGGGTCTTCGTGGCTGCCTTCGGAGCGGCGTCATTTGCCGGCTACACCTCTGGCGGCGATGAGACCGGCCCGATCAGCCTTGCCTGGAAGGGCGCCGTCGGAAACCATGTCTCCTACGGCCTGTTCGTGGGCGCTGCCGCTGTGGCGCTCGGACTGGCCCTGTTCTCCATCGCCTTCCGGGACGGTGACGCCGAGGCCGCTGCCGAACTCCTCGGCACCGACGACGCCCCGCCGGCCCAGCGCCCCGTGGGCGGGTCGTGGTGGCCGGTCTTCGCCGCCCTCGGCGTGGGCGCCACCGCCGTCGGAGCCGTCGTACACCCCGCCATATTCGTCATCGGCATCTGTGCGGTGGCCGCCGTTGCCGTCGAGTGGACCATGACCAACTGGTCGGAGAAGCTCAGCGGCAACCCGGCTCACAACACCGCACAACGCGAGAAGTTGATGCGCCCGGTCGAGATCCCGGTGCTCGGGACTTTGGGTGTCGGCGTCCTCGTGATCGCCATGTCCCGGGTGCTGCTGGCCTCTTCGGTTAACGGCGCCGTGGTCGTGGCCACTGTCGTCGGCTTGGTCGTCCTGGGTGGGGCCGTCCTCGTCAGCCGCAATCCGCACCTGCCCCGGGGAATGGTGCAGGGTGCGCTTCTGGTCGGCTTCGTCGCAGTGATCGTGGCCGGCATCGTCACCGCCGCTACCGGCGAACGGGAGTTCCACCAAAAGGGCAGTGACACGCACGCCACGGACACGCAATCTGGGGACGGGCACTAGTGGGCACGGCCATGTGGAAGATCCTTCGCCCCGCAGGACTGCTGGGCCTGTTCGGTTCCGTCGTAGCGCTCGCCGGCTGCGCGTCCGACGCCGAACTCGACACCCTCAAGCCACAGGGTCCCTATGCGCGCACGATCGACTCACTCTCCGACCCGGTCTTCATCGTGGCCGGGGTGGTGTTCCTGATCATCTTCGGTGGCACCGGCTATCTCTGGTGGCGGTTCCACGACGACCACAGCGATGAGGAGTACCCCGAACAGATCCACGGCAATTTCCGCCTCGAGATCCTCTGGACCATCGTGCCGACCTTGATCCTGATGGTGGTCGGCGCCTTCACGATCGTGACCCTGGTGGACATCAGCAGCAGGGAGGACAACGCCATGGCATTGTCCGTCGACGGCGAGTCCACGATGTGGGAACCCGAGGTGGTCGTGGTCGGCCAGCAGTGGTGGTGGGAATACCGCTACTACTTCGGTGGCCTCGAGGGCATCGACCTCTCTGACGCACGCAACCTGCCGCCCGCCGACATCGTTACCGCCAACCAGTTGGTGATCCCGATCGGTGAGGAGATCGAGCTCAAGATCACCAGCCGCGACGTGATCCACAGCCACTGGATCCCGGCGCTGAACGGCAAGCGTGACGCCGTCCCGGGCCGCGTCACCTACTGGAAGATCGCCGCCGACGAGGAGGGCGTCTACTTCGGGCAGTGCACCGAGTTCTGCGGCCTGTCCCACTCCCGTATGCGGATGCAGGCGGTGGCGCTCAGCCCATCCGACTTCCAGGCCTGGGTCGACCAGCAGTTGGAGCCGGCCGCCGAGCCCACCGATCCCGCAGCCGTCGCCGGCAAGGCCATCTTCGAGACGCAGTGCGCACGCTGTCACGTAGTCAACGGCTTCAACGGCCCTCACGACGACGAGGCCAGCAAGGGCGCCGACCTGGTGTCCAACGCCGCCCCGAACCTGACGCACCTGATGAGCCGCACCACCTACGCCGGCGGGATCTTCAACCTCTACGAGCCGGACGGCAGCCTCGACCGCACCCAACTCGAGGCCTGGCTGCGTAACGCACCGGCCGAGAAGCCCGCCTATGCCGAGGGCCGCCGGGGCATGCCGGCCTTGGGTCTCGGCGAGACCGAGATCGACAACGTGGTGGCCTATCTCCAGACCCTCGGGACCGCCCCGTCGATCGATGTCATCGTCGCCACGGAGGTGGAGTGATGAGTGAGTCCGTGGCAGAACTGACATCCGGGACCGGCGCAGCACTGCCGCTCGGCGCCTATTCCCGACCCAAGGGCGGTGGTGGCTGGCGCGACTGGGTCACGACCGTCGACCACAAGAAGATCGGCATCCTCTACGGGGCAACGGCCCTGTTCTTCTTCGGCATCGGAGGCCTCGAGGCGCTGCTGATCCGCCTCCAGTTGGCCACCCCGAACGGCACGGTCGTCGGCGCCGACCTCTACAACCAGATCTACACGATGCACGGCGTCACCATGGTCTTCCTGGTGATCATGCCAATGGCGGCCGCGTTCGCGAACTACCTGCTTCCGCTCCAGATTGGCGCCCGAGATGTGGCATTCCCCCGTCTCAATGCCCTGTCGTTCTGGATCTTCCTGGCCGGAGGACTGTTCCTGAACTGCGCGTGGCTGGTGGGCGACGCCCCCGACGGCGGATGGTTCGCCTATGCGCCGAACACGGGGGTGACGTTCTCGCCCGGCCACGGCATGGACTTCTACGCCATCGGCCTCCAGATCGCCGGCATCGCCTCGCTGATCTCGGCGATGAACCTGATCGTGACGGTCCTCAACATGCGGGCACCCGGCATGACGCTGTTCAAGATGCCGGTGTTCACCTGGATGATTCTGGTAGTGCAGTTCCTGCTGCTGTTCGCCGTCCCGGTCATCACGGTGGCGCTGTTCCTGTTGATGTTCGACCGCAACTTCGGTGCGAACTTCTTCAACCCGGAGATGGGAGCCGACCCGCTGCTGTGGCAGCACCTCTTCTGGATCTTCGGGCACCCCGAGGTCTACATCCTGGTCCTGCCGTCGTTCGGCATCGTCTCGGAGGTCATCCCGACCTTCAGCCGCAAGCCGATCTTCGGCTACGAGTTCATGGTCTTCTCGGGCATCGCCATCGGCTTCTTGGGCTGGGGCGTGTGGGCGCACCACATGTTCGTTTCGGGCATCGGGCCGATCTCCGTCGGCGCCTTCACGCTCTCGACCATGTTCATCGCCGTCCCGACCGGCGTGAAGATCCTGAACTGGATGGCCACGATGTGGGGCGGCAAGATTCGGCTCAACTCGGCGATGCTGTTCGCCACCGGAGTCGTGTCGATGTTCACCATCGGCGGACTGTCCGGCGTCACCCACTCGCTGTCTCCCTCCGACACCCAGCAGACCGACACCTACTACATCGTCGCCCACTTCCACTACGTGATCTTCGGCGGTGCCCTCCTCGGCTTCTTCGCCGGCTTCTACTTCTGGTGGCCGAAGGTCTTCGGGCACAAGCTCGGCGAGACCCTTGGCAAGTGGAACTTCTGGCTGATGATCGTCGGCTTCAACATGACGTTCGGTCCGATGCACATCCTGGGCCTCAACGGCATGTCCCGCCGCATCGACACGTATTCACCGGGCTTCGGCTTCGAGTTCTGGAACCTGTTCGCCACGCTCGGCGTGTTCGTCATCGCCTTCGGCGTCATGTGCTTCGTGGCCAACGTGATCCTGTCGGCCCGTCGGGCACGCGGCCTGCCACCCGAGCCACCGGATCCGTGGGACGCCCGCAGTCCCGAGTGGTTCAGCCCGAACCCGACGCCCGTCCACAACTTCGACGAGGTCCTCGAGATCTCGTCGCTGGACGAGTTCTGGCACCGCAAGTGGACGACCGACGAGGACGGCAAGGTCGTCCGCAGGGCCACGGCTGCCGAGGTCTGCCACACGGGCGACGCCGTCGGCGTGCACCTGCCGTCGCCGTCGTACTGGCCGGTCGTGCTGGCCGCCGGCCTGCCGCTGATCGGCTTCGGCCTCCTGTACAACCTCTGGATCTGCGTGCCGGGCACGCTCATGGTCCTGGGCAGCATCTATGCGTGGGTGTTCGAGCCACCCGACGATCCCGACGGGCCCTTCGGCGAAGGCCACGGTCATGGCGAGGATCCGGCCGAGGAACCCCCTGGCGAGAGAGAGGTGGCTTCCGTTGAGTAGCGAAGCGCACGCCGCACACGACACGACGACGGGGATCTCCAACAACAAGCTCCTGATGTGGGTGTTCCTGGGTTCGGAGTGCCTGTTGTTCGGTGGCCTGATCTCGGCCTACCTGGTCAACCGGAGCCGGTTCCACACCGGTCCGGCACCGGGCGACATCTTCGACATCCCGTTCACCTCGGTCAGTTCGTTCGTACTCCTCATGAGTTCGCTGACGATGGTGCTGGCTCTCTCGGCGCTGCAGCGGGGCGACATCCGCAACAACCGGATCTGGCTGCTGACCACTGCCCTGCTGGGCTCGTTGTTCATCGGCGGCCAGGTCTACGAGTTCACGAGCTTCCTCCGGGAGGGCCTGGGCTACACGACCAGCCCGTTCTCGTCGGCGTTCTTCACGCTGACCGGCTTCCACGGCATCCACGTCAGCGTCGGAATCGTGATGCTCATGTCGTTGGCCATCTCGTCGTACCGGGGCACGCTCACCCAGAAGAATGCGGAAACCGTCGAGATCGTGGGCCTCTACTGGCACTTCGTCGACGTGGTCTGGATTTTCATCTTCACCGTCATCTACCTCGTGCCCTCGCCGACGAGCTGAACCGGGAGCCCGCAGCAATGAACACCGATACCGCAGACGCCACCCATATCAAGCACGAACACCCCTCTGACGCCAAGTACGTCCAGATCGCCCTCCTGCTGGCAGCGATCACGGCGGCCGAGGTGGCGACCTACTTCGTGGACGTCGGACCGATCCTCATCCCGGCCCTGATGGTGATGATGGTCGTCAAGTTCTTCTACGTCGCCGCCTGGTTTATGCACCTGAAGTTCGACAGCGTCGTCTTCACGAGGTTCTTCGTGACGGGCCTGATCCTCGCCACGGCCGTGTACTGCATCGCCCTCACGGTGTTCGAGTTCTGGTCCAAGGGCTAGGCGCGTCTGCCCGGAATCCCGGGCGAACCTGTTGACTGGCTGCTGATGTCCGTCGTACCGATGCTGGCCAATGCCAGTCCCTGGGCCTTCCAGGCACACCCCGAGGTGTGGTTCCTCGTGCTCGCCATCGTCGGGCTGGGTTGGTGGGCGTCGCACATCGGGACCCGTGTGCTCCCCGTCGGCGTCCCCGTCGCCACGCCATTCCAGAAGCGCGCCTTCGGCCTCGCTGTTGTCATGCTGCTCCTTTCGGCGGACTGGCCGGTCCACGACATCGCCGAGGAGCACCTCTACTCGGTACACATGCTCCAGCACATGTCGATCACGATGTTCGTGCCGCCGCTCTTCCTCCTGGCCACGCCCGCCTGGCTGGCCAGGCTGGTGATCCTCGAGGGCGGGGTGTCGTCGAGGGTCCTGAGGCGGATGTCGAACCCGGTCGTCGCCGGCGTGCTCTTCAATGCCCTCGTGGCTCTCACGCACTGGAACGGCGTCGTGCGCCTCTCGGCGGAGAACGGCGCCTTCCACTACATGGCCCACCTGGCGATCTTCACCTCGGCGTTGATGATGTGGATGCCGGTCGTGTCGCCGATCCGGGAGCACCGGCTCGGTCCGCCCGGCCAGATGCTCTACCTGTTCCTCATGTCGATCATCCCGACCATCCCGGCCGGTTGGCTGACGTTCGCCGAGGGGGCGGTCTATCGGGTGTACGACGACGGCTTCGAGCCATGGGGGATCGGCGTGATCTCCGATCAGCAGGCCGCCGGTGCCATCATGAAGGTGCTGGGCGGCTTCTTCCTCTGGGGCGTCATCGTCGTGAAGTTCGCACGGTTCGCCGCCTCGGAGCGGTCCGATCGGTCGCAGCGGTTGTACGACCAGGACCGGACCTGAGTGCCGGTTTCGCGGGAGCCCTCGTTCCACACGGTGCACCGCCGGGCGGTAGGTTCATCCCATGATCGACCTGCGCCGCCTGCGTGCCGACCCGGAGGGGGTCAAGGCTGCCATTGCCCGACGGGGTGAGGACGTCACCCCGCTGGACCGGGTCGTCGAACTGGACGAGCGTCAACGGCAACTGGGCGTGGAGCGCGACGCCGTCCGCAACGAGGTCAAGGGCATCTCGCGCCAGGTCGGCGACCTGCACAAGGAAGGCCGGGGCGACGAGGCCGCCGAGTTGCAGGACAGGAGCCGCGACCTGGGCGACCGGGCCGACGCCCTCGCCGACGAGGTCGAGTCCCTGGGCTCCGAAATCCGCGAGGTCCTGCTGCGGGTGCCGAACACGCCGTCGCCCGACTGTCCGGACGGGTTGACGCCCGAGGAGAACCCGGTGGTCCGCCAGGTGGGTGCCGACCCGGACTCGTTCCCCGGCCACCAGCGGGTGCCGCACTGGGAGATCGGCGAGGAACTCGGCATCCTGGACGTCGCCACCGGGACGAAGCTCTCCGGCGCCATGTTCGTCATGTACTCGGGACTCGGCGCCACGCTCTGCCGTGCGCTCTGCCAGTACGGCCTGGACCGGAACGCCGATGCCTACCGCGAGATGCGGCCGCCGACGCTTGTCAGGACCGAGACGATGGTCTCGACCGGGCACCTCCCCAAGTTCGAGGACGACGCCTACCACCTCGAGCGTGACGACCTGTGGGCCATCCCCACCGCCGAGGTGCCGCTCACGTCGTTGTTCCGAGACGAGGTCCTCGACGAGGACGATCTACCGCTCAAGCTCATGGCCCACACGTCGTGCTTCCGCCGCGAGGCCGGCTCGGCCGGCCGCGACACCAGGGGCCTGTTGCGGGTCCACGAGTTCGACAAGGTCGAGTTGCTGGCCTATGCCACCGAGGAGCAGTCGCCCGAGGTCCACATGGACATCCTCGACCGGGCCGAGGCGGCGATCGCCGGCCTGGGCCTCACCTACCGGGTCATCGACCTGGTCGCCGGCGACCTCGGCGCCTCGTCGGCCCGTACCTTCGACATCGAGGTCTATGCCCCCGGAGCTGACCAGTGGCTGGAGGTCTCGTCGGTGTCCTGGTTCAGCGACTACCAGGCCCGGCGCGCCAACGCGAGGTACCGACCGAGCGCTTCGGGGCCGGACGGGAAGGGTGGGGGTACACAGGTCGTGAACACGCTCAACGGTTCGGGCCTCGCTGTGCCTCGGGTCTGGGCGGGCGTCGTCGAGACCTATCGGCAGGAGGACGGTTCGGTCCGGGTCCCCGACGTGCTCAAGCCGTACATGCGTGGCGTGGAGGTCATCGAAGCCGGCATGTAGCGGGGACCTCGATCAGGCCCCCTTCACCTGTTCTGCCGCCCAGCGGTAGTCGGCCTTGCCGGAGGGGCTCCGGAAGACCTGTTCACAGCGCACCAGCACCTTCGGGAGCTTGTAGCGGGCGATGTGGGTACCGGCCTCGGCGAGCAACTCGTCGTCACCGGGGTCCTGGCCGTCGTGGAACGCGAGCACTGCGCAGACCTCGCTGCCCCAGCGCTCCGACGGGCGCCCGCAGACGACGACGTCGGCGATGGCGGGGTGGTGCATCAGGGCCCGCTCGACCTCTTCGGCGAAGACCTTCTCACCGCCGGAGTTGATGGTGACCGAGTCGCGGCCGTGGAGGACCACGGTTCCATCGGTCGCCAACTGCGCCCGGTCGCCGGCCACGGCCATGCGTTCGCCCTCGACGATGGGGAACGTGGTGGCGGTCTTCTCGGGATCGCCGAGGTAGCCGAGGGGGAGGCGGCCCCGCTGGACCATCCAGCCCAGGTCGCCCTCGCCCGGTACGGCGAACCGGGTGCGCGTGCTGTCGATGACCGCTCCGGTCCTCGTGGCGGTGAACGAGCCGGTCTTCGCACCCTCGACGGAGGTGGTGACCTCCTGGGCCTGCGAGCCGGTCTCCGAGGAGCCGAGCGTGTCGATCACCATCCGGCCGGGAAGCAGTTCGAGTATCCGGGCCTTCGTGTCGGCGTGGAGCGCCGCCCCCGAGTTGATGAGGGTGGCGACGCTGGAGAGGTCGTGGTGGCCGTGCTCGATCGCTTCGCAGAGGGGTCGGGCGAAGGCGTCGCCGACGATCACGAGCGTGGTGGCGGCCTCGCGTTCGACGGCCTCGAGGATGCTGGCCGGGTCGAGTCGCTCGACGACCTCGGGGACGATGATCGTGTGACCGGACAGCAGTCCGGTCAGCGACGGCCACTGGCCGGCGCCGTGCATGAACGGCGGGAGCGGCATGACCCGCGACTTTCCGCCCTTGATTGCCACCCCGACGATGGCCTCGAGGTCGGGCCACTCGTCGCCGGTGTTGCGGTTGCGTCCTCCGAGTGCCGATACGTACACGTCGGCCTGGCGCCACAGCACGCCCTTCGGCATGCCGGTGGTGCCACCCGTGTAGAGGATGTAGAGGTCGTCCGGCGCCGGCTCGACCCCGGGGTCGGGGTCGCTGGCCGCGAGTGCGTCGTCGAACCAGGTTGCTCCGGGCAACAGCGGATTGTCCGATGCGTCCGGTACCTGGATCAGGGTCCTCGGGCCGGTGGTCCCCTCGAGCACATCCGCAAGCGTTTCGGCGAAGGTCGAGTGGTAGACGAGGCCGCGGGCGCCGCTGTCGTGCAGCAGGTAGGTGAGTTCCTCGGCCACGTACCGGTAGTTGACGTTGAAGGGCACCGCCCGTGCCTCGAAGCAGCCGAGGTTGGCGATCAGGAACTCGGCGCCGTTGTGGAGGTACAGGCCGAGCGTGTCCTGTCCGATCTCGTGGCTGGCGAGTTCGCTCCGCTCCCTGAGCACCTCGAAGCCCTGATCGACGAGGTAGCGGCCGAACCGTCGGGCCCGATCCTGCATGTCGGCGTAGGTGAGTCGAACTTCGCCGTGGACGAAGTAGTCGCGGTCGGGCACCGCCTCGGCGACGGCCCGTGCGACCATGGCGATGTTGTACTCGGGCATGGGTGGCTCCGGGATGTGGGTGTCAGGCGGTGATTTCGAGGCCCAGCCATGCAGCGGCGAGGCCCAGCACCAGTGTGGTGCCCAGATAGAGGACCGGGACGCCCGGGGACCGCATCCCGGCAGAGGTGTCGTCGGAGGATTCGGCGAGGTCCACTGCGTCCTGCGCCAACCGCGAGAACGTGGTGAGTGCGCCAAGGCCGCCGGTTCCCACGACGGTGAGCGTCGCTGCCGACGCGTCGCTTCCGGCCAGGAGCCCCAGCAGGAACGCCCCGAGCACGTTGACGAGCAGGGTCCCCCGGTGCCCTCCCGGCCAGCGGTCGGCGGCCAGCCATCGCAGGGCGGCGCCCGCTCCGGCCACCGCGAGGAACGCAGGGATCGTGAATCCGCTCATCGGTCGGCTCCGGCGAGCCGCCGCCCGGCCAGGAATGCCCCGAGGCCGAGCACCACGGACAGCGCCAGGTACGCGGCAGCAACTTCCGCCCTGGAGTCGCGCATGAGCCCGGCGGCGTCGACGGCGAACGTGCTGAACGTCGTCAGCCCCCCACAGAATCCGGCCCCGACGAGTAGGCGCACACGGCTGTCCACGCCCCGTCCCAGCAGCGCACCGAGCAGGGCGCATCCGACCAGGTTGACCAGCACCACCGGCCATGGCAGGCCCCACGGCAGGCCGTCGCCCCCTGAGGCCAGGGTTGCTGTGGTGGCATCGCCGCCCAGATTGCCGTCGGGAAGCGCACCGAGTACCGCCCAGCGAAGGCCTGCCCCCACCGCCCCGCCACCGGCGACGAGCAGGACAGGGCTCTCCAGGAGACCGGTGCGCATGTCTGGACCCTAGGTGCTGGGCCGGGTTCTCGAGCCCTACGCCAAGTCCCCGCAGGCGACGTCGACCCAGCCGATGGCTCCTGCGGCCAGGCCGTCGATCAGGTCGTCGAGTTGCGGTGCCCGGGGCGTGCCGTCCCGGTCGCTCCAGTCGTGGGCGTCGAGGTTCCATCGGATGCTCGGCGGGAGTTCAACCTGTACGCCACCGTGTCGTGGCCGGTTGACGGGGTTGCGGGGGTGGACGCCGCGGAGCCTGCTCGGCATCTCCGCGAGGTCGTCGACTACGCGGTAGTCGTCGGGGAGCGTGCCCCGGAGGTGGCCGGCCAGGTGGTGGGCGAACGGTCGGTTGGTGCCGCCCAGGAGCACGGCGAAGAAGTCGTCGTCGCGGCCGTAGCCGTGGATCGAGACGATCGTCTGGATCCGTTCGAGAAAGGCAGCGAGGCGTGGTGAGGCGTCGGGGTCGAAGCGGGTGGATGAGAGGTGGTGGCGGGTCCCCTCGGGTTGGATGACCCCGTAGTACGAGGCCCCGGTCCGGTCGGCGACCTCCCGGGCGACGACCTCGGTGGCTCGCTCCAGTCCTCCGCCGTGTAGGGCGCATACGCCGAGGGCGGAGCCCAACTCCAGTTCCTCGACGACCCCGGGGAGTTCGAGCAGCGCCGGAAGGTCGGCGATCCGATGGACGGGGTTCATCGGCGCCGGAAGGCCGGACGGATGAGGATTATGAGGGTCGCAGCGACGGCGAGCGTCAGCAGGGCCTCCAGGGGGACCGCTCCACGTCCCGGGGCGTCGGCCCAGTTGGCGATTCGAGCCGGCCAGTCCATGGTGAGTTTCCCGACGGGGAGCACCACGAGGTCGCCCCGGTGGACGGCGCCCTCAGCGAGCAGCCAGGCCGCACCGGTGATCCCCCAGCCGGCGCGGCGGGCTTCGCCGGTCAGTGCCGGCGCGACCCCCCAGACCACGGCGGTGAGGATCACGAGCCACAGCGCCAGCCCCACACGTGCACCTCCCGTCTGTGCGACCCAGTTGGTGAGGTGTGTCTGCAGGTCGGTCACGGCGTCGACGATCGGGTTCGAGGGGGTACCGGGGTTGCGGAGCAGGCGGATCTCGTAGACGCCGTAGACGACGAGGTAGGCGCCGCCCAGCACGAGGGTGAGGGTCGCGATCCGGTCCATGAACGGGAGGAGTCGGCGCAGGTGCCGGACGAGGCCGCCGCGGGCCAGTGCCAGTGAGAGGGTCAGGGAGGCGACGACGGCCGTCATCCCGGCGGCGAAGGCCAGGTAGGTGGCGGTGCCTTCGAGGATCCCGTCGCGACCGAAGCTGCCCGCCACCTGGAGGAGGAAGATCGGGGCCGCACAGCCGACCGAGACGACGGCGTAGGAGACACCGAAGCCGAACACCGACCACAGTTCGCTGGAGCCCGGGCCGCGGCGGGGCTTCGGGATCGGCAGGGGGATCTTGCGTCCGGTGAGCAGCGTCATGCCGTAGCCGATGAGGAGCAGGCCGATCAGGACGGTGATCCAGGGGGTCCGTCTGGCGACTGACTCCTCGGTTACCAGGTGTGTGACCGCCAGCCCGAGGGTGCCGAAGACCAGCACGAATGCGCTGGCCATGACGAGGCTGACGAGCAGGCCTCGGAGTACCTGTTCGGGGCGGTCTTCCCGGTCGGCGGCATTGCCGGTGAGGAAGTAGCCGATCCAGGTGGGGAGCATGGCGAAGCCGCACGGGTTGATCGCCGTCACGAGGCCGAGCGTGAACGGGAGTGTGAGGCCGAGGTCGAACATCACGCAGCATTCCCGAGGTTCGTGAGGAAGGGCTGCATCAGAGGTGTTCCGCCGCCAGGTCGGCGAGGCGCTCGAGGTCGAGTGGACCCTGGTGCACGAGGGCGAGTCGACCCTGCCTGGTGATGAACACGGTGACTGGCAGGCCCACTGCGCCGAGGGCTTCGACGAAGACACCCTCGGGATCGCGGCCCAGTAGGTAGGTGATGCCGAGTTCGGCGGTCAACTCGGCGGCACGGGTCGGCGAATCGGAGATGTTGAGGCCGATCAACTGGATCTCCGCACCCCGTTGCCGGTGGAAGGCTTCGAGGTCGGGCATCTCGGCGAGGCAGGGTGCACACCAGGTGGCCCAGAGGTTGACGACCATGGGCCTGTCGTCGTCAGCCTGGAGTTCGGCGAGGGTCGTGGTGCCGCCGTCCACGAGTCGGAAGGGGTGGACGGAGGCGTCGGCGGCTACCCCGGTGTCCGATCCGCAGGCGGCGAGGGTCGTGCACAGCAACAATCCGAGGACGAGGGCGACGGGCCGAACCACGGCGTCGACGGTATCTGGGTCCGGCGCCCATCGGGAGGGCGCGTAAAGGCGTTGGTGCGCCCACGGGCCGGGGCTCGTCGAGGCGTCACCCCGGCCCGTGTTGATGGCGGCTTGTGCTCCCCGTGGCGGAGGGGCCCGTCCGTCGGCGCTCAGGCCGAACGGAGTTCCGATTGGAGGTGGACCGGAATGGGCACCACGGGGAGCTGGTCTTCGGGGCGGGGCACCTTCGGTGGCCGCCCGCGACGTCGTTTGGTGGCGAGCATTCTTCCGTTACGGAAGATCTGTCCGCCCCATACGCCCCAGGGCTCGCGTCGGGCGAGCGCACCCTCGAGGCACGGCACGAGGGCCGGGCAGTCGGTGCAGATGCGCTTCGCCTGGGCGATGTCGCCGAGGTCGTCGGAGAAGAAGACGTGGGTGGGCACGCCGAGTCGTTCGCACTCGGCGTCTGCACGCCAGGTTTCGGGTTCGTACTGCAGTGCCTGCATGGTCCTGCTCCTGTCTTGGGTGTCTGGGGAATGGGTGGTGGATGGGGGTGGGCGGAAAAATCAGAAAGGCCGCCGGATGTTTCCGGCGGCCTCGGGGAAGTGGTGTGCGTTGGCGTTTAGCCGAACGTCTCCCGAGGCCGCTGGTGCTTGGCCCAGAACATGAACGTGGTCATCGAGTTCGGGGATGCCGTGTTCATGGGCGTGGCCGTGGCCGTGGCCGGATAGTCCGAGGCGTGCAGACGCGCGTCGGACACCGGCCGGACGGCCGTGGTGCCGTGGTGGTGTCGATGCGTCTGGTGCTGCATGGGGAAGGTTGCTTCCGGGTTCTTGGGGGTGTCGGGGACTGTTGATTCCATGTCCGGCGCTCCACGATACGGGATAACACGCCGGGTGACCACTCAACACCACCCGGTGGTGGCTCGTCAAGTGATTTTCGGCCGCCACGGGCAGTGGAAGGGTCAGGAGATCAGAAAGCTGCTGACGCCACCCTCGTCGCTGCGATCGGCGCCGCCGGTCAACCGGAGGTGCTCGAGGTGGGCGTAGGTCTCGCTGGCAGCCATGTAGCCCCAGGACCGCTCGCTGAAGAGGCGCTGCATGAAGGCATCGACCGTCGCACGGCCCAGTTCGCTTCCGGCCTCGCGGATCACGTCGAGTCGCTCGCCGTGGTGGCGCCGAATGTCGTCGGCACGGCCGACCAGGTCGGTGAACGGGTGGCCGTGGGCGGGCAGCACCAGGGAGACGGCGGCGAATTCTTCCATCCGGTCCAGGGAGTCCATGAACATGGCGAGCGGGTCCTCGAGCTCGGACACCCCGCCGATGTGCGGCGTGATGGTCGGCAGGACGTGGTCACCGGAGAGGAACAATCCGTCGGCCGGGTCGTAGAGGCAGAGGTGGTCGTGGGTGTGGCCGGGCGTGTGGACGGCGATCCAGGTTCGGCCGCCGAGAACGACCTCGTCGGCGTCCTCGAGTGTCCTGTCGGGTCGGGGGACGCTGAAGGCCCGGGCACCGAGGCCACCCTCGCCCCAGGTCTTCATCTCCGCGATGGGCGGGGGTTCCCGGACGGTGCCCCAGGGGGTGGCCCGTCGCATGCCCTCCCGGAACGCCTCGATGGCCTCGTCCACCGACGGTTCGGCGTCCGCAAGCGGCTCCTCGACGAGATCCGCCAGTTGGGACGCTGGCCCCCCGGGGTCGTCGTTGCCGTAGGCCGATCGGAAGTCGGCGTGGGTGAGCACGGTGGCGCCCGACTCGTCACACAATTGGTGGACGCCGCCGAAGTGGTCGGGGTGGCTGTGCGTGACGACGACGGTGTGGACGTGCTCGACGCGTGCGTCCAGTTGTCCGAGCCGCTCGACCAGGACCTTCCACGACGCCTCGCCGGGGAGGCCGGGGTCGACGAGTGTGAGCCCCCGTTCGTCCTCCATGGCGTAGCAGTTGACGTGGCCCAGTCCGGGCATCGAGATCGGCAACTGCAGCCGGTAGAGGTTGGGTGCCAGCTCCTGGACCTCCTCGCCCGCCGGCTCCTGTTCCTGACGACGGATCGGAGCGGAGGGTTCGGTCACCCGACCGACCCTAGGTGTGGCCCCTCGCGCCGGGCGAAGCGGCGAGGCGGCCGCAGCGGGCCTCAAGTCCCGTTGTCGGAGGGGAACAGGTGGGCTCGGTAGTGGCGAAGTTCGACCACCGACTCGCGGATGTCGTCGAGGGCACGGTGCCCGCCTGCCTTCTCGGGGGCCGAGTCGAGGACCTCGGGGTGCCAGCGGCGGGCCAGTTCCTTGAGGGTCGACACGTCCACCGACCGGTAGTGCAGGAACTCCTCGATCTCGGGAAGCCAGACGCCCAGAAAGCGACGATCGGTGCCGATCGAGTTGCCGCAGAGCGGGACCTTGCGGGCCTCGGGGATGTGTTCCCGGAGGAAGGCCAGCGTGGAGGCACCGGCCTCCTCCAGTGTGGTGGTCGAGGCGGCGATCTCGTCGAGGAGGCCGCTGGCGGTGTGCATCCTGCGGACCGTGTCGCCCATGCGGGCCAACACATCGGGAGGCTGGTGGACGACGAGGTCGGGACCCTCGGCGATGATCTCGAGGTCGTCGTCGGTGACGAGGGTGGCGATCTCGACGATGACGTCGTGGGCCGGGTTGAGTCCGGTCATCTCGAGGTCCATCCAAGCCAACATGACGTCGAGCCTACGTGCGGCACATCCGCCGACGGTGGGAACCACGTCGCCCGCTAGTGTCCGCCCGTGCTCGAGATCCCCCTGCTGCGCCTCGACCCGGACCTGTCGATGCCCGCCTACGCCCGTGAGGGCGATGCGGGCGCCGACCTCGTGGCCGGCGAGTCCGTGACCCTCGCCCCCGGTGGCGGGCGGGCGTTGGTACCCACAGGCGCTGCCATCGCCATCCCCGAGGGCTATGCAGGATTCGTGCAGCCCCGCAGCGGTCTCGCCCTGAGGCACGGGGTGACGTGCCTCAACACCCCGGGCTTGATCGACGCCGGCTACCGGGGCGAACTCAGGGTGCTACTCGTCAACACCGACCCGTCCGAGCCCTTCGAGGTGGTGCGCGGTGAGCGCATCGCCCAGTTGGTGATCCAAAGGGTCGAGTCGTGCCGGTTCGTCGAGGTCGAGGAGTTGCCCGATTCCGAGCGGGGTTCCGGCGGCTTCGGCTCGACCGGCCGCTGAGCCGCGTGTTGGCAGGGTCCTAGGACCTGGGTGCTTCGAGCGTCATGGTGCCGCCGGGTCCGCTGAGCACCACCTCGACCGTCGCCTCGGTTGCCCGGTAGTCGATCGTCAACTCGCCGCCACCGGCGATCAGGTTCGCCGAGGTCTCCTTGAGGCGCGTGGCGAGGTCGCCCAGGTCGCCGGGGTCGATGCGGTGGACCCGCAACAGCACGGCCAGGCACACCCGGGGGAGGTCGGTGAAGGCCGGGTCGGCAGGGATGCGCAACGTGATCGTGTCATTCGCTGTCACCGCCTCCATTACGCAAGTGTGGCACTTTGGTGCCGGGTTGGCCCAGCATGGGGCATGGCGATCCTTGTCGACGAGGCGATCTGGCCCTGGCGGGGCCGTCGTTGGGCCCATCTCGTGAGCGATGCCGGCTACGAAGAGTTGCATGCCTTCGCCGCCGGCCTGGGGCTGCGGCGCATGGCCTTCCAGGGCGACCACTACGACGTGCCTGCCGAGGTCCGGGACCGGGCGCTCGACCTTGGCGCGGAGGCCGTGGGTGGCCGTGAACTGCTCGGGCGCCTGAAGGCCGCCGGCCTCCGGCTTGCACCGGGTCGACGGCCCGGAGCGTGGGAGGAGGTGGGCCGCTGGCCGGGAGGCGACGGCGCTCCTCTCCCGGTCGGGTTGCTCGGTACGGCATCGGAATCCCTGGCGGAGGCCCTGGCTGCTGCGCTCGTGGACGACACCATCGTCGAGGTGTCCGCGTGGCGTCGTGGCGCCGAGGCCGCCCTCGTCGTGTCGGCAGAGGCCCCGATCGGGGTGGGGGCGCTTCCATCCGGTGTCGAGCACCGCCTCACCGACCGTGGGCGCCTGCTCGAGTTGCTCGTGGACGGTTCCTAGCCCACCGGGCAGCCCCCGAGTTCCGCTACCCAGGGCAGGCGGCCCGCCCACATTCGGATGACCTTCTCGCCGTCGGTCTGGAACATGATCCGGAACTCCTGGTCGGACTCGTCCTGGGGGACGAAGGCCAGCAGGTTGCCGGATCCGTCGGGGAGCGGCGAGGCCTGGATGTGATCGGGCCATGCGTGTCGGATCCAGTCCTCGGTTCGGCCGATCCTGCCTCCCGACCTGGTGCCGATCTCGACGGTGTCGATGTCGACCCGCTCGACCGTTCCCTCGACGACCCAGAAGGTGATGCCCTCCGGGGCTTCGTCGGGAGTGACGAGGAAGCACTCGCCGCGGGGCGTGACCGGCGTGAACCGGGTGCCGGCGGCTCGTTGCGCCACTGCAGCGGTCATGCCGAAGTGCACCGTGTCCAGCCCGACCGTGGTCACCGACGAGGTGCTTCCGAGCGTGGGCGAGCCGATCCCCTCGACGGGGGGGAGCGTCCCGAGCGAGGTCGGGTCGAGCGTGGTCGTGGTCGACGAACTGGTGGTCGACGAACTGGTGGTCGACGAACTGGTGGTCGTCGTGGGGGCGGGTGTGTCGTCCCCCGTCCGGCTACAGGTGCCGAGGAACAGCACGAAGGTGACGAGTACCAGGGCGATGCCGGCGACGGCGAGCGACCGCATGCCTGCCAGCGTAGAACAGCAATCCGGATGGGTTCGTGCGCCCCGGTCCGGGATGTGGTGCACTAGCCGTTGTGCGGTTGTCAAAGGCGGTGTTGGTTGTCGCGGCCCTTGCGGGTTGTGGGTCGTCGGGTACGGCCGCGCCTCCGACCACGACGGTTGTCGAGGCGACGACGAGTTCAACTTCGACGACGTCCTCGACCACCACTTCGACCACGACGCCGACCACCACTTTGACCACCACTTCGACCACCACTTCGACCACGACATCGACGACCACGACATCGACGACCACGACATCGACGACCACGACGGCACCGCCCGGGCCGACGGCCGCCGAGTGCGTCGCACAACTGCCACCCGCCACGCGCATCGGCCAGGTGCTGTTGCCGGTCGTCGACCAGGCGGGGCTGGCCGACGTGGTTGCCCTGGCGGAGCATGGGCTGATCGGTGGAGTGGTCCTCATCGGGGAGCCGGACGAGGGGATCGCCGACGCGATCGACTTGTTGCAGGAGTCGTCGATGATCGACCGACTGGTCATCGCCGTCGACGAGGAGGGCGGGAACGTCCAGCGCCTCGATGGCCTCCTCGGGAGGCTTCCGTCCGCCTATGGGCTGACGGAGTTGGAGCCGCGGCAGGTACGCGTTGTGATCGCCGACCGGATGGCGGCCATGGCGGACCTGGGCTTCACGGTCAACCTGGCGCCGGTGCTCGACGTCGGGGCGGGTCCCGGCATCGGCTCACGATCGTTCGGTGACGGACCGGAGGTGGTCGTGGCCTACGGGCGGGCGTTTGCCGCCGGCGTGCTCGACGGCGGCCTCGTCCCGGTGGCCAAGCACTTCCCGGGGCACGGTCGCGCCGACGCCGACAGCCACGAGGACCTGCCGACCACGCCGCCTTTCGAGGAACTGTCGGACATCGACCTCCTGCCGTGGCACGACCTGACCGAAGGCATGGGCGTGATGGTCGGCCACCTCGACGTGCCGGGGCTCACGGAAGGTATGCCGGCGAGCCTCTCGCCGGAGGCCATCACCGGGCTGCTCCGAGAGGACCTGGGCTTTGACGGCGTGGTCTTCACCGACGACCTCGCCATGGGCGCCATCGAAGAGGTCGCGACGCTGCCGAAGGCGGCGGTGCTCGCACTGGTGGCGGGCGCCGACCTGCTGATCACCGGCGGCGAGGAGAACGTGATCCCGGCCGCCTGGGAGATCGTGACTGCGCTCGACGACGGACGCCTGGACGACGGACGCCTGAACGAGGCCGTGGGCCGGGCATTCGCGCTCCGCGGCGTTGACCCGTGCACACTGGTTTCGTGAACGCCGGTGGCCCCCTCCCCTCGTCGGCCGAGCGGGGCCTGAACAAGCGCCTCCTGGTCGAGCACTTCGCCCACCTCGAAGGGCAACCCGATTGGGTGCCATCGGCACTCCATCGTTGGCCGCGTGCGGTGGTTCGGCTCCACAACCGCCTGTCACCCCGCCTGCCGATGACCCACCCGCTGGGCTGGATTGAGGGCACCACCTGGGCTGACGACGAGGAGCGCGAACGCATCGACGGCCTTGCGGACGACAAGCAGGAGTCGGCACGGACGTTGCACGAGCGGGCCGTGTTCTTTCGCGTTCTACGGACCGGCTCGCCGCCGGGCTGGGCCGACTGGAAGCCCGAGGACGACGAGGCGGACGAGACCGACGACCGGGGCGAGGCGGACTGAGCAGGTCCTCGGGCGCAGGGCACTGCGCTTGGCAGGGGATTCCGCGTGCCGCATACTTCTGGGACGCACCGGGCCCATTGAGGGTCCGGCGATCCCGGAACGAGCGATGGACTTCAACCACTTCCTCTCCAGTTACTACCCGGACCCGGAATACGGGGGCCGGCGGCTCTACGCGGACATGGTCGAGCAGGCTGTGGCGGCCGAGCGCCTCGGATACCGCGGCGTGACGCTGCCCGAACACCACCTCATCAACGTGCTACTCACCCCGTCGCCGCTGTTGATGGCGGTGAAGGTGGCCGGCGTGACCGAACGCCTCGAGCTGGTCACCTCGGTGGTCGTTCTGCCGCTCCACGACATGCGGATACTCGCAGGGGAGATCGTGCAGGCTGACATCCTCACGGACGGGAGGCTCGTCGTCGGGGTGGGCCGTGGCGCCTTCGCCTACGAGATGGCCCGCATGGGGTCGCCCATCGAGTCGTCGAAGGAGAAGTTCGACGAGAGCCTCGACGTGCTGATTGCCCTCCTGACCGGCGAGGAGGTCGAGTGGCACGGCGACTGGTACGACTTCGAGCCGCTGACGATCATGCCCCGGCCGATGACGCAGCCGATGCCGCCGATTATGGTGGCCGTGATGAACCCTCCGGGGATCGCCGCCTGCACGAAGCGGGGCTTCAACATCCAGACCACGCCGCTGTCCGGCGCCCCGGATCTGTTCCGGCAGCAGGTTGCCGCCCACAAGGAGGCCAAGTCCGGGATGGGTTCCGCCGGCGAGGACCTGCGGATCATGATGTCGCGGATCATCTACTGCGCCGCCGACGCAGCCCACGCCCGCGAGTCGCTCGAGCGGGCGCACGACTACTACGGGCGGTTCGACAACGTGTTCACCGGCCCGGGCCTCGTGAGCAACGGCTGCATCGCACCGCTGCCGTGTGCCAGGTCCGTCGACGAACTCGACGAGAACCTCATCATCTGCCCACCGGAGGAGATGATCGACCGGCTGGCCGAGTACCACGAGACCGGCATCGACGAGATCATCCTCTCCTCCAACATGGGCCAGCACCAGGATGAGCACCTCGAGGCCATGGAGCGGTTCGCCACCGAGGTGATGCCACACTTCGCGTCGGCATCTGTCGACGTTTCCGCCTGATCCACCGAAGGACCCGATCCGCATGCCCGCCGTCGACGTGGCCCGGACCGTCACCGGCGATGGGCCGCCCCTCTACCTGGTGCACGGCATCGGCTCGCGCCGCACCACCTGGGACGCCCTCCTGCCGGCCCTGTCGGAGCACTTCACCTGTGTCGCCTACGACCTGCGGGGCCACGGAGACAGCCCGGTGCCGCCGGTGCCCTATTCGCTGGACGAACTGGTCGACGACCTGGAGGCCCTGCGGACACGGCTCGGTCACGACCGGATCCACGTCATGGGACATTCGCTGGGCGGCCAGATCGGCCCCGCCTACGCCCGGGCGCACCCCGATCGCACGGCGTCGGTCGTGCTGTTGTCGACTGCGGCTGGACGCACCGCTGAAGACAGCGCCAGGGTCAAGGGCGTCGTGGCGGCGATGCGGGAACAGGGCGTCGAAGCGGTGCTCACCGCGCTCGTCGAACGCTGGTACACGGACGACTTCATCGCCGCACGCCCAGAGGTCATCGAGCATCGGATCAACCAGGTGCTCGGCACACCTGAGGACGTGTTCCTCAGCGTGTTCGACGTGTACGCCTCGACCGAGATGTTGTCCTGGCTGCCGCAGGTCCGATGCCCCTGCCTGGTGCTGACGGGTGAGTTCGACGGGGGCTGCAACCCGCGGCTGAACGCCGTGATCGACGATGCCCTGCCGGATTCGGAACTCGTGGTCCTCGCCGGCCTCAAGCACTCGATCCTCGTCGAGGGCCCCGACCGGGTGCTGCCGCCGGTGCTCGATTTCCTGCTGAGCCGCCGGGACTGACCAAACTTCGTGGATCGCCTTGGCCTGGAACTCGGCACCTGAAAATCGGAAGCCGAATCCTTTCTCCCGCCTAGGCTCTCGGCGATGGATGATGAGACACGGCTCCGGGACCGGGCGATCACCCTGGCCGGGGTGGCCGGAGAGAACGTCGAGGTCCCCAGCGCGAACCCCGTCAACTACCACCAGGCCGTGGACGACCCGGCCGGGTGCGAGCCGGTGGTCGTGGACGGGAAGTTGTTCCTGCCGCCGGCCGACCGGCCCCTACCCCTGGTGATGGTCGTACCGGGGAGCCTCGGTGTCGCCGACAGCCACGTCGCCCATGCCGAGACCCTGGTGGCGGCGGGATACGCGGTGTTCGTGCTCGACCCGTTCGGTTCACGGGCTGTGGTGTCGACGGTGGCCAACCAGACTCTGTACTCGTTCGCCGCCAGCGCCTTTGACGTGCTGGCCGCCCTGGTCGTCCTGTCCGGGCACCCGGCCATCGATGCGGAGCGGGTCTGCGCACAGGGACACAGCAGGGGCGGGTCTGCGGTGTTGATGGCGGCCATGCGGCGCTTCGCCGACCCCGTCGTGGGCGACGCCGTCGGCCTGGCCGGCGTGTACGCCGTCTACCCGTGGTGCGGCCACCAGTTCGCCGATCCGACGGTGGGTGCGACCCGGGTCCGGGCCATCGTCGGGGACCAGGACGATTGGTTGTCGGTCCAGCAGGTCCAGGCCCAGGTGCAGGCCATCCGCCTGGGTGGTGGCGACGCCTCGCTGCGAATCGTGGCCGGGGCGGCGCACAGCTTCGACCGGCGCGAGGCCGTCCACGAGGTGCCCGAGGCGGCCGTCGCCCCCTTGACTCCGACCGTCTACGTCGACGACGACGGGGCCATGATCGACCCCGCAACCGGTCGACCCGACGCCGCCACCACCGATCGCGACATGTTCCTCGCCGCAGTCCGTGCCGGGCTGGGCCGGTTGGGTGCCCACATCGGCAGCGTCGGCGACCAGCCGGACCTGTTCCGTGCCGACATGCTGGCCTTCCACGCCTCGGTGCTCGGCCCTCCTTCCTGACCGGGCACCTCGGATCTGGTGGGTCGCCCGGGTCTCGAACCCGGCACCTGAGGATTAAAAGTCCCCTGCTCTACCCGATGAGCTAGCGACCCGAGGGCGGACCGTAACGCGGATCGAAACCCCTTGGCGAGGCGCCACGGTGGTCATGGTGGGTGTGGGCGTGGTCAGGCGGCGGAGGCTGCTGGCCGGGAGTGGCCAACCGGGCCTATGCCGCGGCCCGGATCCGGTAATGCATCGGCAGGCGCTTCAGACCGACGACGAACGACGAGTGGATCTGCTCCGGCTCGCCTGCGAGTTCCGCCCACTCCAGCCGTTGGGCCAACTCAAGCAGCAGGGCGCGTTGTGAACGTCGGGCCATGTGCGCGCCGAGGCAGAAGTGCTCGCCGATTCCGAACCCGAGATGCCGGTTCGGGTCGCGGTCGATGCGGAAGTCGAACGGATCGTCGAAGACATCTTCGTCACGGTTGGCCGACGCATAGAACAGCACCACGCTGTCGCCCTTGGCGATCTCCTGCCCACGGATCACAGTGTCAACCGCCGCGGTTCGTTTCATGTAGTTGACGGGCGACGTCCATCGAACGACCTCCTCGACGGCGGACTCCACGAGTTCAGGATGATCTTGCAGCTTGCGGAACTCGTCGGGGTGTTCGAGAAAGGTGCGCATCCCCCCGACCAGCGCGTTCTTGGTGGTGTCGTGGCCGGCGCTGAAGATGATCAGGTAGTAGCCGATGGTCTCCATCGGCCCGAGAGGTTCACCATCGATCGTCGCATTCGCCAGCACGCTCGCGAGGTCACTGGTCGGATTTGCTCGGCGGCCCTGGATGATGCTGTCGAACAGCGCGTAGAGCTCCATCCCCAGGTCCATGATCGCTTGTTGTCGATCAGCGCCCTCACGCTGGAGGTCGGGGTCGTCGAGTGCGAACAGTTCGTTGGTGAGGCGCAGGATGTCGGGCTCCTGCTCGCGGGGCACGCCGAGCATGTTGGAGAGGATGCGAAGTGGGTGGGCGGCGGCGACATCGCTTGCGAACTCGCACTCCCCTTCGCCACTCTCGCCCGCCAGCCGGTCCACGACTTCGCGTGCACTGCGATCGATGTCGGCATCGAGGGCTCGGATCGCGCGTGGCGTGAAGATGTGGCTCGCGACCTTGCGTACATCGCGGTGCTCGGGCGGATCCATCTGGATGATGACGCGCATGGAGTTGAACGCGCTGCTCTCCAACGCGTCCTGTTGACCCCCGGAGAGCACAGTGATCCCGGGCTCGGAGAGGAAGCGCTCGGGATGTCGGGAAATCTCACTGATGTCCGCGTGCTTTGTGATCGCCCAGAAGGGCTCGAACATCTCTGGTTCACATCGATGAACTGGCGACTCGGCCCGCAGACGAGTCCAGAGGTCGTGCGGTACGCCGTGCTCCCCGTAGGCCTGCGGCGAGATCAGTTCGTGGCCGTCGGTGATCGACATCGGATGCCTCCTGGGCGATGGACCGTCGCTCGATTCTGACTCTGGACGCCACCAGTACGGTCAGGTTACAGGCGGGGTCTCGGGTGGTCTGAAACCATCGAGGCGGGCGGTGGCATCGGCGACCATCTGGTGTACGACCTCAGCTGCTGGCACCACGGCCTTGACAAGGCCAACGATGTTTCCGGCACCGTTCATAGAGAGTCCTTCCTTGCCGCCGCGGTCAGTGGCCAAGGGCCCGAGGGTCAACTCGGTGAGGACCGGTTGCAACGGCATGGGAAGTGGGTCAAGGTCGGCAGCCTCCCAGGCTTCGGTCCACTGGTTTGGGAGAAGTCGGAACCGCTTTCCCGTGTAGGCGCGGCTGATGACCGGTGACTGGTCGGCAGCGGCCACCAGGCCGGCCTTCTGCCAACCAGCGATGCCGGCTTCTTCGGTGGCCAGAAAGCGTGTTCCCACCCACACGGCCTCGCAACCCATGACAAGGGCAGCCGCCAGGCCGCGCCCATCACCGATCCCGCCAGCGGCAACGACAGGAACCTCGACAGCATCGAGTACCTGGGGCAGAAGGGCGAGGGTGCCGACATGTCCGGTGTGGCCACCACCTTCCGTGCCTTGTGCGATGACGACGTCGGCACCGTCCTTTACGACACTGACAGCCTGTTTCGTGTTGCCGACCACCGACATCACCACTGCACCTGCTTCATGGAAGCGGTCCACCACAAAACCAGGTGAGCCGAGGGCACCGACGAATACCGGGACCCCTTCCTCGAGGATGACCTGGACCTGAGCCTCAGCGTCAGTTCCCAACGCGTTTCTGCCGGTTCCACGACCGGCACTTCCCCCCGGGTGCTCGACACCCAGTTCGGTGGCGATACGTGCCGCCGTCTCGCGGTGTCCAATGGGAATCCGTTCGGCAACATCTGAGACCTTCGTTCCGCCCTGATCGAGTCGGGCCGGCAGGATGAGGTCGACACCGAACGGTCGATCGGTCAATTCCCGGGTGCGTCGGATGACGGCCCGTACCTGTTCCGGGGACATCGAGGTGCAACCAAGCACTCCAAGCCCACCTGCGTTGGATACCGCTGCCACGAGTTCGGGTCCGGCGATCGGTCCCATGCCGGCCGAGAAGATCGGGAAGTCGATCTCCAACCGTTCGCACAGTGGCGTTCTCAACGATCTATTCAACGCCGTTCCCCAATGGCTTCGGTCGGGCCGTCAGACGTCCTCGGGTTCCTCCAAGGGGTGCAGTTGCTGCCACTAGTCGGCCTCTTCGGCGGGCGCGAGGCGCCGCAGTCGGTTCTTCCAAGGCCCGTAGCGCCACACCATTTCATCCCCATTTCGGTAGCGCGTGACGAGCGCGACTCTGCGGCCCCCGGGGTACAGGTTCAGGCGACCGTCCTCGAATCGGGCCGCAACGGAGATCCGGTCGGTCTTGTTCACGTGCACGTCGTTGACCCCACCCTCGAGCGTGCCGTCCGCGTACATGTCGTGGATGATTCCACCAGCGGTGATGACGACCCGGTTGCCGGCCTGTTCGACTCGTTCGATGTGTCCCTTGAGCGGGCCCCTGTAAGCCTGCCAGACACCCCGAAGATCAGGCGCTCCCGGTGTGATCGGCTCGTCGCACCCTGCAAGGACTGGTCGTGGAAAGTCCCGATACCCACCAGGAGGAGTATGCGCGACAGGGATGTCCACCGCCTTGACGGTCGTTTCAGCCGGGGGTGTCGACAGTGGTGTCGGCTCGAAGTGCTCACGCCCTGCTGGAGGTTCATCTGGACGTCGCCGAATTCGGAGTGGGGCCATGAGGAGTCTCGGGATGACCGCTATCAGATTCTTCGCCTTCACTGCTGCACCATCTCGGTTGCGGTTCCGGTGTTGGAAGATTCGAGTGGCTGGAGGAGCCGGTGCAGGGCGGTCACCCATGTCCGCCTGACCTGTCGAGGCGTGCGGTTGTGGTCGTGCATGATCTGGTCCCAAGACTCGAAAGAGGTCAGGGTGCTGATGGTCGCCACGAGGTCGTCACGGGCAGAAGGGCTCAAGGCCTCCAGTTCGTAGGCGAAGCATTGGCGAATCTGGTCTGCCTGCCTGGCCCGAACGGAATGCAACTCCTCGTCAAGATCTGGAAAGTCCGGGGCCCTTCTCCGAGCTTGTCGGCACATCGGCTCGGTTGTTTCGTACAACTTGGCCCGGCAGTTCACGAACACCTGAGAGCGATCTTCGAGAGTGCTTTCGCTGATGTCCGGTAGCTGGAAAAGGTGGTCGTAGCGCTTGAAGTATCGGCGGAGCGTTTCCCGCCTGAGCTCCTTGAGCGTTTCGAAATAGCGGAACAGGGAGGCGACCGAGACTCCTGCTCGCTTTGCTACCTGTTCGGCTGTCGGGTCCGCATTCCCTTCGACCACAAGGTCGATCACTGCGTCGGACACGGCAATGCGGCCCCGTTCCCGCCGGGCCCGGCGGCCGTCTACGGTCTCGTCGCTCAAAGCGATCTGGGCCATCAGTGATTGCGGTGCCATCTTCGCCTCGTCTCCTCCTTGCAAACCGTGAGTTTATCACTTCTCCCAGATAGTGATAGTTATACTCTCAGAAGATAGATTGCAACTTAGGGAGGACACTGTGTCAAAGCCGGATCTGCCAACAGGGACCTTCCATGGCCGCATCGGTCGAACGTTTTCCGAATCAGAACCCTGGTTCGAGGAACTGGCACACCCCGCAGATGATTCACCCAACGTGGTCATCGTGCTGCTGGACGACACCGGGTTCGCCCAACTCGGTTGCTATGGGTCAGAAATCGATACTCCACATATTGATGAACTGGCAGCGAGCGGCCTTCAGTTCACGAACTTCCACGTGACTCCGCTTTGTTCGCCGACCCGGGCCTCGCTGCTTACCGGCCGGTCGCAGCATGCGGTCGGTATGCGAGCGGTGTCGAACTTCCAGACCGGATTTCCCCACCAGTTGGGCCACATCTCCAACCACGCCGCCACCGTCGCCGAGGTACTCCAAGCCGAGGGTTACGCGACCTTCTGCACCGGCAAGTGGCACCTGGCCCCCATGGAACAGTGCTCGGCGGCCGGGCCTTTCGAGCAGTGGCCGCTGGGGCGCGGATTCGACCGGTTCTACGGATTTCTCGAGGGTGAAACCGATCAGTTCCATCCCCAACTGGTCTGCGACAACCATCCGATCGAGCCGCCCGGCAAGGCTGAGGACGGCTATCACCTCAGCGAGGACCTGATCGACCAGTTGCTGCGGATGGTGTCCGATAGCAAGGGAGTCCGACCCGACCGCCCATTCTTCGCATACCTACCCTTCGGGGCCACCCACGCCCCCCACCAGGCTCCACCCGAGTACCTGGCGAAGTACCGGGGCGCGTTCGACGAGGGTTGGGACGTTGTTCGACAGCGATGGTTCCAGCGTCAACTCGAGATAGGCGTCATCCCTGAGGGCACTGAGTTGGCACCCCGGAACCCTGGTGTGGAGCCGTGGGACACGCTGCCTGTCAACCAGCAACGCCTGGCTGTTCGGCTACAGGAAGCCTTTGCCGCCTTTCTCGACCACACCGACGACCAGATCGGTCGCCTCGTCGACGGCCTCCGCGCTATTGGAGAACTGGACAACACGCTCCTCGTCGTCCTCGCCGACAACGGCGCCTCCCAGGAGGGTGGTCCCTTCGGCGTCATGCACGAGATGAAGTTCTTCAACGGGATCCTCGAAACACCAGACGAGGCCGTCGAAAGGATCGACGAGATCGGTGGGCCACATAGCCACACCAACTATCCGTGGGGATGGGCCCAGTGCGGCAACAGCCCGTTCAAGTGGTACAAGCAGAACACCCACGAGGGCGGGGTCCACGTCCCGATGGTCGTGTCCTGGCCAGCCGGCATCGGAGAAGACCAGCGGGGGACGATGCGCGGGCAGTTCATCAACGTCGCCGACATCGTGCCCACCATCTACGACCTCCTCCAGGTCACCCCTCCGGACGTATACAGGGGACGGACTCAGTTGCCCGTCACCGGTCATTCGTTTGCCGGTGTTTTCAGTGATGCAGAGGCCCCGGCATCCAACACCCTCCAGTACTTCGAGATGGCCGGCAGTCGGGCCCTGGTGGCAGGCCAGTGGAAGGCCGTCTGCAAACACCAGGAGGGAGAGGACTACGAAACCGAACCTTGGGAGCTCTACAACCTCAGCCTCGATGCATCGGAGTGCAACGACCTCTCCGAGTCGAATCCGAACAAGTTGGCAGAACTCGTTGCACTGTGGTGGTCCGAAGCCGAACGCCACGGAGTCCTCCCACTCGACGATCGTGGCCTGGGCAGCCTCTTTGGTGTCCGATTCCGGGATCACTCACCCCACCCGCCCGACAGGCGCTACGTGTATCGGCCACCAATGTCACCGATCCCGGGCCAGGCGGGTGCAGCAACGGGCGGACGGAGCTTCGACCTGACCGCCCAGATCACGAGGACTGGCGGAGAGGACGGTGTCTTGTGGGCAACCGGCAACGAGAACTCCGGAATCTCGGTCTTCGTCCAAAACGAGCGCCTGCTCGTTGACTACAACGCGTTTGACGAGCACACGCTGTTGGAGTCTGACGTCGACCTACCCGTCGGCGATTCGGTTCTGACGGCACGATTCCGACGAACTGGTGCCCAATCCGGAACCGTGGCACTTGCCGTCGACGGTAATGATGCAGGCCGAGCCGACCTGCCGCTCTACATGCGGATGATCTCCTCCGTGGGGGCGAGCATCGGCTACGACCACGGCTCAGCAGTGTCCGATCGCTACCAGGCACCCTTCCCGTTCTCCGGGACACTCCACGAGGTCGAGATCCAACTGTTGTCACGGGCATCGGTGGAAGCCGAAGATGCTCTTGCCAGAGCAGAGATGGCTCGTCAATGACCAACCTCCAGATGAAGAGTGGCGCTCAAGGACCAGGAAGCCCCCTTCCCGTTCTGGTTCTACATGGCGCCCGCCCATCGTTGAGTCCCACCGTTCAGCCAGATAGGAGCCAACCGCATGCTTGCCATCACACTCCTCGGGACCGGCAGCCCCATGCCCGATCCGACCCGGGCCGGACCAGCCACGCTCATTGCGGGTGGCACCGAACAGTTCCTTGTCGACGCCGGCCGAGGCGTTCTCATGCGCCTGGGGGGCGCAGCCAGCAGTGCAGGTCAACTCAGTGCTGTGCTACTGACCCATCTGCACAGCGACCACATCACCGACCTGAACGACGTGATCACCACCAGATGGATCACGACCTTCGAACCATCGCCGCTCACCATCGTCGGTCCAATCGGGACCCGGATGGTTGTCGACCACATACTCGACTCGCTGGGACCTGACATTGGCTACCGCATCGCCCACCACGGCGACCTCGACTATCGGCCCCCCGTCGAGGTCATCGAGGTGACCGAAGGCAAGATCGACCTCGGCGGACAGGTAGGTGTCTCCTGTGCGCCCACAGACCACAAGCCGGTCGAACCCAGCATCGGATTCCGCTTCGACTATGACGGTGCTTCGGTTGTCGTCGCCGGTGACACCGTGCCGTGCGAAGGCCTCGACAGGCTGTGTATCGGTGCGCAGGCTCTGGTGCACACGGTCATCCGCAAGGACGTCATCGAGAACGTCCCGGTGCAGAGGCTGCAAGACACGCTCGACTACCACTCCTCTCCCGAGGAGGCTGCGAAAACAGCGGCGCGGGCCGGCATGGAGACCCTGGTGCTTACGCACTACGTACCAGCATTCCCATCCGGTGGTGGCGAGGACTGGCGCAACCTCGCCGCCGCCCACTTCGCCGGCACCATCGAGTTGGGCGACGACCTGCACAGGGTCGAAGTCCACCCGAGCTGAATCGATCAGACCCAAAGGAAAACAGAGACATGGACACCGTTCGAACACCCGATGACCGATTTACCGATCTACCCGGTTACCCATTTGAACCGCACTACGCCGAAATACCCGATGGCGACAGTGGCACGTTGAGGGTCCACTATCTCGACGAAGGCCGATCCAACGGTTCCGTCGTGTTGCTGGTGCACGGTGAGCCATCGTGGAGCTACCTCTATCGCGACATGATCCCACCGCTGGTTTCCGCCGGTCACCGGGTGATCGTCCCCGACCTCGTTGGCTTCGGACGCAGTGACAAGCCGACGGAGATGACCGACTACAGCTACGCCCGTCACGTCGTCTGGGCCTCGTCGCTCATCTTCGACCATCTCGATCTGCAGGACATCACCTTCTTCGGCCAGGACTGGGGCGGCCTCATCGGCCTACGGCTGGTGGCCGACCAACCCGACCGATACACGCGAGTGGCCATCGGCAACACGGGCCTACCAACCGGCGAAGGCGGGTCGGAAGCCTTCATGGCCTGGCAGAAGTTCTCCCAGGAATCACCGGTGTTCCCCATCGGCAGACTCGTCAACGGCGCATGCACCACCGACCTGCCAGACGAAGTCATCGCCGCCTACGACGCCCCTTTCCCCGACGACTCCTACAAGGCCGGAGCCCGGATCTTTCCGTCTCTTGTGCCCACCACCGCCGACGACCCGGAAGCGTCCGCCAACAAGGCGGCGTGGAAGGTGCTCGAACAGTTCGAAAAGCCGTTCCTGGTCGCATTCAGTGACCTCGATCCGGTGACCAAGGGCGGCGAGACCCCCTTCCTGGCCAGAGTCCCTGGAGCCCAGGGCCAACCTCACACGACAATCGAGGGCGCCGGCCACTTCCTTCAGGAAGACCAGGGACCGGTTCTGGCTGCACTGCTCGTCGACTTCATGGCCTCGTGACCACTGTCGAGCGGTCCCGCCTCGTCGAGGCTGCACCGACCGAGGTCTGGAAGGTGCTGTCCGAGTTCGAGGTCATCAGCTCGTGGGCGCCCAACGTCGAGCACTCGTGCTTCCTCACCGAGGAAACATCAGGTGTCGGAACAACTCGTCGTGTGCAGGTTGGTCGATCAGCCCTCATAGAGACGGTCATCGCGTGGGAGGAACCGCACACCCTGTCGTACTCCCTCAAAGGTCTCCCACCAGTGATCCGTTCAGTCACCAACACCTGGCGGCTCGAACCAACCGAGGACGGAACGAAGGTAAGGCTGATCACCGACATCGATGCCGGCCCGCGACCCCCGCAGAAGTTGATTGCACGCATCGTCGGGCGCAGGCTCGGAGCAGCATCCGACGAGATGCTCTCAGGGCTTGTCGCCCACTTGAGTCTGAGAGGACAGCGGCCATGACCGTTCGACCCGACGTCATCGTCATCATGACCGACGAAGAACGCGCCGCCCCCCCATACGAAAACTCAGACATCACTCGGTGGCGTGCAGAAACGCTGACAGGTCGGGCCTGGTTCGACGAACACGCGCTCAACTTTGGGCGCCACTACACGGGCTCACTGGCCTGCGTTCCCAGCCGGCCGACGATCTTCACCGGGCACTACCCCGACGTTCATGGTGTGACCCAGACCGACGGCCTGGGAAAGATCGCCGACGACTCGCGCCTACGTTGGCTGCGTGCCGGCGAGGTACCCACACTCGGTCACTGGTTCAGGGCCGGCGGCTACGACACCCATTACGACGGCAAGTGGCACATCTCCCACGCCGACCTGATCGACGAGAACACCGGCCAGGTTCTTGCAACCAACAACGCCGCCGGCGAGGTCGACCAGGAAGCCGTCGACGCATACCGCACAGCCGATCTGCTCGACCCCTTCGGCTTCTCCGGTTGGGTAGGCCCCGAACCTCATGGCGCCCCACTCGCAAACAGTGGCTTCCGGCGCGATCCACTCATCGCAGACCGGGTAGTGGCCTGGCTGGAGGATCGCTACAGCCGGCGAGCGGCAGGAGACGCAAACGCCTTGCGTCCCTTCCTGCTCGTCGCAAGCTTCGTCAATCCCCACGACATCGTCTTGTTCCCGGCCTGGGTTCGACGCGGGATCCCGATCAAGAACCAACCAGAGTTGGATCCACCCTCGATACCCGCATCACCCACGGACGACGAAGACCTGGCCACCAAGCCAGCAGCCCAGGTCGCGTACCGGGCGGCCTACCCGACGGGATATGGGCCGGCAGCAGCGATTGCGCGGACCTACGACAAGAACGCCCAAAAATACCGGGACCTCTACTACCGGTTGCATGCAGAAGTAGACGGCCCAATTGATCGGGTACGCCGAGCCGTCACTGATGGAGGATCTGAACACGCGGTGATCGTGCGTACCTCTGACCACGGCGAGTTGCTAGGCGCCCATGGCGGCCTTCACCAGAAATGGTTCAACCTCTACGACGAAGCTACCCGCGTCCCATTTTCAATTGCCCGGATCGGTACCAACGCCACCACCGGGATATTGATCAACGACGCCCCGACCTCCCACATCGACATCGTGCCCACCCTGTTGTCAGCGGCAGGTATCGACGAAGCGATGACCGCCAACGTGCTCCAAGGATCATTCACCGAGGTCCATCCGCTGCCCGGCACGAACCTCATGCCGGTCGTTGATGGCGTTGAAGAGGTAGATCCCGACCGCACCGTCTACCTCATGACACGCGACAACATGCTCGAGGGTGATTCAGGCGCTTCCGCCGTGGCCCGCGGCACCGGCCGTGCCGCAAAACCGCCTCGACTACTACGAATCCGAGTTCCGGAACATGTGGGCTCAAACTTCGAGGGGCTCGTTGCACGGGTTGACGACTCGATCAATCATGGAGAAGGCCACCTGTGGAAAGTGGTTCGTACCTTTGACGACCCGGCAACGTGGACCAACCCAGGAGTCCACCACCTCGCCTCGAGCGGCCCCGCCGGTGAGACGACCCGGACCATCCCAGTCCCGGACCAGTGGGAGCTCTACGACCTCGACACCGATCCGATCGAAGTCGTCAACCGATGGAACGACGATTCGGCCCGGGACGTGTTCGAACACCTCCGCGCCCTCCTCAGAGAGGAGCGCTTCCGAGCCGTGCCCGAGCGAAACAACCCGTGGCCCTATGCGTCACGTAAGCGAACCGGGGGACCGGTGACGAAGCGCCCACCCCCACCAGCGAGGATGCTTCGCAAGCTTGTCCAGAAGATTGGCATGCACCCCGAAGATCTGGACGCAGTCGAGTTCGGATTCGCCGGAAGGCGTGCCCTGGTGATCGCAACGAACACCGCGGTAATGGACATCGACAAGCCGACCGGCGTCTTCGCCAGCGAGATGACCGTTCCCTACTACGCGTTCCTCGACGCGGGCATGGAGGTGGACGTAGCAAGCCCCCTGGGAGGTGTGATCCCCGTCGACCCACAGTCGCTCAAGCCGGTCGTCCGAAGCGGTGACGACGACCGTTTCCTCGCCGACGACCACTTCCGGAACCAGGCCACCAACTCGCTGGCGATCGGGCAGGTGGACATGGCCGAGTACGACGTGGTGTTCCTCTCCGGAGGTTGGGGCGCAGCGTTCGACTTCGGATTCTCGGATGACCTGGCAGCCAAGATCACCGAGGCGAACGCGCAAGGGAAGATCATCGGCGGCGTATGCCACGGCCCGCTCGGACTCCTCAACGCAAAGGATGCCGCCGGGGAACCACTGGTCAAGGGCCGTCGGATCTCTGCCGTCACCGACAAGCAGGTGAGAGAACTCGGCATCCAATCCACCCCACACCACCCGGAGAGGGAATTGCGTCGAGCCGGTGCGGTCTTCCAGAGCAGCACCAGGTTCCGTGACCCGTTTGCCAACCACTGGGTCGTCGACGGGAACCTCGTCACCGGCCAGAACCAGAACGCAGGGCCAATGGTGGCCCGCGAAATGATGCAACTCCTTGCTACCCAGGAGTTGCAACCGCAACCAGGATGACCACGACTCCTAACTGAAGGAAGTACCAGATGAACAGCAGTAATCCTCGTTACGGCCTCGTCGACCGGGAATACGGCATCCAGTTGGCCACTACCCCACCAGCTGACGATGGCCCGGTATGGATGGTCAACTTGATGAAATACCGTGAAGTGGCCGACTACGTAGACGGCCGAAAGACGACCATCTCTGGTCAAGCGGCAGATGACCTCTACTCGCCAATCGACTCACTGACCGCGGTCGGAGCCGAGATCGTCTTCCTGGGAGACGTAGACCAGCAACTCCTCGGCGACAACACCGTCTGGGATCGCATCGCTGTTGTGAAATACCCAACCCGCAAGTCGTTCATCGACATGCAGTCGCGCCCCGAGTTCCAGGAATCGCACAAACACAAGGACGCTGGGATGGACAAGACCTTCGTCATCGGGTGCCAACCCCTGCAGGTCCCGGAACCGCCACCCGATCTAGAACCCCTCGACTGGGCCGATGTTCCACACCCGCCGACGAAAGACGACGGTCCAGTAGTGGTGATGCATGTGTTGCGGTTCGAAGGCGTAGATGCCGGGGTTCAGACCCCCGCATATATGGAGGCTTACCAGTCGGCTGCGGCAGCAGTCGCCTCAAAGCACGGCATAAGGAACCCTGCCTGGTTCACCGTTGAAGGAACAATCATCGGAGACGGACGGGAGTGGCACCAGGTGCGCTTCAACCAATTTCCAAGCAAGGCAGCGTTCATGGCCGTCGTTGCTGATCCAACCCGCCTGAAAGCTCAACATGACCATCGAGAGGCAGCGATTGCTGATACCTACACGATGATCCTTCGACCGAGAATCAATCAGCTCGGAGAGTCATCGTGAACCCCAAAGAGGCCCCCCTCGATCCCGACGTCATGCGGGAGCGTTACCGGGTCGAGCGTGACAAGCGTCTTCGTGTCGACGGCAACGACCAGTACGTCGACGTCGTCGGACCGTTCGCCCACTACACCGATGACCCCTACATCGAGTCGGGTATCGACCGTCCGCCCCTGGTCGATGAGGTCGATGTCGTGATCATCGGAGGTGGTTTCGGGGGACTGCAGATGGGGGCCCGCCTCCGTGATGCCGGGGTGGAGGACCTGCGGATCATCGAGAAGGGAGGCGATTTCGGCGGCACCTGGTACTGGAACCGGTACCCGGGGGCCCAGTGCGATATCGAGTCCTACATCTACCTTCCGCTCCTCGAGGAGGTCGGCTACATGCCCCGGGAGAAGTACTCCCACGCCCGGGAGATCCTCGACTACAGCCAACGACTCGGTCGCCACTACCGCCTCTACGACGGGGCGCTCTTCCAGACCGAGGTGACCGGGATGTCCTGGGACGATCAACTCTCACGCTGGATCGTGGACACCAATCGGGGAGATTCGCTCCGGGCCCGGTTCGTGGCCATGGCCAACGGTCCGCTGAACCGCCCGAAACTCCCCGGCATCCCCGGCCTCGGCGACTTCGCGGGTCATTCCTTCCACACGAGCCGCTGGGACTACGAATACACGGGCGGAGGGCCAGACGGTGACCTCGATCGCCTCGCAGACAAGCGGGTGGCGGTCATCGGTACCGGGGCCAGTGCCATCCAGTGCGTTCCGTTCCTCGGCGAGGCCGCAGAGCACCTCTACGTCTTCCAGCGCACACCCTCGTCGGTGGACGTGCGCGGCAACCAACCCACCGAACCAGGGTGGGCCGCCGGCCTGGATCCGGGCTGGCAGAAGCAGCGCATGGAGAATTTCAATGGCCTGGTTTCGGGCCTGCCCCAGGCCGAAGACCTTGTCGATGATGGTTGGACCGACCTCATCGGCAAGATGATCCGACGCTTTCGGGAGGCCAGCGCTGACGGGAGCGTCGACATTCCCGAAGTGATGGAGCTGGCCAACTTCGACAAGATGAACGAGATCCGCTCTCGGGTCGACGACCTGGTGGAAGACCCGGAGGTCGCCGAGAAGCTCAAGCCCTATTACCAGATGTTCTGCAAGCGGCCGACCTTCAACGACGAGTACCTCCCGACGTTCAACCGGCCCAACGTCGAACTCGTCGACACCGACGGGAAGGGTGTCGACCGCATCACCGAACGCGGCCTGGTCGTGGCCGGCGTCGAGCACGAGGTCGACTGCATAATCTTTGCCACCGGCTTCGAGGTGGGGACCCCGTACGTCCGCCGGGCCGGGTACGAGATCCTCGGCAGCCGGGGGCGGACCCTCTCGGAGAAGTGGACTGATGGGATGGCCACCCTGCACGGGATGCAGAGTCGGGGCTTTCCGAACTGCTTCTTCATGCAAATCAGCCAGACCGCCTTTACAGCCAACTTCCCCCACCTTCTCGAGGAGCTCACGACCCACCTGTCCCACATCATCGGTCACGCCCTGGATCGTGGCATCAGCACCATCGAGGTCTCACAGGACGCCGAGGATGCCTGGGTGGCGACGATCCGGGAGAAGGGCCTCGGTGCGATGGGGGCCCTCGGCGGGGTGGATTGCACCCCCGGCTACTACAACAACGAGGGACAGGCCCGCGAACCTGGCTCGATCCAGGCGGCCCCATATGGCGGTGGTTCCATTGAGTTCTTCCGAATCCTCCAGCAGTGGCGGGACGACGGAGACTTCGCCGGTCTGGAGTTCACCCACTCCTCCACGAAAGATGGTGGACGGCCGCCGGAGTGACCTACTCGTGGGCCTCTTCTCTCGGCTCTGAGCGCTTGGCACCTGGAGACGGATGGTCGGAGGTGGCGGATCGAAAGCCCATGGCGATGAGCCGGGGCGGCCTCAGGACCTGGGTCTGCGGATGCCCCGGTAGGGGGAGCCTGCGGCCTCGAAGACCCCGTACAACTCGAAGAAGGCGGGGCCGAACGGATCCACGCCAGTCAGCGGCATGGAGGCCCGCACGATCGTGAAGTCGTGGGGTGCCAGGGCCTTTGCCTCGGCGAAGTGGCGCTCGGCCACGTCGGTCCTGCCGGCTCGCCGGGCATGGACCGCCAGGCGGAAGTGGAGGCGTGCGGTGATCTCGTCGTCGGCGAGGTCCGCCACCTCGTAGCCGGCGTCGTCGGGCACGGTGCCGTCCCGGACCCATGCCCGGACCTGCTCCATGTGGTCCTCGCAGTGGATGCCGGTGAATTCGGTGAACATGTCGGATCCGAACTCGTTGGCGTTGGGCCGGACGATCCGGTCGTCCTCGTCGATCCAGACGACCGTCGGGACGTTGTTGACCGCATAGAGCTCGGGGAGCCGGTGCTCCGTATCGACGAGCACCGGGTAGGTGATCCCGTCGGCGAGCGGGGCCACCACGTCGACGTTCTCGTCGATCGCCACGGCGATCACGGTGAAGTCAGCGTCGGCGAGTTCGTCGTGCAGTGCCTGCCACCCGGGCAGGTCGAAGGCGCATCCTCACCAACTGGAGAAGGCGACCAGCAGCCGCCTCGTGCCCGACCACTCCGAGAGCCTGCGCTGCGTCCCCTCGAGATCGAGGAGCGTGGCGTCGGGCGCCAGGCGGCTGACGAGGGCACGCTGCCGGTCGCTGGCCGGGGCTCCGACCGCGACCATGCGGGCGTCGGAATCGACGAGAACCGGCCGGCCCAGGGCCTCTGCCACGGCGGCCAGGTCGACGCCGTCGGGATGCTCGAGCGCGGACCGGTCGGAAAGGGGGATGCAGGCCTCGTCCCGACAGAGGCCCTCGGGCTTGAGATCCCACCCGACGGCGGCGGTCAGAAGCCCGGGGTCGACGATCGGACGCTCTCCGTCCCAGGTGGCGTCGACCTTGGTGGCATCCTCGGCGATGACGGTCGTGGTGTGGCCTGTCTCGGTCATGTCGGGTTTCCCGGTTGTCTCGGTGACGTGGTCGGACCCGAAACGTAATCCCTGCAGGCTTGCGAGGTGTCAGCCGGTACTTCGCGCGGACGGACCGGGGTCGCATGCAGGCCAAGGCGGCGGCCTTGAACGACTGTCTGGACGGTCGCCCCGAGAACCCGCTCCGGACGGTGGTGCACGCCGCCGGCGACCCGGAGCAACGTGATTCGTCGCCTTGTCTGATCCTGCGAGTCCTGAGTCGTCGTGGAGCGGCCGTACCGACCAAGATGCACCGCATGTCACTCAAGGTCGGTTGCCAACTCCACCCCCAGGCCACCAGCGTCGGAGCGTTGCGCGACGCCTGGCAGGAGGCCGACTCCATGGGGGCCGACTCGATCTGGGTCTGGGACCACTTCTACCCGCTCTACGGCAACCCCGACGCGGAGCACTTCGAGGCCTGGACCCTGCTGTCGGCCATGGCCGCCGACACCAGGCGAGCGATGCTCGGCACCATGGTGACCGGCAACTCGTACCGGAACCCCGAACTGCTCGCCGACATGGCCCGCACGCTCGATCACCTCTCGGACGGCCGGATGTACCTCGGCGTCGGCGCCGGCTGGTTCGAGCGGGACTACGAGGAGTACGGCTACGAGTTCGGCACCGTCGGCAGCCGCCTCAGGCAGTTGGAGGCCGACCTGACCAGGATGCGGAGCCGTCTCGAGCGGCTCAATCCGCTTCCCGTCGGCCGGATGCCGATCCTCATCGGCGGATCCGGGCGCAAGGTCACCCTCCGCCTGGTCGCCGAATACGCCGACGCCTGGAACTGCTTCGGCCCGCCGGAGAACGTTGCCGAGTTGTCGGCGGTCCTCGACGACTGGTGCGCCAAGGTGGGCCGCGACCCTGCCGAGGTCGAACGGACGGTGTGTATCGCCCAGGACGACGTCGAGGACGTGGGCCGCTACACCGATGTCGGCGTCGACCACCTGATCGTCATGATCGGCGACCCGTTCGACCTTGCTCCGTTGCAGGCACTCATCGACCAACGCGACGCCGGGGCTTGACTTCGTAGGGGCGGCAGCGGTCAGCAGGGCCTGCTGCCGGCCAGGGCGAGGGCGGCCCGGTCTGGTGTCGTGAGCCGGGTCTGGTCGTTGAAGCGCGGGTACATGAAGCTGTCCCTCGCCGTCGAGTGGCCGACGCCGGCGACGTGTGCGAGTTCGTGCAGGACCGCCATTGCCTGTGACGGTTCCGTGATCTTTGCATCGGGAAGCCTGCGGAGGATTTCCGTGGAGAGGCTGACTCGGGAACGAAGCAGCGTTGCCTGTTGCGTCGGTGCGTTCTTCTCGGTCACGTTGACCGAGCCGTCACCTGTGGACTGCGCCAACGAGTTCGGGCCGGAATGCCATGCGTCGGCAATGCCAAACTGGTCAGATGGTGCGTCGGAGGCGATCTCGTACCAGAACACGTCGAGTTCTCGGATGCCGGGGACAGCAGGCGCAAGTTCGGGGTCGAAGAACTCCTCGGCCTGGTCGGTGGCACCACTTCTCACGACGAATGTCAGCCCGGTCAACTTGTTCAACTCCAGGATCGCGTTGACGGTCAGGCTGCGTGCCGACGCGCGCAGGTGTGCGTCAATCGAGGGGTCGACGGATATGTGCACGTCGAATCGTTCGCACTGCGGCCACAATGCCGGCCCGAATTGGTCGAAGTAGCTGGGGTTGCTTCCCGCTAGGTCGAGTTCGCTGATCTTGTTGCCAGCACCCGTTGGGAAGACACGCAGCAGCTTCCTGGCGTCTTGGTCGAGGTCTACCAACAGGTTCGCGTTGTCGATGGCTTCTGCCCAGGAGCCATGAGCGAGCTCGTCGGGTCCTGTAGTCGCGGTTTCGCTACCTGTAGCAACCGGAGTGTCGTTGCTCGAACACGCAACGAGAAGGGTCGCGGCCACCCCGACCGCCGCAACCCACCGGCGGGCGGTTGCGCTCTTCACGACGTGTGAGCGGTTTCGTAGCCGGCTTGTCCGATGGCGGCGATGACGGCCTCGTCCGAGGCGGCGCCTTCGACCTCGACGTCTCGCCGGTCGACCGTGACGACAGCGGAGGTGACCTCGGGGAGCTCGCCGAGCGCCTCTTCGATGGCCCGCTTGCAGTGGTCGCAGGAGATGTCGGGAACGTGGAACACCCGCGTCGTCATGCATTCGTCCTCTCGGGTTCGATGAGCAGGTCCTCGTCGGTCGCCGTGGGGCGGCGGTAGCCGGTGAATCGGCGCAGTCGGAGCGAGTTGGTGACCACGAACACGGACGAGAAGCCCATCGCTCCGGCGGCGATCATCGGGTTGAGGACCCCGAAGGCAGCCAGTGGTATGGCGGCCGTATTGTAGGCGAACGCCCAGAAGAGGTTGCCCTTGATGACGGCGAGGGTCCGGCGTGACAGGACGATGGCGTCGGCCACGGCTCGCAGGTCACCCGAGACGATGGTGAGGTCCGAGGTCTCGATCGCCACGTCGGTTCCGGTGCCCACGGCGATGCCGAGGTCGGCCCGTGCGAGCGCCGGGGCGTCGTTGATGCCGTCGCCGACCATGGCGACGACGTGGCCCTGCGCCTGGAGGCGCTGGACCTCTGCGTCCTTGTCGTCGGGCATGACCTCGGCGAGCACCCGGTCGATGCCGACGGCCGAACCCACGGCCCGGGCCGTGCGTTCGTTGTCGCCTGTGAGCAGTGTCACCTCGAGGCCGAGGTCCCGTAAGGCGGTGACCGCCGCCGCACTCGTCGACCGGACCCGGTCGGCGATGACGAGGACCCCTCGGGCGGTCCCGTCCCAGCCGACGACGACCGCCGTGCGGCCGGCGTCCTCGGCCTTGGCGACAGCCGCCAGGAGGTCGTCGGGAACCTCGTCGAACAGCCGCCTCCGTCCGACGAGCACCTCGGCGCCGTCGACCGTGGCGCGCACGCCCAGGCCCGGGAGGTTCTCGAACCCGGTGGCGGGTTCGAGGTCCGTTGCGGCGGCCACTATGGCTTCGGCCAGCGGGTGTTCGGAGAGGGCCTCGACGGAGGCGGCACGGCACAGCACGACCTGTCCGTCGGCCCCCGGTGCTGGCGTCAAGGACACGAGCTCCATCCGACCCTCGGTGACGGTGCCGGTCTTGTCGAGGACGACATGGTCGACCTGGCGGGTCGCCTCGAGGACCTCGCCGCCCTTGATGATCACGCCGAGGCTCGCGCCGCGCCCCGTGCCGACCATGATCGCCGTGGGGGTGGCGAGGCCGAGGGCGCACGGGCAGGCGATGATGAGCACGGCGACCGCCGCCGTGAAGGCCTCGCCGACTGGTTGTCCGGTCAGGAGCCAGGCAGCAAGGGTCGCCCCGGCGACGGCGAGTGCCGTGGGGACGAACACGGCCGAGACCTGGTCGGCGAGCCGCTGCATCGGGGCGGTGGACGACTGTGCTTCGTCGACGAGGCGCATGATCTGGGCCAGCATCGTGTCGCCTCCGACCCGGGTGGCCTCGACGGTCAGCGAGCCGTTGCCGTTGATGGTCGCCCCGACCACCTCGTCATCGATGCCGACCGGGACCGGCATGGGCTCGCCGGTGATCATCGAGGCATCCACGGTGGACGTCCCGTCGACCACGAGGCCGTCGACGGGGACCTTCTCTCCGGGCCGCACCACGAACCGCATGCCGACCTGCAGGTCGTCGACCGGGACCTCGGTCCCGTTCTCGAGCCGCGCCATCCTGGCGGCGAGGCCGGCGAGGGACCGGATGGCCTCTCCGGAACGGCGCTTCGCCCGGGCCTCGAACCACCTCCCGAGGAGGATCAGCGTGACGATGACCGCGGCCGTCTCGAAGTAGACGTGGTCGACGTCGACGAACAGCGCAACGGCGGACCAGGCCCATGCCGCTCCCGTCCCCATCGAGACGAGGGTGTCCATGGTGGTCGAGCCGTGGGCCAGGTTGCGACCGGCCATCTGGTGGAACGGCCAGCCGATCCACCACACCACGGGGGTGGCCAGGATGCCGGCCACCCACTCCCAGCCGGAGAACCCGAGGGCCGGCACCATCGAGATGGCGACGATCGGCACCGTGAGCACGACGGAGGTGACGAGCCGACGGGTGAGTTGCGCCAGTTCCCGGTCGGCGGCATCGTCGTCGGGGTCGTCGTCGGCCACGGCGTAGCCGAGCTTCTCGATGGTCGCGCTGAACGCTGCTCTGTCGACCCTGTCCGGGTCGTAGGACACGACGGCCCGGGCGGTCGCGTAGTTGACGTTGGCCTCCTCGACGCCCTCGAGTCCGGTGAGGCCACGACCGATCCGTGCGGCGCACGCCGCACAGGTCATGCCGCCGATGGGAATCTCGGTCGTCAGGGGCGTGTCCGCCGTACGCATGTATGATAGGGTACCCCCTATCCCTATGGCTGGCTACTCACTCTCGAAGGACGACTACCTCACCCGGCTCCGCCGCATCGAGGGCCAGGTCCGCGGCCTTCAGCGCCTCGTCGACGAGGACACCTACTGCATCGAGGTGCTGACCCAGATCTCCTCGGTGACGAAGGCACTACAGGGCGTCGGCGTCGGCCTGCTCGACGAACACATCCGCCACTGCGTCCGCAACGCTGTCCAGGAGGGCGACGCGGCCGGCGACGCCAAGATCGAGGAGGCGGTTACAGCGATCGAGCGCCTCCTGCGCTCCTGAGGCGCTAGCCGGCCAACTCATGCGGCGTCTGCAACTCCGCAACATGGTGTAGACCAATCGCGGTCGGAACAGGGGAGTCGACATGGGGATCGTCGCCGTCGGACACGACCGGGACTGGCTCGAGGTCCGCTTCGAGGATGGAACCACCCAGCGGTACCTCGGAACCTGGCTGAGGGACAACATCACAACGGGTCGCCACCGCGATGCGGGCCAGCGGACCTTCGACATCAACTCCCTGCCCGAGATGACGATCGCCGGAGCCAGCCTCCACGCCGACACGGTGACGGTCACCTTCGCCCCCGAGGGCCTCGACGCCACCTTCGACGCAGCCTGGTTCTGCCTCCACAGATCGACGAGCGGCACAGGTCGCGGCGTCACCCCCCGCCCGACCCTCTGGGGCGACGAGCAGCAGGGCTCGCTCGAGTTCGCCGACCACCCGACGCTGGTGTGCGACCCGGCGAGGCTCCACGACTGGCTGACCGGCATCCGCGACCTGGGGTTCGGGCTCCTCGAGAACCTCCCGGCCACGCCCGGCTCGATCCTCGAGGCCGTCGACCTGTTCGGCTACGTCCGCGAGACCAACTATGGCCGGATCTTCGAGGTCAGGGACGAGCCCGAGCCGGCCAACCTGGCCTTCACCAGGCTCGAGATCGGCATGCACACCGACAACCCGTACCGCGATCCGGTTCCGGGCCTCCAGATCCTGCACTGCCTCGTCAACGAATCCGACGGCGGCGACAGTCGACTCGCCGACGGCTTTGCAGTGGCCGAACGGATCCGCAGCGACCATCCCGAGGCGTTCCAACTGCTCACCACACACCCGGTCTGGTTCCGCTACCTCGACGGCGGCTCGGCCGACCTCCAGGCGTACAAGCCCCTCATCCAGCTCGACAGCCGTGGTCAGGTCACCTGCGTCCGCTACAACTCCCGATCGGCGCAGGCCTTCGACATGCCCGCCGACGTGATGGCCGGCTACTACCGGGCGTACCGCATCCTCGGGGATCTGCTGCACGATCCGGGCGCCCGGATCGAGTTCCGGCTGGAAGCGGGTCAACTCATGGCCTTCGACAACCAGCGGGTCCTGCACGGCCGCACCGCCTATACGGCCGGCGCCCGACACCTCCAGGGCTGCTACGTCGACAAGGACTCCCTGCACTCGCGCATCCGGGTCCTCGAGGCGGCCCGATGAGCGCCGCCGACGAACTCTCGGCCTTCATGGACGATCGCGGGCGGCTGAACTACGGCGAGAACGTGACCATCGCCGAACACTCCCTGCTCACCGCGGCAGCGGCCGAGCAGCAGGGCCACCACGACACCCTCGTCGCTGCCTGCCTCATGCACGACGTGGGCCACTGGCTCGACGAACCCGACGACGGCTACGGCATCCACGACCACGGTGACCTCGGCGGCGACTGGGTGGCTGCCCGGTTCGACGCAGCGGTCTCCGAACCGGTGCGCCTCCACATCGAGGCCAAGCGCTTCCTGTGCGCCCGCGACCCCGACTACCACGACCACCTCTCGTCGGCCTCGAAGTACACGCTTACCAGGCAGGGTGGGCCGATGACGGCTGACGAGGCCGAAGCCTTCGAGGCTCGACCCCACGCCGCCGACGCTGTGCTCCTGCGCCGGCTCGAAGACGACCACGGCAAGCTGACCGGCGTCGAGATCCCCCCGCTTTCGCACTTCCGCCCCCTGCTCGACCGCCTGGAGGCCAGTGGGCCGCAGGCGTGACCGCCCCACGCCTGCGCGCCTCCGCATAGGTAGTCGACCGGCGGCTCGGGCGGTGTCGAAGCACACTGGAGATCTCGTCGAATGTGGCCTCGGGTGGGCCACCTAGGGTGTCGGTGATGCCACCACAACTTGCCAGAGTCCCAGTCGACGGGTCCCTCGGAACCATGCTCGAGGCCTTCGACGCCGACGGCGGCGTGATCGTCGAGGGCATGGTGCCCCGGGACACGGTCGACGAATTGTTCGGAGCAGCAACCGCCTACGCAGAGGGGGTCAAGCCCGGCGCGGCCGACCAGGGGATGGGCGAAGAGGGCAGGTTCTTCGTCGGAGCGAACACCATCCGCTTCTCGAGCCTCGGCAGGATCACCCCCGCCTACTTCGACCTGCTCGACAACGAGGTCTACGCGACCCTTGCCGACGCCGTGCTGTTGCCCAACTGCGGTTCCTACTGGGTCAACACGGCACAGGTCATGTTCATCGGACCCGGCGAATCGGCCCAGGTGCTCCACCGCGACGCCGACAACTGGTTTCAGCACGTGGAGCCCACCTGGCCCGACACGCCGGAGGTGACGATCAGCGCCATGATCGGACTCGAGGAGGTCACCGAGGAGGTGGGTGCCACACGGGCCGTTCCCGGCAGCCACCGTTGGCCGGAACTGAACGTCTACGAGTTCGACGCCGAGTCCGTCCCGGCCGAACTCGCACCCGGCGATGCCTTCGTCTACTCGGGCAAGGTCCTCCACGGGGGAGGGGCCAACCTCACCGTCGACCGTTGGCGACGCGCCCTGCACCTCAGTTTCGTGGTCGGGTGGCTCACGCCCGAGGAGGCCAATGCGCTCGACTACAAGCCCGGCGAACTCGACGACCGGTCACCACGGGTGCAACGACTGCTCGGGCACCGTTCCTACGACCCGCGCCCCCACGTCGGAGGCGGGCTCTGGCTTCGGCACGTTCGACCCATCGAGGACCAGGCCTGATCGACCGGGTGGGGGTCAGGCGCTCCCAACCTCGGCGGCGAGCGCCACGTCGACCAGGAGCCTCATCTCGGTGCCATCGATCGTGCCGCCGTGTGCGACCTGTTGGATGGCGAGGCCTTCGATGAGGCACGACAGTCTCCACGCCGAACCCCGGGGGTCGGCGCAGGTGAAGTCGCCGCTGGTCACGCCCTCGGAGATGGTGTCGGTGAGGATGCCGATCCAGGCCTCGTCGAGTTCCCTGGACATGACCCGGAACCGATCCGATCGCAGAGCCTCGCCCCAGCCCTCGATCCAGAGGCGCCAACTCCTGAATTCACCCCGTGGGAAGAACTCGGCGATGACGGTTTCAAGTCGTTCCCGAGGCGGGAGGTCGACTGCAGCAAGATCCCGGAGCGCCCGCAGTTCGGCTTCGGCGGCGTATCGGAAGGCCTCGACGAGCAACTCGTCCTTGGTGGCGAAGTGGTAGTGGACGAGGCCCGTCGAGATGTCGAGGAGTCGAGCAACATCGGCGATGCGGGTGGCGGCCAACCCTCGTTTGCTCAGGATTTCGCAGGTCGCCTCGAGGATCTCCTGCCGACGCCTTGCGACCGTTGCGCGGTGCCGCTCGGTGACGTGGTCGGTGGCCTCGTCGGCGGCGTGCACGCTCCGAGCCTAACGAACTGACTGACACGTCAGTTTTTCTGGGGAGCCGGTCTGCACGTGTCCTACAGTGTCGCCGTGGCTGGATCAGGTGGCGGGCACGTCGTAATCACCGAACTCGAGAAGCACTACGACGACGTCGTCGCCGTGAAGGGCATCGACCTCGAGATCGGTGCCGGGGAGTTCTTCTCGCTGCTCGGGCCCTCGGGTTGCGGCAAGACGACCACGCTGCGCATGGTTGGCGGCTTTGAACGGCCCGACCGGGGGTCGATCGGGATCGACGGCATCAACGTCACCGACCTGGCACCCGAGAGACGGCCCGTCAACACGGTCTTCCAGAGCTATGCCCTCTTCCCGCATCTCGACGTCGCCGCCAACGTGGCGTTCGGCCTGCGATTCACGAAGGACCCTCCCGACGAGGCCTCGGCCCGCGTGGCGAAGGCGCTGGCCCTTGTCGAACTCTCCGGCTACGAGAAGCGCAAGCCTCACCAACTCTCCGGCGGCCAGCAGCAGCGGGTGGCCCTCGCCCGGGCCCTCATCCTCGAACCCAGGGTCCTCCTCCTCGATGAACCGCTCGGAGCGCTCGATGCCAAGCTTCGCAAGACGCTTCAGGTCGAGCTCAGGGCCCTGCAGCACGAGATCGGGATCACCTTCATCTACGTCACCCACGACCAGGAGGAGGCGCTCACAATGAGTGACCGGCTGGCGGTGATGAACGAGGGCGAACTCGTCCAGGTCGGGGCGCCAAAGGACGTCTACGAGTCGCCGATCAACGCCTATGTCGCCGACTTCCTCGGCGTGGCCAACCTGCTGGAGGCCGAGCACCTCGGCAACGGACGGGTCCGACTGGGGGACCGGGTGTTGGCCGCCACTGGCACCGCGCCCACGGGTCCGTGCCGCATCGTGATCCGGCCGGAGCGGGTACGCCTGGTCGAAGCCTCGGGTGGCCTACCGGTGAACGGTCTACCGGTCACCATTGAGCAGCGGATCTTCACCGGCGCCACGACCCAGGTGCACCTCCGCAGCGGCGATGTCACCTTCCACGCCCTCGTCACCAACGACGGCCGGGAACACGACGAGGGTGTCGACCTCGTTGCCGAACTCCCCGTCGACGCCCTACGGATCGTCGCCCAGGACTGAGGCCCCTGACCGGTCGCTGGGAGGGTCCGGCCTACATGTCGAAGTTTGCGAACTCCGTGAGCACCGACTCGCCGTCGGAGTCTGCGCCTCGCCGCTTCCGGTAGGTCGACACGCCCAACATGCCGAGGGCGAGGGCGAAGAGCGACGAGAACACGAGGAACGACGCCAGTGCGTTGAGCGCCGGCGTCGAGCTGGTGCGAACCGCCGAGTAGATGCGGACCGGCACGGTCTCCGAGGCGACTCCCGAGGACAGGAAGCTGCTGATTACGAAGTCGTCGATCGACATGGCGAACACGATCACGAAACTGGCGAGGATGGCCGGGGCCAGCAGTGGCAGCAGCACCATGCGGAGTGCCTGGATGGCCGTGGCGCCCAGATCGCGTGCGGCCTCCTCGTAGTCGCGGCCGATGGCCAGTAGCCGTCCACGCGACACGACGACCACATACGACATCGAGAACGTGACATGGCCGAGTAGTTGGGCCGGGCGTCCCAGCGGCACGCCGGTGTAGAGGTTCGAGAAGACCAACAGCAGTGAGGCACCCATCACGATCTCGGGCGTCACCAGTGGGACCAGCATGAGCCAGTTGGCACCCTTGGCGACCTTCGCCCGCCACCTCGCGAGGCCCAAGGCCAGGGCTATGCCGAGGGGCGTCGAGATGAGCATGGTGAGCACGGCAAGGATCAGCGAGTTGCGCAGCGCCGAGTGGAGCGACTCGTCGTGGAGGAACGAGGCATTGGGGTCCTCGGTCCACCAACGCAACGAGAACCCCTGCCAGACGGATCGGCTCCGGCCGCCGTTGAAGGAGAACACGAAGGCGATGACGACGGGGACGAACATCCAGGCGACGTAGAGCCATGTCCACGTGGCGAGAACCACCGGCCGGCGCCACGGGTTACGCCGAATGAGCCCGCTCACGTCTGCAACTCCCGCTGCATCCGCATCGTCGTGACCAGGTAGTAGGCCATGAACACGACGAGCATCGCCGACAGCACGAGGACCAGGACGGCGCCCTTCTGTGGCTGGGTGGTGCCATTGAGGTAGAAGTCGACCTGGTTGCCGATCATCTCCGTGGCAGGCGACCGGGACAGCATGTCGTTCGTGTAGTAGTCGCCGAACATCGGCAGGGCGATGATCACGCCGGCGGCCATCATGCCGGGACGGGACAGGGGCACCGTGACCATGCGGAAGGCGTGGCCCGGGCTGGCGCCGAGGTCCCGGGCCGCCTCGAGGAGTCGCACGTCGAGGCGTTCGAGGGAGGCGTAGAGCGGCAGCACGAGGAACGGCACATAGCCGTAGACGAGGCCGAGGATGACTGTGATCCCCTTGCCGTCGAGGAAGTTGTACTGGAAGCCAAACGCCGAGAACGCCTTCGTGGCCCAACCGTCGACCTGGAGCAGGTTGACCCAGGCCAACATCCGCATCAGGTAGTTGACCCAGAACGGCAGGATCATCAGGGCCAGTAGCAGTCCACGCCACCGTCCAGCATGGCGGGCGAGGTAGTAGGCGACCGGATAGCCGATGAGGAATGACAGCACCACGGCGGCCAGCACATAGCCGAAGGTGCGCACGAAGACCCTTCGCAGCGATCCGGTGAGGATCTCTCCCATGACCTCGCCGAAGTTCTCGAACCGCCATTCCAACGGGTTCCAGGCTGCGACGGCGTTGCGAAAGATCGGGTCGATCTCGCCGAATGCCACGCACGCCAGGCCGTAGAACGGCAGAGCGAAGAGCAGGAGCAGCCAGATGGTGCCGGGGGCCGCCAGCAGCCCCCAGAGCCACTGACCCTCGTTCTTCCTCATCGGTTGGGCGCCCGGACCATGAGCCGATGGCCCATTGCCGGATCAGCCAGCGTTGAAGGCGGCCCAGACGTCGGTCCAGCGGTTGTCGACCTCGGGTTCCAGGGCGACGGCTCGTTTGCCTGCGGCGTACTGCTCGGGTGTGATCAGCGCGTTCTCGAGGTTCGGCGGCACGTACTCCCACTCGATGAGGGTGCTGGCCGGGAGCGCCTCGAGCGCCGGCTGGTAGCCGGTCCACCCGAAGTTCTCGAGGGCGTTGTCGACGTCGAGGAAGAAGTTGGTGAACTCGTGGGCCAGCACCGGTCGGGCCGATTTGGTGGGAATGCAGAAGAAGTCGTTGCCGGTCACCATGTCGTCGGGCTGCCAGTAGCTGAGCACGTTCCAGTCGACGTCCTCGGGCAGGTACCAGACACCGAGCAGCATGTCGCCGGACCAGCACTGGTTTACGGCCCTTGTGCCGGCGGGGACCTCGGTGTAGGCGAGGATGTCGATCTTGGGGTTGGTGGCCGCCGCCATCTCCCGTAGGTCCTCGAGGACAGCGTCGAGGACCTTCTGGTCGCCGGTGTTGATGTCCTCACCGTTGCGGTGCAGCACCGAGCCGATCACGTCACGGTACGAGTCGAGGATGCCCAGGCGGCCCGAGTAGGCCGGGTCCCAGAGGATGTCCCAGCCGTTGCCACTGTCGAAGTAGGAGGTGTCGACGTCCATGTCGGCGCGGTAACCGATGCCCGTCGAGTAGATGATGTACGGCACCGTGTACTGCGCACCCACGTCGTAGTACGGGTCGCGCAGACCGGCGATGACGTTGTTGAAGTTGGAGAGGTAGGACTTGTTGAGGGGCTGGAGCAGGTCGGCGGCGACGAGTCGTGGGAGCACCGAGTCGGTCAGTCCGATGATGAGGTCCGGCTGAAAGGCCCCGCTGCGGAGCTTGTTGAGGGCGATCTCCTCGGTGTCATAGGTCGTGACCGCGGTCTTGACGCCGTAGAGCTCCTCGAAGCGGGCGAGCGTGTCGGGGTTGAGGTAGTCGACCCAGTTGAGGATCTGGAGCGTGCCGCCCTCGTGGGAGAGGCCGCCGGCAATCGGATTGGCGGCCGTCGGCAATGTGACCGGTCGGTCGGGCCGGGCCAATGTCAGTGCGGAACCAGACACGTTGTCGTCGCCACAGGCCGACAGGAGTGAAGCAGGAAGCATCAGCCCACCTGCGACGGCTGCAGATCCCTGCAGGAAACGACGTCGGTTGAATCCGTAGCGATCGGTCATGGTTCCCCCTAGTTGATTGAACTTGACAATGGCGCCCCGCTGTCGGCCCGCACTATAGTGAACCTTCTGACTGACGCGCCAGTCAGTTTCGGTCCACGAACATCTGACTACATCCCAGACACGAGGGGGATGCAATGGCCATCGCGATGACGCCGACGCTGCCGGGTGAGGACTACTGCTCGCCGGAGATCTACCGGTTGGACTGCGACCGGATCTTCCACCGGCAGTGGTTCTACGCCGGTAGGGCCGAGCGCGTCGACCACGTCGGCGACCGCCTCCTCGTGGACGTGGGTGGTGAGAGCATCCTCGTCGTCCGGGACCGCGAAGGAGAACTCCATGCCCACTACAACGTCTGTCGGCACCGTGGTTCTCAACTCTGCGATGCCTCGGGCAGCGGGTTCGGTGCCGCCATCACCTGCCCGTACCACGCCTGGAGCTATGCACTCGACGGACGACTCGTCGCCACACCCCATGTCGGCAAGGACGAGCTCGACCGTGACCAGTTCCCATTGCGATCCGTCGCCGTCGAGGACTGGCAGGGCTTCCTCTTCGTCAACCTCGCCGACGATCCCCCGACGGTCCGGGACTGGATCGCCGACCAGGACCCCAACGCCCTGGCCTACGAGCGTCTCGAGATGGACCGGTTGCGCATCGGCCGCCGAACCTCCTGTGACGTCGCAGCGAACTGGAAGATCCTCCTCGAGAACTACGCCGAGTGTCTGCACTGCCCCCAGGTGCACCCGGAACTCACCAACATCATTCCGCTCCACCGGCAGGGCGACGTGATTGATCCCACACGTACCGATGGCGGTACCTGGCTCGCCGAGGGCGCCGACAGCTTCTCGCTCGACGGCAGGGCACCTCTCCCGGTGATCGACACGATGACCGCACAGGACGCGAACTCATATCAGGCGTCGTGCCTCTATCCGAACATGTTCATCGACATCACCGGCACCAGCGTGTTGGCCACGCAACTCATCCCGAAGGGCCCTGACTGCACACAGATCGACGTCGACTACCTCTTCGACGCCGATGCTGTGGCGGCCGACGACTTCGACCCGAGTGCCGTCGTCGACTTCACCGAACTGGTTCTGGTTCAGGACAATGCTGTGTGCGAACGCACCCAGCGCGGAGTCGCATCACGTTCCTTCGACCATGGCTACTTCGCTGAGCGGGACAGCCTCTGTGTCGAGTTCACCGAGCGGTACCTCGCCGACCGTGGACCGGTCGGGGCTTGACACGGGCCATGGAACCGATCGGCCCCGACCGTCGCCTGGTGGCCAACCTCGACGGCGACGGCTGGCAGACCTTCGAGGTCGACGGCGAACCATCGCCGGGTGAGACCATCCTCCAACTCGACCGATCGCAGCCGCTCGGCGTCGGCTTCCACGTCTACCGGATGGCCCCGGGCACCGAGACCACCCCACACGAGCACACCTGCGACGAGCAGTACCTGGTGCTCGACGGTGACCTCGTTGACCACGACGGCTTCGCCTACGGCCCCGGCGACCTTGTTCTGCTGCGCCGCGGCACCCGGCACAACTCCCGGACCATGAATGGCTGCACACTCGCCGTGTTCATCGCGACACCAGAGGAGAACCTCTCCGGCCCGATCGGGCTAGGCCGCCTTTGAGAGCCTGTCGATCTACTTGGCGTGCTCGGCGATGCGGGCTTTCAGGCCGGCGATCATCTCGCCGGCTTCGGCCCGGGTGAGTTCGCCTGCTTTGACTTTGGCGGTGAGGTCTTCGAGGAAGGCGGCCTTGCGCTCGGCGAGGTCGGCCTTGGAGGGCTTGCCGTCACGGTCGCCGCCCTTGGCGTGCTCGGCGATGCGGGCTTTCAGGCCGGCGATCATCTCGCCGGCTTCGGCCCGGGTGAGTTCGCCTGCTTTGACTT
>Ga0315334_10000065_pt1 | contig 73480 bp, 65 predicted proteins | sample M150034915metaG_FD_205555 | JGI IMG/M metagenome (GOLD analysis project Ga0315334, IMG submission 205555) | Ammonia-oxidizing marine archaeal communities from Monterey Bay, California, United States - M1 500m 34915 | ecosystem: Environmental > Aquatic > Marine > Intertidal zone | place: USA... | reverse complement strand
GAGGATTAGCATTCATAGGGACGGCGGTGAGTCGGTCAGGTTTGTTGTTTTGGCGAACTCAAAACTAACCGGTTTTACCGCCGTCTCCTACTTTTTCACGCTAACCCGCGATGAACCTTGAATTTACCGGTCTTGAGTTCAATGACCACGTAACAGCGCAGCTTCAGGTGATAGAACAGCAGGTCGATAAAGAACTCTTCGCCACCCACGTCCACCAGCACCTGACGCCCGACAAAGGCAAAGCCTGAACCCAGCTCCAGCAGAAACTCGGTGACGTGGCGTACCAGTGCGCTTTCGACAGCACGCTCCTGCGCCTCTTCACCCAGATTGAGAAAATCAAAGCGGTAGGGGTCTTTCAGTGATTCACGGGCCAGGTCTGACTGGGCCTTGGGCAGGCGTGCCTCGAAGTTGGTCACGGCCCGGCCCTGGCGTTCCAGCAGGCCGGATTCGATCTGCATCACCAGCACGTTGCGTGACCAGTTGTGCTCTATGGCTTTGGCGGCGTACCAGCGTCTGCTTTCAGCGTCCGGCAACTTGTCCAGCAAGGCCAGCTGGTGATACCAGGGCAATTGTGCAAGCACCCCTTGCACAAACTCGCTATCCGGCCAGGCTTCGGCAAAGGCACGCATGTATTTCAGGTTGCGCGGTGAAAAGCCTTTCATATCCGGAAAGGCGGTGCGCAGATCATGGGCCAGTCGATCAATAACCTTGGCGCCCCAGCCTTGCGCCGCCTGACGCTGCAGAATGTCCTGCCCGATCTGCCAGTAAAGCAGCACCAGCTCCCGATTCACCGCCAGACTTGCGCGCTGCTGGGCGTGGTGAATACGGTTCTTCAGGTCGCTCAGCCAATCGCTGTAACCGTCCGGCGGCGTGGTCAGATATGGTGGCTTGTTGCTCATACCAGACGTGTCCTCCCGGTCAGCAGCTCCTGCATCATGCCCTGTTTCAGCTCGGCAGTTTTGCTGCGGCGCTGTTCCAGGGCCTGGATTTCGGTGTCCATGTCTTTAAATACATGAGCAATCGCGACTTGTTCTTCAAGCCCAGGAAGTTGCATCTCGATACTCTCAACATGCTTGCGAGTTGTTGCGTAAACTTTTGTTCCAGCAGCCAGCCGGCGAAGTGGCGTTATAAATGCTGGGCAATATTGCAGATATGCTTTGAAACCATCAGCAAGCACATCAGGGCTAAACCTTGCTGCAATAGTGTGCAGTCCAGCGACCACATCAGCAGTACCTACATTGGTTATTTCCACTGATTTACCAATACCTTCAATATCTTCTGAGGCATCCGACATGATTAAGTCGCCATTTTGCAGTCTGCCTAAGGTTGCTGCTTTTTCGCTGGGCAGAAAGGGCAAAGCTGAAGAGTCCATAAAAGATGCTTTGGAAGCATGGATATCACCATAATGGAGATACCTCACGGAGGCGTCATTACCATCACTCTGCAACTCCGCTCGGGAGTTTGTCCCCGTCTTTAAAAATGTTACATGGTCGCCGAGCCTGAAAGATTCCCACTCCCCATCAAACCCCGGCAGGCGGGTTTCGCCGGTCAGGAGCTGCTGCATGGCGGCCTGTTTGATATCGCGCTTTTTGGCGATCAGACGATCCAGCTCTTCCAACAGGGCATCCACATCGCTCAGGGCGGTGGCGATGGCGCGCTGTTCTTGAAGTGGTGGTAGAGGCACTGTGGCACGCTTCATGACATCGTTCATGAGCTTGGGGTTTCCAAGATGACGAGACACATGCCGGGGTGCAAATTTTGACAATATGCGTGCAATGAACTGTGGATCTTCAGTCAAGGTGCGTATCGTGCCGCACACATTGGTGCAGTTGAACCGACCGTCTCTATAGAACACTGTTCCAGCATTGGCTCCATCAGTCGTCCATGTGACGTATTGGCCCTCAAAATCAAAGGTGTCTAAGTACCCCATTACACCGTTGTTAGTTGTTTGAGACGAATACACAGGATAAAGGGGAGTTATAGCAGTTGATATTGCCCTATGGCTGATAACTCGTCCGCGACCAACATCTGAAAAGTCCTGTACCTGTTGAACACGCCACTCATCAGGAATCACGCCCACTTCAGTCTGCTTATACCCCACCGGCACCGCCGGATTCTCGGCCACAAACTCATACCCCGGTGACACCTCCTGCACGCCCATCACGTCCTTGTTCATGCCCAGAGTGCTCCCATCTTTTTCAGATGTTCATCCACCCGGGCCGACAGAGCCTCTACCCGCTGGGTCAATTCCGGCAGCGGTGTGGCATAGCGGTCCGCCAGCTGGCGCACACGGCCGGTGAGGGTCTGGGATACGCGCTCCAGCTCGTTCTGCAGCGCGGTTTCCAGTGCGGTGAGCCACTTGTCATCCACCACCAGGGTTTTGATCTCGTCCACACTGAGGTGGGCGTACTGGTCGTGGGCGAGCTGATCCAGCGCGGCGTCCTTTTCCTTGATCGTTTTCTTCAATTCGCTTTGCTGCTTTTCGAGCGCGCTCCATTGTTTGAGAACCCTGGCTTCCTCGGCGCAGTCAGGGTCACTTTTGATCTCTTTCAGGCGTTTGGCAACTTCGCCCTTGTTGATCTTGTCCAGTTCGGCAAAGGCGCCCTCCTCACCGCCGTGCTCTTCTTCCAGCTCGGTCAGTCGGCTGCTGGCGCTATCCAGCTCGGCCTGCAGGGCATCCAGCGCGGCCTGCTCGTCGGCAAAGTAGCGCGCCACGATGTAGGGTTTGGGGATCAGGTCGCAGGCCCAGCCCTTGTCTTTGGTCTGGCCCTTTTTCTTGCCACTGGTGATCTCTTCAACAATGCGCCTGGGTTCGGCCACCCAGCCATCGGCGGTGATCTCGTAGGCATCGTCCTGCAGGGTGTCGGCCCAGTAATCCATCAAGTGCTGATAGATATCGTAGGGGTTGAGCAGAGGTGCCTGGCGGAACGTCTCCAGCAGGTTTTCACCTACCTGAGTGATCAATACCTTGGGGTTGTCATCGATATCGAACTCTTTGAATACCGGGGTGTTGCGTGTGCGCCACTGGGCAAAAAGGCCATCAATGGTGCTGCGGAAATCGGCAAACTCGGGGTGCTGCAGAATGGTTGTTTTGAGTGCGCCGGACTCCACCGCCAGATCGGCATAGCCTGGGTGGGCATTGGCAGTGAACAACGCCTGACGCAATCCCGGCAGCGCCTGCCAGTAAGCCGACAGGCCCGGAATGGGCGGCAGAGCGCTGGCATCACCGTCGATATCGCGCACGGGAATACCGCCGTTCAGATGTGCATGAATATCGTGCAGGTCTTCCGGCTCGCTGGTGTCGATGTAGCGCGGCAGGTTGAGGTTGTAATCGTTCTTGGCATCGGTAATCTCGTCAAAGGGCACCGTGCGCGCATAGCCGGGCACGCTGCTCTGCTTGTTGAAGGTATCCACAATGCGGTGGATATCCTGCTCGCGCAGCCGGTTCTTGTTGCCATCCTTGATGAAGCCCTTGGCGGCATCGATCATAAAGATACCTTTGCGCGCCTGGGCATTCTCCTTGTCCAGCACCAGAATGCAGGCAGGAATGCCGGTGCCGTAAAACAGGTTGGCAGGCAGGCCGATGATGCCTTTCAGGTAGCCGGAGCGCACCAGCTGCTTGCGAATTACAGCCTCGGCATTGCCACGGAAGAGCACGCCGTGGGGCAGAATCACCGCTGCCTTGCCGGTGCTGTTCATGGAGCGGATCACATGCAGCAGGTAGGCGTAATCGCCCTGCTTGGCCGGTGGTACGCCCCAGCTGAAACGCTGGTAGGGGTCATCGTCAACGGAGATGCCGGTACTCCAGGCCTTGTCCGAGAACGGCGGGTTGGCGACCACATAGTCATAGGTACGCAGCTGCTCGCCATCCTTGAACTTGGGGTTGGCGAGGGTGTTGCCCTGTACGATATTGGCGGTTGGGAAGTCGTGCAGGATCATGTTCATGCGCGCCAGACCGGCGGTGCTGACATCCTTTTCCTGCCCTTCAAGGGTAATGTGCTTGCCCGCCTCGGCAGCCACCTTCAACAGCAGCGAGCCGGAGCCGCAAGTCGGGTCATAGGCCACGGTGCGGGCGGTGGTGTTATGCGGCCCTATGCCCAGCACCTGCGCCAGAATGCGGCTCACTTCGGAGGGGGTATAGAACTGCCCCTTGCTCTTGCCGCTCTCGCTGGCGAAGTGACGCATCAGGTATTCGTAGGCATCGCCCAGAATGTCATCATGCTCGGCACGGTTCTTGGCGAAGTTGAGTTCCGGCTTCTGAAATATGGAGATCAGATCGGTCAGGCGATCCACCATCGCCTTGCCTTCGCCCAGTTTGTTGGGGTCGTTAAAGTCCGGGAAGTCGCTGCGTGACAGGCGGTCGTTGGCCTCGATCAGCGGCTGAATGATCTGGGTGTTGATCTTGTCACCGATATCGGTCTTGCCCTTGAGCTTGACCATATCGTTGAAGCTGGCGCCGTCAGGAATGGTGACCGGCGGGGCGAAGTCATCCGAATCTGCATACTTGTCGGTGACGTACTTGATGAACAGCATAAACAGGACATAGTCCTTGTACTGCGAAGCGTCCATGCCGCCTCGCAGAGCATCGCAAGACGCCCAAAGAGACGAGTACAGTTCCGATTTTTTAATAGCCATTCAGTATTCCCGGTTGTTGCTGATAGATTCAAGCCCGCATCATAACAAATGGACAGGAGTGAAGCGGCTTCACACATCAATGTTTTAGCGCTGCTCCAACCACTGGCGAACATGGGGGGCATGGCGCCGGCTGACAGTTAGAAGGCTTTCGGTTTCTTTCAGGGACAGTAGGTGCCTTCCGTCAAATGTGCGCTGCAGCCCACGGATAAAGCGCACGCCCACCAGGGTATTGCGGTGAATGCGCAGCAATTGCTGCGGATAGGCCTGCTCCAGTTCCTTCAGGGTGTAATCGCACAGGGTTTCACCCCGGGTATGGTGCAGGGTGACGTACTTCTGGTCGGCTTCGCAGTACAGGATGGTGTCCAGGTCGATCAGCTCGGTACTCCGGTGGGTGCGAACCGCCAGCTGGCTGGAGTCCTGGCCGGTCTGTCCGGCCAGGCTGCGGCGCTGCACCCGGTTGGTGCGCCCGGCCCGGGCGAGGGTCTGGGCCAGGGCTTCCTTGCGTACGGGTTTGAGCAGGTAGCCGGAGGCCTGCACATCAAAGGCCTGGATGGCAAAGTGGTCGTAGGCGGTGCAGAAAATCACCGCGGGCGGATTGTCCAGCTGGTTGATCTGGCCGGCCGCCTGCATGCCGTCCATGCCGGGCATGCGGATATCCAGCAGCAGGATATCCGGTTCCAGTGCGGCAATTTTGTGCAGGGTGTCGTGGCCGTCGGTGGCTTCGCCGCACACCCGGTAACCGGGGAGGTCTTCCAGCAGCCTGCGGATCCGTTGCCTGGCCAGGGGCTCGTCGTCGGCAATCAATATGGTTTGCTGCGGTTGTGAATCCATCGTCTCACCGTGAAACAAGGCGTTTGTACTGGCTTACCGTCTGCCTGGGCAGCCTCAGTGTAACGGTATAAATGTCATTTTGGCGGCTGCGCTTGAGCACGGCGGACTCCCCGAACAGGGCCCGGAGCCGGGCCAGGGTGTTGTCCAGGGCGATGTGGTTGCCGCTGTGCCGGCTTTCGCCAGCCTCCGGGGCCGGGTTCTGTACCAGCAGATAGACAAACCGATCCTTGGCGGAAACTTCAATCCGCACGGTGCCGCCCTCCGCCCTGGGTTGTATGCCGTGGTAAATGGCGTTTTCCACCAGGGGTTGCAGGGTCAGCGGCGGGATTGCCTGTTGCTCCAGCCCGGGCCCGATGGCCCAGTCCAGTGCCAGCCGTTCGCCCAGTCTGAGCCCTTCAATGGCAAGGTAACGCTGGCACAGTTCCAGTTCGCGGCTCAGGGGGACCAGCTGTTCGGTGGTTCTCAGGCTGGCCCGGAACAGTTCGGACAAGTCCAGTACGGCTTCCTCGGCCAGTTCGGGGTGGCTGTCGATCAGGCTGGCGATGGTGTTCATGCTGTTGAACAGGAAGTGGGGCTGGATACGGGCCTGCAGGGAGGTGAGCCGGGCCTGCATTTCGGCCTCCTGCTGTTGTTGCCACTGGTGTTGCAGATAGAAGTAGCGCAGCACCATCAGGGTGATCAGCAGTGCCAGTAGCAGTTTCTTGGCGATGCTTTGCCACAGGATGCCGCCGGGCTGCGGGTTCAGAACCTTGTCGGCAAACAGGCTGAAGGCCAGCACATCCAGCAAGACGATGGTGACGACGGCCAGGGTGGCGCCGGCTATGCCCATGAGCGCCAGCCGGGGCCGCAGCAGGCAGATCAGCGCTGCGCTGGTGAGGGTGGTCCATTGCACAAACAGCGACAGCAGCCCGAAGTAGTTCCAGTCAATCCAGCCCTGTTCCGCCTGGACAATGGATAACACCAGCACGAACAGTTCGCTGGTGACCAGCATCAGGAACACCGCCCGCACCCGGCACAGATCGGGAACGTAGAAGCTGCCGGGCGCTTGCCTGCCTATGCCAATGTCGGGTTTCAGGGGTGTCTCCTTAACCGGGGTCAGAATGCTATACTGCGGCAACTTTTTACCGATTCACTGCCGGCACGATGATGCCGGGCTGTCAGCAGGAAAGATAGACCATGTTTTGTACCACAGCTAATGTAACTATCCTGTTGCAGTCTTAAACCACTCCTTTATACTGAATAAAAATACAGTATTGGAGGTCCGAGGGTGGAGTTTCTTCTTGCTACACCAGAGTTTGAAATCAGGGGCCATTCCTATGAAGGGTTCCCGATTCTTCTCAAATCCAATCATGATGTGTTTGTCGAAGGAATGGAATTTCTCGTTCATCACTGCTTAAAACGTGGAAGTGTGCAAAGCCGACGTAGTTGGGAAACGTTTGGAAGGGATCTGTGTGATTATTTCGAGTTCATTGAAGCCAATGGGTTTGATTGGAGAGAGCTTGATCACCGAAATCACGAAACCCTGTTAGCCCTGTATCGCGACGTTTCCTTTGATCGATTTAACCTTAACGCCTCCACGGTAAACCGACGACTTCACCTGGTCATCAAGTTTTATCAGTTTGCCCTCAAACAAGGTTGGGTAAGCACGTTGCCGTATGACCTTGAAACGGTGAGAGTCAAACAGACAAAGGGTTTCCTCGCACACACAGACACGTCCGGGGGGTATGCCGTAAAGCCGGATGTGCTGCTGAAAACCACGCCAACCAGGATCAAAGTCCTCAACAAAGAGCAGGTCGATGAGCTGCTGAAAACCACCAAGAACAAAACTCTCCGATTGATCGTTCGGTTGGCGTTGCTGACGGGTTTGCGTAAAGAAGAGCTGCTGACAATTCCAGTTCACTACATATCTGCCCCCCAATCGATCTCGGCCCGGAGTCATGTGGTGGTTGAGCTTGATCCCCAAGAGATGAGCACCAAGGGAGACAAACCACGGACGATCCACGTGCCGATATCATTGATGGCGGATCTCTGGGATTACGTGATCCACGAGCGTCACGAAACGATCCGAAAACATGGGACAGACCCAAAAACCCTCTTTGTAACCGCCAAGGGCAACCCCTGGAGCATTCGAACCTCGCTCAACAATCAACTGAACCGATTGAAGCTGTCGTTCGCCTGCCATCCCCACATCCTGCGTCATACCTACGCGACGCACACCCTGAAATCGTTGTTGTCCCGAAAGAGCACGACTTTCAATCCCTTGATCTATGTCCGAGATCGCCTCGGCCACAGCAGCATTACAACGACCGAAAAATACCTGCATTTCCTCGACGACATTGAAGACGACCTGCGCACCAGTTATCAGGAAGAAATTGAGGAAACCGCGAAGGAGGCGGCCTGCGCATGAAAAAAGATTTCACGCTAGACGGTGATGATATTGGGGTTAAGGCGGTTGACGAGACGGCGAACAACGCGAAGACCGAAACCATCGAACCATCGCCGCTCTCAAAGCCAGAGAACGCGGTCGTTGCCTTTCCCGAAAACACAACAAACACGAGAAACGCGGACTTCGGGCCATTTTACGGTCAGGGCTTTGACGACATCACTGCCGCTTGTCAGTGCACCCTCGAAAAGTTGATCACAGAGAGCGCCAATACCAACGGAAAGTCTCTCAGCTTGACCACAATTGTGGGTTATTGGAACGTTGGCTTTCGTTTTTTTGCGCCCTTCCTGTCGTTGCTCCACGCCGCTAGTGGTGAACGCCTGACCATGGCGGATCTCAACGCCGAAACGATCAAGCGATTTATTCAGCACCTGAGAAACGAGCCCATCGAATACGGCTCGCAAAAGGGTCACTTTACCAAAACCAAATCTTTGCTTGTGGCATCTCATCGGTTCGGGTTCTGGCCGGAAGTAGATATGAAAACGGTTTGGCCTGCCAATCCGTTTCCGAATTCCAACAAACGACGTAAGGGCCAGAAGGCGCTCAGCAAAAATGAAAAGCGGTTTTTGATCAAAGCGCTGCGCACAGAGATGGAGCGGATTGTGGCACACTCTGAGCCGCTGAACAGCTACGATTTGACCGTTTGCGTGGTGTCCATCGCCCTGTCCACTGGAATGAATCCGGCACCCATCCTGGAACTCACCACGGACTGCGTGCAGCCTCACCCGCTCAAATCCAACCTGCGGCTGCTTGTGAGCTTTAAACGTCGCGGCAACGCCACGCACGTGGTTGCCCTCAGAAAGTCCGAAGAAGTGTCTGAGATGGCCAGTGTCCATCTCTATGCCGCTGATGCCATTGATCTGATCGTTAAGAGGAATGCCTCTATACGCGCCGAGTTCGGTGATAGGGGTCGACTGCTGGTCTACGAGGGAGTGCGGGGCAAGTACGCGGGCAAACCATGTCGACTCACTGCAACCCATTTGCACTACATCATCAAGCTACTTGTCGACCAACACCAGCTTCAAACAGACGATGGCAAGCCGCTCACGTTGAATGTCAGTCGGCTTCGTCAGACGCTTCTGAATCGCGTCTGGGAGATGTCTGGCCAAGATCCGTTGATCACGGCCAGAACGGGACGACACACGGTTCAGACCGGCAATGCCCACTACTGGGAGGCACCACCGGAAGCGGAAACCAACATGCGTTTTTTAGGTGAGACGCGTGTTCAGGAGCTTCTCAGCAAGCCGGATGTCATCGCCAGTGATCAGACGCCCGTTGCGTCATGCCAGGATGTCCGCCGGGGGCATCGATCTCCGAAAAACGGCGAGCCCTGTCAGGACTATCTGGGCTGCTTCCGATGCAAGAGCTTCGTGGTGTCCGGCGATGATCTGTATCGGCTGTTCAGCTTCTACTGGGCCACTCTGCGCAACTACGACACCTTTGGTGGCAAGCGCTGGACGAAATACCTGAAACAAGTCATTCGTCTGATCGACGAGGAGATCGCCCCTCGCTTTGACGCGAACCTGGTGGCGGAGCAACGGGAAAAGGCCAAAAACCAACCTCACCCCTTCTGGCGAGACCTCAGCATGGCGAGGATGGCGATATGATCGAGACCTCCGGCGCAGAGGTGCTGGCCAACCGCGAGCGGCTGTTGAAGGCGTTACCCAGCGGTGAGGGACTGCACGGTATCATCACCACAGATCGGGCCGACGGGTTGCTGTACGTACTCTCACGATACGAAGATCCGGAGTGGTGGTTGCCGAAATCGAAGAGCACGGCAAACCGGAATGACGCTGATCGAAAATTGAACTTTGCTCGGATCACCGGGGAACAGCTGCGATTCGAGGCCAAAATTATCCTGGCACGGTCAATCTGGCGAGAGCGCGAGCTGAGCAATGGCACTATTAAAGCGTTGTTCGGCGATTTGGTGTGTTGGTTGAACTGGTTACACGAGCAGGGGATTAGCACTCAGGAGAAGGTGACGCCTCTGGTAGCCGCCCGCTATGTGGAATTCGTCCACCGCCTTACTTCTGCAAAAAGACCCTTCAATCCACTTGCCAGTCAGACGAAGGCGCATAAGTTCTTTGCTGTTGAGCGATGCTGGCAACTCCTTCGGGATACCCCAAGCGCGTTTGGTCACCCCTGGCCAGAAAGCTCGGCCGTCTCCCTGGCCGGGCACAAACAATCAACCAAAGCCAAGACTAAGATCATTCCAGATAACATTCTTAGGCACCTGTTCCAGCACGCCGAATCCCTGCTCGGTCAAGCTGACACCTTGCTGGCACATCGGGATGCGTTGGCTGACTTCAAACCTTGTTCTGAAAAGCGAACGACACAAGCCAGTGAAATGTCTCGCTACCTGAAAAGCCGCGGTTGGGATTCAGGGCTCGGCGCATTGAACAGCACACTCCTCGACCTGCGTGATGGATGCTTTGTCATCATTCTGGCGGCGACTGGCATTCGAGCCCATGAGCTCGGCAACATCCGGCGGGATCAGTGGCACAGTGAAGTTCGAGATGGCGAACGGTTCTACTTCCTCGGCTCACGCTCGGACAAAACTTACGCGGGCGAAACCTCATGGCTTTGTCCAGAGATTGCGATTCGGGCTGTAAAGGTCTTGGAGAGGCTTTCAGAGCCCTTGCAGACGGAGCTTGAGCAGGCTCTGAGAGCCGCAGAAGCGTCCGGAGACTTGAAGGAGGTGACCCGACTTCGGCAGTGCTCTGGCTGCATCGGGCTAACGAACGGTGGGGGCAAGAGAAATTGTATCACTGTGCTTAGCGGCCCAACGTTGAACAAAAGACTCAGGATGTTTGCAAAGAACCTCGGGACGGACTGGAAGCTTGCGTCTCACCAATTCCGACGCACCTTCGCCAACTACGTTGTCCACCACAAGCTGGGCGATCTGAGGTATCTGCGCGATCACTTCAAGCACTGGAGCCTCGACATGACCACCCTGTATGCAATGAACGAGACGCAGGATCTGGAGCTCTATGACGAAATTTACGCCGCTTTTGACGGCAAGCGCCATGCCATTGTCGGTCACTGGTTGGAGCCTGATACGCCGCTTTCAGGTGGCATGGCCGGTCATATTCGCCAAATGCGAAGCCGCTCGGAAAAAGTGCGTACCTACAAAGATCGGAAAGAGATGATTGAGGCCATCAGCGAACTGGTTTATCTGCGGTCCACCGGCATTGCCTGGTGTACCAACGATACCGGCGTGGACTGTGCGGGTGGCCAATGCGAAGGCTGTGAGCATGGCTGTATTGACGATACCCACAAGCCGTTCTGGGAAGGGCTGTACTTACAACAGATTGAGCTGCGGCAGATCGATGACCTGGACGACTCTAGTTCGAAGACCGTTGAGCGCACTATGGAACGTTGCGAGAAGGTGTTGACCGATCTCGGCGTGGACATCAACCGTCTCAAGGAGCAACTGACCGATGTCGACGTCATCTGAATCCGAGACCCACAAGCGTATTCGGCTGGCCATTGTTCGATTGGAAAAAGGCCAGCCTAAGGTCGTTGAGAAGGGCAGGAAAGTCTCAGTGGCCGCTGTTGCCGAAGAGGCCGGAGTCAGTCGTGCCTTGATCCACAAAGACTACCCAGACATGCTGGAACGCATCCGGGGCAATTCCAACAAGGCGATCCAGAGACAGCGTGACGAGAAGCACGAGAAACTCAAGGAAGAGCGTTTCAAGAATCGTCAGTTACGGGAAAAAATCGTAGATTTGACTGAGCAGCGCAACGAACTTGCTTCGAAAAACGCGACTCTTGAACTCGAAAATCGCCGGCTCTCGGCAATCTTGGAAAGTAAAAACGTTAGAGTTTTTAGGGGGAAATTGGGTGAGTAGCGCTACGCAGATTTTGGCCAGAATCTTTTTCTCCCGCTTCAAAACAAAAGCGAACATTCGGGTTAAGGGTTTCTTCCAGAGCGATTCCTGGAGCACCATATCGCGGACAAGCGCTTATCGCGCTTGATTCGGAAGTGGCTCACTGCCGGAGTGCAGGAAGATGGGCAGGTAATCAGAAGTGCGAAGGGCACTCCGCAGGGAGCTGTCATATCACCGGTACTCGCCAACATCTACCTGCACTATGTCTTCGACCTCTGGGTTAATACCTGGCGAAAGAGGAGAGCGTATGGCGATGTGGTGGTCATACGCTACGCTGACGACACAGTGCTGGGATTCCAGTACGAGCGTGATGCGTACACCTTCAGGCAAGCTCTTGCTGGCAGGCTAGCTAAATTCGGTCTGGACTTACATCCCGGTAGAACCCGGCTGATCCAGTTTGGCCGTTTTGCGTCGGCGAAGCGTCGGCAATGGGGTTTGGGGAAGCCGGAAACTTTCGAGTTTCTGGGCTTTACTCACTGTTGCACCCGATCTCGCCAAAATGGCTGGTTCAAGATTGCTCGCGTAACGTCGCACAAGCGACTGCGGGCGCAGTTGCGGGCGGTAAAAGACGCCCTGCGAAGGCGAATAAATCGGCCCATTGGCGAAACCGGGCGCTGGCTCCGACGAGTAATCCAGGGGCACATGAACTACTTCGCAGTCTCTGGAAACGGGAGAGGGTGTCGGGGTTCGTGTTCCGGGTATCTCGGTTATGGCTCAAGATGCTCCGGCGTCGAAGCCAACGCCACAGAATGCCCTGGTCACGCTTCGCTGCGATCCGTAACTTCTTCTTTCCGAAAGTCCGTATCTTGCATCCACAACCGTTGCATCGTTTTGACGCCAGAACCCGAGGGAGGAGCCCAGTGCGTTAGCAGCGCATGCTGGGATCTGTGCGGGGGGTGCTGAGTAATCAGCATTCCTACCGCGACCTAAACTGAACCAGCCAGAGTCTCTGGAGCTGGGCCACTGGATTCTGGCTGCCTGAGCCAATTGCCCGCAACGATCAAGCCCTCTGGTCATCGCGCATCCGAAGGGCTCCGTCAACAGCCCGCCAACGCGTTCGTTTATAGTCAACGCGACACCAGCACTGGGAACGACGCTTGACAGAGTACTGTTCGAGTAGCGCTACCCAGCACCAGTCGGGTGAGCCGCGTATGGCCATAGGCCCCCATCACCAGCATGTCGGCATTGAACGCCCGCGCTTGTTCGAGTAACACTGGGCCGACCTTACCACCGTCGACTTGCTCCAGTGTTACCTGTACGCCATAACGCGCGAGGTGGCGACAGAGGTCCGCGCCGAAATCCTCTCTACACTCCAGCTCGCTATCCGGGTCATCGCAGACACAAACCACCTTCACTGCTTCGGCCTGGGCCAGAAAGGGTAACGCATCGCCGACCGCTCGTGCTGCCTCCCGGCTAGCGTTCCAGCCGACAACGACACGTCGTCCAACCCGTCCGGCCGCCCATTCGTCAGGAATGAGTATAGTCGGGCGTCCCGAGCCAAAGATAACATGTTCGGCCATCCTGACCGTCATGGAAGGTTCGGGGGAGCTTTCGAAGGGAGGGACCAACGCCAGCCCTGCATAGCGCGCGTGTAGCATTAATTCCTCCGCTAACTCGCTCTCGGACAAGCGCCACTCTGCGCTAATGCCCCTTGCGCGAACCATTGCCTCAAAGCGCTCCCTGACCTGAGCCTCTGCGTCACGAACACGCACACGATGCTGTTCGAGCAAGGCGCGCATGGCAGGGCCGGCCACAGCGTGCGCATGAGGCATCGCTCTCAGTGGCGTTGCCACAAACACCGCTATCAGACAGGCATTCCAGCACGCGGCGATGTCAGTGGCGATCGCCAGTCGTCGGTCATAGGGTCGAGCCTCTTCAAGAAAGACAACGATATCCTTAGGTAGCATGCTTCACCTCCTGGTCGCGTTTTCCATAACCTGCTCAAAAACACGCAGGGCGACTTCCAGGTCCTCGTCTTCGAGGCCTTTCAGCATCTCGTCCCGCAACACATTCGCCCGCTCATAAAGCGCTCACCGGCATTGGCAAAAGCAGCTTGGCGCACCGATCACGCTCACTATGCCGGCGCTCATCCAGCAACTTGCGCCAGCGTCCTTTTGGCGGTCTGGGCGGCGTGGGCGTTGGTTAGCATTCGCCTGGAATCCGGATTGCCCTCACACTCAGAGCGACGACCAGTCAGGATGAAAGTAATAAAGATGCACTTTCTTTTGGGACTGTGTCGGCTGCGTATCGCTTCTGAGTACCGAGACATTTTCGGGCAGTGTTTATCCTATGCCTTGACTCCTTTATTGATGACACCGTCGATGGCGATCTGCCAGATAAAATCACCAATGGCGTCGAGTGAATGGACTCCGTTCCGGTCGAACCAGGTTGCAACCCAGTTGAGCGCCCCAAGGCCGATCAGGCGAAGCAAACGGCCGTCAACATTCTGCCGGACCACGCCCTGCGCAATCATTGTTTCGAGGATACCGGCCCACAGCGACTCGTACTGGTCACGCAGTTCGATGATTTCCTTACGAGCCTCTGGGCCCAGCGCTCGCCATTCAAACAACAGCACGTAAACCGCATCCGAATCTAACAACAGGGCTCGCAGATGTGCGTTGATACAAAGACGCAAACGCTCAACCGGGTCATCCGAGCTAGCGTAAGCCGACTCGACCTCTGCGGTCACCAGGTCGACTCCCCGGCGCATCAGCTCGACAAGCAGCGCTTCCTTGCTGTTGTAACGATAATACAGACTTCCGGGTAGCATATTGCAGGCCTCGGCAATCTCCTTGAGCGACGTCCTTTCAAAACCTTTCTCACGAAACAGCCGGGCTGCGTTAGACAAAACGTCGCCCTGATCGCCCAGCTTGCTTGCAGGAGTCATCTGTCTGCTAACCATCGCTTAAGTATCTCCTCAGCAAACCCATTTATTATCGGAGCGGTCGCCACCAGACTCGTTGTACTGATCGTACGCCATTACGCAGGTGGCCTGCTATTTGTCCACAAACATAGCCTTGACTTTTGGTTGGTTAACCAACCAAAATCTAGCAACAATACTATTCGGTAGACAATGACATGGCAATAATTGATGAAAATCAGCTGGTTCCCAACACTTCCGCCCCGGTACGAAAGGCATGCCAGGCTTGGCGGATCTGATGAACGATCTGAACAAACTTCAGCACAGTGACGCTGTGACGACGGCGTGGCAGTTCACCGAACAGGTTCCTCACGGCAGGGATCTGGGCATGCAGGTTGTCTCGGTAGACCGAGGCCAAGTCTGTATGCGTCTGATGCCACAGTCATGGATGTTCGCCCAAGAGGATACGAAAGAAATCTGCACCAGCGTAGTTTACTCGCTGGCCGACTCCGCCGGAGGCCTGGCAGTATTCGCGGGAGCCCTGGAGTTGATGCCCATTGCCACGCTGGATCTGCGAATGGATTATTTGCGGCCTGCCATCGGCGACCGAGCCCTGTCAGCGGTGGCCACCTGTCGTCATTTAACGGACCAGGTCGCGTTCATTCATTGCGACATCCTTTACGAGGGAAGTCGTGAGTTGTTAGCAACGGCAAACGCCACCTTCATGCGAAACACTCATGGGCAGCGATTCCAAACAGGTGGACAAAGGAAGGACAGCGCATGAGTACGACTGACGATTCGGCACAACAAATCTCAGGCGCTGCGGAAAGTGAGAAGAAATCTGCTGACTGGCAAGCCCTGTTGGAGCGCATTCCCTACGCACGGCACCTTGGACTTCAGGTTCAGCGCGGTGATGCAGGTGTATTGGTTCATTTGCCGTGTCGTGAAGCGCTGATTGGCAACTTCATGCTACCAGCCCTCCATGGCGGCGTGCTTGGAGCCCTGATCGAACTCACCGCGCGAGTGGCTGCGCAAAGCGAGGATACTGACAAACGTTTCCCACGCATTCTCGATAGCCACATTAACTACCTCCGCTCCGCGAAGGCCCGATCGACTTTCGCCAGCGCCGAAATTGTTCGGCAAGGCAGGCGGGCCAGCCTGGTCAGGGTGACCTGCTGGCAAGGCGACAAGAACAAACCGATCGCCAGCGGTCAGGTTCAGTTGTTGCTCCCGACAATGGCCGTCAAGCAAGAAGATCTTCATGACCAATAAGGACATCAATCCTGAACGCGGCGGATTCCAGGCGCTGGATGGTGCGGAGATCGCATTGTGGCGCTGGCCGCAATCCAAAGCGCGCCCCACACTGCACTGGGCCCATGCCACGGGTTTCCATGGCCGCCTGTACCATCCTCTCCTTGACGAGCTCGCCACGGACTTCAATGTCCTGGCCTGGGACATGCGAGGACACGGGGCCAGCGCCGGTGCGGCCAACCTGTCGACATTCCGGGGCTGGGAAACCTATTATCGCGACCTGATCGCTCTGCTGGAATGCCTGGACGAACCGGTCTGGCTTGCCGGCCATTCCATCGGTGCCACGACGAGCATCATGGCCGCTGCCCGGCGGCCTGACAAAGTGCTGGGTCTGATTCTGGCGGAACCCGTGATCATGGATCCAATGCAGGGCCTGAAGTTGTGGTTGACGAAGCTGCTACGTCAGTCACATCGGTTGTCACTGGCCGCCGGAGCCGCACGTCGGCGCAGGGTATTCCAGTCGCACGCTGCTGCGCTGGAAAACTATCGTGGCCGCGGTGGCTTTAAGACCTGGCCCGAAGCATGGCTGAACGCCTACGTCCAACACGCCTTCGTACCGCAGGATAGTCATGTTCAATTGGCGTGTGCGCCGGAGTGGGAGAGCACCACCTTTGCCCATACCGAACACAGCCCCTGGCCCGGTATTCGTCAGTTGCGGTGCCCGGTTATAGCACTCGCGGCGGATCGCGGGTCAACCTTCTCACCAACAGCGCAAAAATGCCTGAAGGCTCTGCTGCCTTCGGCTGATGTCAGGTTTCTTGAAGGTACGACCCATTTTCTGCCTATGGAGCAGAACGAAACCGTTCGCGATGCCATCCTGCAACTTGCCTTGTCTGGATACCGCGAGAACTGATACCCACACTGGATTCTACCAAGCGGGACACCTGCCATGCGCTGTATGCTGACACTGTTTATCTCGCTGTTGATTCTGTCTGGCTGTAAGCAGTCTGCGGAACCGCCCCCAGAGGCCCGCACCCCTGTTCCCTGGGTAAAAACAGTTGAACTGAAAGAGGCAGGTCCAACAGCGCAGAGGTTTTCAGGAACCCTGCGAAGCAGATCGAGCATACTCCTATGAGTTTATAATTTTTTATGTTCGCGGATTTGAGATTTCAGCTGCTTCAGAAGGTCTTTGGAGCTCTCGTAATACAGAGTGTAGTACTGGTCCAGATCAGCCAGCTTGGCGAGCGTTTTTTCATTGGTAATCGTTGCCTTGGCTTCGGCGATCACCCCCTTTCGGGCCTCGAGTCGTTTTATCTGTCCTTCGACCAAAGCGGCGTAAGGATGCGGACGAATGGCGAAAAAATCCTGGCGCTCACCCGGAATGGTTCGGCGTTCAACAATGCCGAGTCTTTCGAGAAAGCATGTATTCGTACTGACGCTCGCCTTACTGACGCGCAACGTATCCACAAGCTGCGATGAACTGACTGGCTCATCCGACACGATAAGCGTCGCCCAAATTTGGCCGGCAATCCGGGAAAAGCCTTCGGATTGAGCCTGAAGACCGAGGCGTTCAATAAACCGTCTGTCTGATTCAATCAGTGTTTTCATAATTTGAAGATCGCAATGAACTCTGCCAACCGCCACCCAGGGCACGATACAAATTAACCGTCGACTGCAATTGATCGCGTCGCGTTTCCACGAGGTCAAGCTCGGTTGTAAACAGGCTCCGCTCAGCATCCAGTACCTCCAGATAACTGGAGGCGCCCCCCTCAAAGCGCAACCGCGCAAGTTTAGTTGTACTTCGCAGTGCGGCGACCTGCCGGGCCTGCGCTTCCAGGCGCTCTTCGGCACCACGCACCCCGGCCATGGCATCGAGCACCTCCCGAAACGCTACCTGAATGGTCTGGCGATAGGCAATCAGGGCCTGGCGTTGACGCGCCTCCGCCTGATTGACCAGTGCCTCGGAACGCCCGAAGTCCAGCAACGGGCCGACTAACGAGCCACCCAACTGCCACGTGGATGCTGAACCCTGGAACAAGTCGCCCCCGGACGCACTTCGCAGGCCCAGCAGCCCCTCGAATGAAATCCTGGGCAGGAACGCCGCCCGGGCAACACCGATTTCGGCGTTGGCCGCAATCAACTCCTGTTCGGCTGCGGCAATGTCGGGTCGCCGGACCATCAGATCTGCCGGCCGGCCGGCCGGAATGCTGGCTGGAACAGCAATATCGCCAATGGTATCTGCTACGGCAATATCACTCCGTACAATCTGCTGTGGATCTCGCCCCAGAAGCACTGCCAAGGCGTTTCGCTGAAGGGTGTGCTGCTGACGAAGCCTTGGAAGCTCCGACTCTGCAGCGGCAAGCTCGGATTCTGCCTGCCGCAGGGCCAATTCGTTAACTTCGCCTCCTTCAAACCGGGCCCGTTGCAAGGCAACCGATTCACGGCGGGACGATACGGTGCGTTCCGCGATCTCAATCTGGCGGTCAAGGGCTCGCAAATTGAAGTAACCATTGGCCACCTCACCAATCACGGCTAGTTTTACGGCCTCGCGATTCGCGGCGCTGGCCAGCAGCCGTGCCCGGGCCGCTTCGCTGGCATTGGCTAGCCGCCCCCAGAGATCCAGCTCGTACGATAGAACACCGCCAACCTGGATATCATTGAAGGGTTGACCACCAGTACTGTTGACGGACTCCTCACTCGGGCCCTGGCGCACCGCGGAGCCCTCCACCTCCAGAAGCGGGTATCGTTCTGCCTGCTGTCCGGTAAGGAGCGCCCTTGCTTCGGCAACCCGGGCAGCAGCGAGCTGCAGATCGTTGTTGGCATCAAGTGCCTCCTCAACAAGCGTGACAAGTGCCGGATCGCCATAGCCACGCCACCAGTCCAGAGGGAGTTTCTCGTCCGCCGAAAGTCGTGCGGACGTCCAGTTTTCCGGCATCGACGGCTCGGGCTTCTTAACAGTCGGCGCGAGTGAGCAGCCACCAAGTGACAACACCATCAAAGTGGTCAGCAATACCTTAACGGTCATCAGCCACACCTCCGTCTGCACGTTCGGGAGCGGCCGATGCCGAGCCGTCCTGGTCTCTGGTGCCACTCAGAAAATCCGTGATACGTCGAACGACCACATAGAACAGTGGAATAAAGAACGTCGCCAGTATCGTTGCCGAAATCATGCCGCCAAGAACCGCCGTACCTATCGCAATACGCGTGGTTGCACCGGCCCCGCTGGCGAAAGCGAGCGGCAGCACACCCATGCTGAAAGCAACCGATGTCATCAGAATTGGCCTCAAGCGCACTCGCGCCGCTTCCTTGGTTGCCTCAATCAGCTTCATTCCCTGATCCTCGAGTGCTCGGGCGAATTCCACCAGAAGTATGGCGTTGCGGGCAGTGACACCAACGGTAGTAAGAATGCCAACCTGGAAGAAGACGTCATTAGGGAGGCCCCGCACCATGGCTGCAAGTACCGCCCCAAGTACGCCCAATGGAACCGCCAACATGACGGAAATGGGGATGGTCCAACTTTCGTAGAGCGCGGCGAGCGCCAGAAACACCACCAGTACCGACAGCGCGTAGAGCAGGGGTGCCTGGGCACCGGCCTGACGCTCCTGATAGGACAGGCCGCTCCAGGCTCCGGCCACGCCGTCCGGGAGTTGCGCGATCAAACGCTCAACCTCTGCCATGGCCTCACCGGTACTGTAGCCTGGCGCCGGCTCACCCTGAATCTGGCGGGACGGGACACCATTGAAACGCTCAAGACGCGGTGAACCATATTCCCAACGCCCGTTCGTCACTTCGCTCAGCGGGGTCATCTCCCCATCAGCAGATCGCAGATACCAGGCCTCAAAATCCTCTGGCAGCATCCGGAAAGGGGCATCGCCCTGAACATAGACGCGCTTGACCCGCCCCTCATGGAGAAAATCGTTAACGTATTGCGAGCCCCAGGTCACCGACAGAAGCCGACTGATCTCGGAAAGCTCTATGCCAAGGGCTTGCGCCTTTTCGTGATCGATGTCGACTTTGTAACGGGCGTTGTCCGCCAGACCGTTGGGACGCACACTCGTCAGAACGGGGCTTTCGGCCGCTAACTGCAGCAACTGACCTTGCGCTGCCATGAGCGCTTCATGCCCGATGGCACCACGGTCCTGTAAACGCAACTCAAAACCCAGGGCCTGCCCCAATGCCGGTATCGGTGGCAAGTTGAAAGCAAAAGCCCGCCCATCACGAACCAGCCCGGCAAGCGCCCGGTTCGCCCGCTGAATGATGGCGCCGGCGCTTTGCGTCTCAGGATCACGCTCACTCCATGGCTTGAGATTGACGAACGCCAATCCCGCGTTCTGTGCCCGGCCAGCGAAACTGAAACCAGCGATTGTGAAGAGGCCCTGTACCTCATCCTGCTCCATAAAGTAATCTTCGATAACCTCAATGGTATCGATTGTGCGCTGCTGCGTTGCACCGGGAGGCAGCTGGTACTGAACCACAACAAAGCCTTGGTCCTCCGCAGGCAGGAATCCTCCTGGCAACCGCAAAAAGAGAACCGCGACCAGTCCGACGATCCCGAAGAACGCAAAGGTGTAAATCCATGCGTGGCGCGCCGTATGGCCAACCAGCCGGACATACCCCCGGGTTAATCGTGCCAGGCCGGTTTCAAACCAGCCGAACAGTTTTTGCAACAGGGTTCTTTCATGTGTGGGCTTGAGTATCCGACCGCACAACATGGGGCTGAGAATCAGAGCCACGAGCACCGAAAGGACCATGGCACCAGCAATACTCAGGGAAAATTGCCGATAGATTGCCCCTGTGGAGCCTGGGAAGAACGCCATCGGGATAAACACAGCAGACAGCACCACACCGATACCAATCAGAGCGCTGGCTATCTGCCCCATGGACTTGCGCGTCGCCTCCATCGGGCCCAGGCCGTCCTCATGCATCACGCGCTCGACGTTCTCCACCACCACGATGGCGTCATCGACCAGCAGGCCTATCGCCAACACCAGACCAAACAGGGTCAGCATGTTGATGGAAAAACCGAAAGCCGCCATGATCGCAAAGGTGCCTAGGAGCACGACCGGAATCGCGATCGCCGGCACCAGGGTGGCTCGCCAGCTCTGCAGAAACAGCAGCATCACCAGCACCACCAGTGCGATCGCTTCGATGATGGTCTGCACCACTGCGTCAATGGAGGCCTCTACGAAGGGCGCCGTCTGGTAGGGATACCGAATCTCCACCCCTTCGGGAAAATATGGCTCGAGCTCCTGAACCCGCGCTTTAACAGCCTCTGTGACCGCCAGAGAGTTGGCACCCGGCGCCAGATTGATGCCAAGGCCGGCAGCCGGTTCACCATCGTAGAAAGTGTCAATCTGGACCGCACCACCACCCAGCTCAACGCGGGCAACGTCACCCAGGCGCACGCGGGACCCGTCAGGCATACTCTTGAGTAGGATGTTGCGGAACTCATCGGTTGAGGTGAGCAAGGTCTGGGCGGTAACCGTAGCATTGAGCTGCTGGCCCTCAACTGCGGGCAGCCCGCCGAGCTGGCCGGCGGTGACCTGGGCGTTTTGCGCCTCGATGGCGGCGCTTACGTCGGCAACAGTCAGGCCGTAATTGGTCAACGCCGAGGGGTCCAGCCAAATCCGCATCGCATATTCAGAGCCGAAAACCTGAACGCTGCCGACGCCGGTCACCCGCCCGACAGGTTCCGCTAACTCGGAGCTGATGAAGTCAGCGAGATCCAGTTTGCTGAGGCGACCGTCGGTAGAGACGAATGCCATTACCATCAGAAAGCTGGTACTGGATTTCTCGACGCTGATCCCCTGCTGACGCACTACCTCCGGGAGCCGCGGTTCCGCCAGTTTGAGCTTGTTCTGCACCTGGACCTGGGCAATGTCCGGATCGGTGCCCGCCGCAAAGGTGAGAGTAATCGTAGCCTGGCCTGAGGAATCCGCCGTCGACCCCATATAGAGCAGGTTGTCGATGCCTGTCATCTCTTGTTCAATCACCTGAACCACCGTGTTGGACACGGTGTCCGCCGAGGCACCAGGGTAACTGGCCTGAATTTCAACCGCCGGCGGCGCCACGGAGGGATACCGCTGGACCGGCAAAACGAAGATCGCCATGATGCCCGCCAACATGGCAACAATGGCCAGAACCCAGGAAAAAACGGGTCTGGAAATAAAGAAATTAATCATTGTGCGGGATCCTCGTCTTCGGAGGCGCTTTGCTGTGAACTATCCTTTCCACTGGCTTGATGGTCTTGGGTGGGATGTAATGGAATATCTGCAGCAACCGGCTTCACCTTGGCCCCTGGCCGAACCTTTTGCAGACCGGAGACGATGAGGCGATCCCCCGGTTCCAACCCCTTTTCCACCAGCCAGAAAGCGCCAATGGCCCGCTCTGCCTCTAACTGGCGGGCGACAACCTCACCCTCCGGGTTGACCAGCAACGCCGTGGCCTCGCCTTGCGGATTACGACTCACGCCCTGCTGCGGCGCCAGAATGGCGTTCTCCCGTACCCCCTCGCTCAGGCGAACGCGCACGTACATTCCAGGCAGAAGGTCTTCGTCAGGATTGGGGAAAACGGCCCGCACAGTGACCGAACTGGTGCTTTGGTTGACGGTAACATCCGCAACGTCAACGCGTCCCTTATGCGGATAGGGAGTACCGTCTTCGCGCAATAAAACAGTCTCGGCTTCATTTGAGCCGGCCTTAGAAGCCGCGCCCTCCTTCAGAGACGACCGAATTCGAGCCAGTTTTTCGACCGGTAGCTGAATATCGACATACATGGGATCAAGCTGAACCACGCGCGCCAGGACCTGGGGCTGATTGGCGGTTACCAGTGCACCCTCCGTGTACAGTGTCGGGCCAATGCGCCCGGCGATGGGAGCCTTGACCTCGGTATACGCCAGCTCGATACCCGCTGTTTCGACCATCGCTTCGGATCGGGAGACATCCGCCCGGGCTGCCTCCAAGGCCGACAGCGCCTCATCACGCTGACGCTTGCTGACCGCATTCTTCTCATACAGGTTTGACGTACGTGCCCACTCCCGCTGAGCCTGTCGCAATTCGGCCTGTGCGCGCTCCAGTTCTGCCTGGGCCCGTTGATGGGCAGCACGGTATCGGTTGGGGTCGATCTGGTAGAGGACCTCACCTGCCTTGACCTGTGTGCCTTGTTCAAACAAGCGCTCCTGCAAGATGCCCGTCACTTGCGGCCTCACTTCCGAGATACGGTAAGCGGCGGTTCGGCCCGGCAGTTCCATTGAAAGGTTCACACGCTGTGGCTGTATTTCAACAACCCCGACTTCCGGAGGCGGCGGTGCAGACCGTTCAGCCTTTGCCTGACCGGAAGAATTGTCACAACCAGCCAGCAAAAGAACCGCCAACCACATTGGCAGCATGCGGGCACCAAGGAGACGCGCCATCAAACTCTTTTCTGTCTGCATACAACTAACCTCTGAATGGGCAAAAGACTGAAAACCGTTCAATTCTTCCTTCACTTATAACCAGGTAGACAGAACGATCGATCCAAACTGATCGAAGCCGTCCTTTTCCTTGAATTCTTCGCTGCGCCACAGGTAGGTGTAAGCGATTTGCCAGCGATCCCAGGTCAATGCCGCACCGACCTGGGCATCGCCAACCCACTCGCGACTATCAACGGAGTGGCTGTCCTCGAAAGTGTTGCCGTCGAGCAGCAGGTTGTGTGCCATATAGCGCCCTTCAACGGCAGCGAAGACGTACCAGCTAAAGCCCTGATTCCGCTGAAAAGAGGATTGCCCGCCTTGTGCGGGTGCGACTGACGGAATACCGAAGCTACGATCAAGCCCTTCTCCCAAACGAACCCCCAGGCCGCCAGAAGCGTAGGTATACAGGTTGCCGAGCGCAAATCCGGCAGACGGCCCATATTCAAAGGCCAGCCCACCGAAATCCTGTTGCATAAGCCAGGCACGTTCGTAACCGAAGTTGATGACTGGCTCGTTCTCAAGCTGATTGTCCCAACCCCGCGGCTTGTCTGCCGCAATAAGATCGTGGAAATTTCGTTGGACCACTTCAGCACCGGAAGCCGGTCCTACGATGCCCACGTCGATATGCAGGCTATCTGCCAAACGCAAAACACCATGTTCCTTCTCGCTCAGGAGCGAAATCCCACCAAACAAAAGGCCGGCATAGGGACGGTCATCTTCAATAAGGGTTTCAACCTCTATGTCTTCCGGCGTATACATCTGTTGACCTAGCCGGTATGTTGCGCCGACAAGACTAGTGCCAGACCAGCCCGGAATAATATCCGCAAGACGGCGGGTCCAATGTTGATCGGCGGGCTTAAAGGCCCAGATTACCTCGGCGCCGTTGGTATATTGACCATCGCCGCCGGCAGAAAACGCATCGTTCTCCACTTTCAAAGTCAGCAGACCATCAGCGGACGCTGATGTCACAAGAAAGCCCAACAACAGACCTGAGCACAAACTCCGATAACGCTTTCTGCAGTAACGAGATTTCAACGAAGGGTCCTCCTCCAAAAATTGACTCAAGTGGCTACAAAAGAATTTGCTCCCGGATGCTGACAATCCCCCCACTACGAGCCAACCATAAAGGGTGAGAGGCTATCTCGCGCACGTTGTTTAGTCTGTTCAATATGAACTGAACGTAACACAACCAATCACTGATGGTGAACCTTTTAGGCGGCGAAATTACGGATTCAGGTATTTATCAGAGCGTCAGCATTTTCCATAATCCGCTCAAAAACGCGCAGGGTGACTTCCAGTTCCTTGTCGCCAATGCCTCTAAGCATCTCGTCCCGCAACACATTGCCCCGCTCAGCCAGGTCGCTCATGAAGCGCTCACCGGCGTTGGTAAGATAAAGGCGACGGGCACGGCGATCCCGCTTGCAGGGCCGGCGCTCGATGAGCCCATGTTCCTCGAGACTGTCGAGCAGACGCACCAGGGTCGGGTTCTCAATGGCCATCAGGTGGGCCAGTTCCCGCTGGGTAAGCCCTTCACCACCGCGCTGCAGGTAGACCATGGTAGACCAGCGCGCCTGGGTGACATTCAGATCTTTCAGGCGCTCGTCCAATAACTTGCGCCAGCGTCTTGCTACCCGGGCATTAGCAAAAGGGAACTGATCTCGAGCGGTTTGCGGGTCCATGTCACTGTCCTTTTACTGACGTTTCAGCAATAGTAAGCTAATCAATGGGGCGAACGTAAGTTACATTGATCAGGTTTGCGCCAGATCAATATGCAACATCACGCGGATTCAGAGGCAGCCGGCTAAGGAACTTCTCCTTCCAGTGGGGACAGGTAGCTCCTCGCTTCTTCAGAGACAGGAGGCCTTCAGCGTATTGTCGCCCTGGTAGACAACCTTGCTGCCGTGACCGGCAACCGGCTTAAAAAAGCTGGCGCCGAGCGCTCCACAACGCCGTAGCACCTTCACTCGAAACCAGCCGGGTCTTCGGCACGGCGTCTACCAGGCAATCCGCATCCGCTAAGGTCAGTCCCTAGTCGAGTAGAGTCTGCGGGGCCGACAACAAGGTAGCCAAGTTCCGCTTATCGGCCAGAATGGCACGAACTCGGTGATTGGGTGACTAAAAGGCCAGTAGTTAAGTAGGTTGGGAGTGTTTTTACGCTATTTTTCACGTTTGTCTGCCAACCCTCAGTATCGGGCGTCGCGTTATTTTGCACGCTTACCCACCTGGACTGCCAAAGCAGGTTCACTTGCGTTGTGTACCGTTAACTTCCTATGGCTTCCTTCAGACCCCACCGTTGGCCAGTGGCGCCCTTGCCAGTCGGATTGTCTTCCCCTCAGTCGGGGTAACGCCACCTTCTTTCAGATGGCCGGGTTTGCCGGCTTCGCCGGGCAAACAAAATAGCCGGGCGTTTTCGGCCCGGCAAAGAGGTCGTGTGCTCAGTCTCCGGCTCCGGGTTTATTCCCAGGCGGCACCCTCAAGTGCATCCAACGGAATCTTCAAGTATCGTTTGCCGTTGGCTTCCGGCTCGGGAAGGCGTCCACCCCGGGTGTTGACCTGCAGCGCATGAAGAATCAGCTTTGGCATCGGTAGCTCGCTGTCACGGGTGTTTCGAAGCTCGACATACTCGGCTTCTGAAGTCTCAGCCAGGTGCTTGTTGGCCTGCTTCTGCTCTCCAACTGTGCTTTCCCATTCGGGTTCACGACCGCCGGGCATGTAGTCGTGACCTGTGAACAGCCGCGTCTCATCAGGCAGGGCGAGGATGACCTGGATGGAGCCCCAAAGTTGATGGGCGTCGCCCCCGGGGAAGTCCGCGCGGGCAGTGCCGAATTCTGGCTGGAAAATGGTGTCATGGATAAACGCCGCATCGCCAATCACATAAGTGACAGAAGCCAGCGTGTGGCCCGGCGAAAACATCACACGACCATCAAGATTGCCTATGCGGAACTCGTCGCCGGCCCGGAACAGATGGTTCCACTGTGAGCCGTCGGCCGGAAAATCAGGCCAGTTGTAAATGCCTTTCCACAGCTCCTGAACGCCAGTCACATAGCCACCGATCGCAGTCGGAGCGCCGGTCTTCTCCTTAAGATACTGGGCTGCCGAGAAGTGGTCGGCGTGGGGATGTGTATCCAGGATCCACTGCACTTTAAAGCCCTGTTCGCGCAAGTAATCCAGAAGTTCGTCGGCATGGTGCGTCGCCGTTGCGCCGGACTTTTCATCGTAACCCAGCACTGGATCGATAATGGCGCACTGCTTCGTCTCCGGATCGCTGACCACGTACTGAACACTGAATGTACGGGGTTCGAAAAAACCCGCGACATCGGGAGTGTCGTAATGTTTTGCAGGTGATTGTTGGAAAGTCCTCATTAGTGAGTCCCCCACGCCAAAATGCGTTTATGATCGATTTGGTTATAAGGTTATATCGGTAAGCGTTAAAAGCCAATTGAAATGAGTCATTGAGCTGATAAGCGCAATGTAACGGAGGTACTTTGGGTGCCCGTGATCGGCCACTCTGAATGTCCGCTTTGCGACCTTTACGAACGATTTTAGGCTTTAGGAAAATTTTCCCCATGCCGAGTTCGAACAGCCACCACCCAAGATATGTTTGGCAACCCCCAGTCGTCCTACGATATTTAGCGCGATTCCAGAATCTTGAAGCGTTACAATGAGGACAAAATTACCCGAAAAATAGCAAAAAGTGTCACTTTTACAATTCCACGTAAAAACAGACGCTTAAGCAAAAGTTACATGTTACTATAGGACTAAAGTATGACGGATCAGAAGAAATCTGACCAGGCCACATCCTCCGAAAAACCCTGGGGTGGCCGTTTCAGCGAGCCTACCGATGCCTTTGTCGAGCGCTTTACCGCGTCAGTCGGTTTTGATCAGCGCCTGTACCACCATGATATTACCGGCTCTATCGCCCATGCCACCATGCTGGCCAAGGTGGGTGTGCTCACCGACGCCGAGCGGGATCAGATCATCGAAGGCCTGAAAGGCGTTAAGGAAGACATCGAAGCCGGTCGCTTCGAGTGGTCCGTCAGCCTGGAAGATGTGCACATGAACATCGAAGCCCGGCTGACCGACCGCATCGGCATCACCGGCAAGAAGCTGCACACCGGCCGTAGCCGTAACGACCAGGTCGCTACCGACATTCGCCTGTACCTGCGCGATGAAATCGACGTGATCGCCGAAGAGCTGGCTCGCCTGCAGGCCGGCCTGCTGGACCTGGCGGAGCGCGAAGCCGATACCATCATGCCCGGCTTTACCCACCTGCAAACCGCCCAGCCGGTCACCTTCGGTCACCACCTGCTGGCCTGGTACGAAATGCTGGTACGCGATGCCGATCGCCTGCAGGATTGTCGCAAGCGGGTGAATGTGATGCCCCTGGGCGCTGCCGCCCTGGCTGGCACCACCTACCCGATTGACCGCAACCTGACCGCCGAGCTGCTGGGCTTTGACCGGCCCACTGAAAACAGCCTGGATTCGGTCTCCGACCGGGATTTCGCCATTGAATTCTGCAGCTTCGCCGCGCTGCTGATGACTCACCTGTCCCGGTTCAGTGAAGAGCTGGTGCTTTGGACCTCCGCCCAGTTCGATTTCATCGACCTGCCGGATCGTTTCTGCACCGGTTCTTCCATCATGCCCCAGAAGAAAAACCCGGACGTACCGGAACTGGTGCGTGGCAAGACCGGCCGGGTGAACGGCCACCTGATCAGTCTGCTGACCCTGATGAAGAGCCAGCCGCTGGCCTACAACAAGGACAATCAGGAAGACAAAGAGCCGCTGTTCGACACCGTCGATACCATCAAGGGCTGCCTGAAGGCCTACGCCGACATGATCCCGGCCATCAAGGCCAAGGCGGACAACATGCGGGTGGCGGCCAAGCGGGGCTTCTCCACGGCCACCGACCTGGCGGATTACCTGGTCAAGAAAGGTGTGCCCTTCCGGGATGCCCACGAGATTGTCGGCAAGTCTGTCGCCTTTGGCGTAGCGGAAAGCCGGGACCTGTCCGAGATGACCCTGGAAGAACTGCAGCAGTTCTCTGACGTGATTGGCGAGGACGTGTTTGACGTGCTGACCCTGGAAGGTTCCGTGCAGGCCCGTGATCACCTGGGTGGCACCGCGCCGAACCAGGTGCGTGCCGCCGTAGCCCGGGCCCGCGCCGCCCTGAAGTAATCCTGCCCTGATCATCCGCCGGCACTGGGGTAACCTCTGTGCCGGCGGAACTCAGCCCCCGATACGCCCGGTACTCAGCTCCACCACCGCCGGTTTCAGTTGTTCCAGTGGTTGCGGTTCTGCCAGCCGGAAGCCCTGGCCGAAGTGAATTCCCAGTGTTCGTACCTTGCGCAAGGTTTCATCGTTTTCGATGAAGGTGGCTACGGTTTCCTTGCCGGCAGCCTCGGCAATGCGGTGCAGGGCATCCACCATAATTTGTTGTACCGGATCTTTTTCCAGGTGCTTCATTACCCGCTGATCCAGCTTGATGATGTCGACCGGCAGGTTGGCGGCCAGGCTGTAACTTTCCACCGAAGCACCGGCCCCTTCCAGGGCGACCCGGAAGCCGGCCCGGTGCAGGGCATCGCACAGCACCGCCACTTCATCCGGATACTGGGTGGCATGGGCCTCCCGGATTTCCAGGCAGAAACACTCCGGCTTGTAGGCCAGCGGTACCACCGCCTGTTCCATGAATTCCGCAAAACTGTCATCCAGGATGCTGGCCAGAGACAGGTTGAAACCGCAGTACTTCAGCCGCGGCTCCAGCAATGGGTGCCGGGCCAGCCAGTCGAGGGTCTGGCGGATGACCTGCCGGTCCAGCCGTTTTACCAGGTCAAAGCGTTCGGCGATGGGCAGGAACTGGTTCGGTGTCAGTGGCGTGTCGTCCGGGTTGGCACCCGGAATCCGGCACAGGATTTCAATGTGGTCGCCCCAGGTTACGCTGGCCACCGGTTTCATGGACTGGAATTCCAGCAGCAGGTGGTTGTTGTCCAGGGCGTTGCGAAGCTGCTCCAGTTGCTGGTCGGAACTTCCCGCCGGTTGTTCACCATGCCTGGCGTGGGCCGCGTGAATCCGGTTGCGTCCGGAGATCTTGGCGGTGTGGCACAGGTTTGCGGCCTGGCTCAGCAGCTGTTCCGGTTGTTCCGGCTGCTCGCCGCCCAGAATCAACAGCCCGCCGCTGGCGGTGGTTTGTAGTTGCTGGCCCTGCCAGTCGAACTGGAAGCGGGCTATCTGCTCGCGGATTTCATCCGCCAATTTGCGCACCCTGGGTTCCGGGCAGTTCTCGATGTACAGCGCGAAAGTGTCGCCGGCCAGCCGGGCGAGGGCATCCCGTTGCCGGACCCGCAACCCCAGTGTGGCTGCCAGCTCCCGCAGATAACGGTCGCAGGCGCCGCTGTCGGTGTTTTCCTGGCATTGCTCGAAGTTGTCCAGGTCCAGCAACAGAAGGCTGTCGGTGAACTGGCGCCGGTGCTGGTGGGTAAGGGCCCGTTCCAGGTGTTCGAGAAACGCGCGACGGTTGAGCAGGCCGGTGACCGGGTCAAACCGGGTGCGCCGGTCATCGTCCAGGTTGCGCTTCAGGCGGTCACTGATATCCCTCGCTACATGGGCTGCGCCAACCACTTCGTTATGGGGGCCGCGCAGGCTCTGGAAATGGAATTCGTACACCGGAAAGCCTTCGCCCTGACGGTTCAGCGGCATCTCGGCAACAAAGCTGTCCCGCTCCAGTGCCCGTTGCCAGAGGCGTTCGATCAGCCGGCGTTCATTCGGGAAGTCGCCCAGTAGTTTGCTGAGGTTGTCGCCGACAGAAGGGGCCAGTCCGAAGGCTTTATAAAACTGGCGGGCCCAGGGCTTATTGAAGTGCAGCAGGTCCAGCCGGGTATTCACTGCCAGCACCAGGTCTTCGGTGGCGTTTCCGGTGGCTTCCAGAATGCTCTGTACCCGTTGTTTTTCGTCATCGTGGCGCATGGCTTCGCTGTGATTGACGATGACGCCTCCCAGCCGCTGCGGTTCCCGGCTGTCGCCAAGAGGGCCGCCGGCGAGGGTGACGGTTTGCGGGTTCTGTTTGCCGGTGAGGATGGACAGGTCAATCCTGAACGGCTTGCCGGTGCGGATGCTGCGGCGGAACAGGGCCCGGACCCGGTTCTGGCCGGCCTGGCAGTACAACAGGGCCTGCTCGGGCGTCAGCCCGGTGCCGGGCTGTAGTTCCAGTAACCGGTAAACGCCTTCGGTCCAGCCGATCTCGTTGCTGGCGATATCCAGTTCCCACAGGCCGAAGCCGGCGCTCTGCTCCGCCAGTGTCAACAGGCTGCTGTCCATGGCGATGCTGTCCCGCAGCGTAATCGCGGCGCTGGCGGCCTGGTCGGAATCCCGCATTTCAGTGTGCAGCCCCAGCCGGGCCGTGAAGAAGAATCCCTCCTTGTGGCGGAAGGTCACCAGGACCTTCTGGCCGTCATTGAGCCGGTGCCGGTTAGCCGGTGCAAAGGGGTCGTCCTGGCGCGAGGCGAGAATCTGTTGCACCGGCTTGCCGACCAGTTCCGCCGGTTCGTAGCCGAACATGGTATCGGTATGGCGATCGGCCCGGATAACCCGGCCGGTGTCATCAATCTGTACCAGCGTAGGCGGAATGGCGGGGCCCAGCGGGTCCTGGCGATAGCGTTGGATCAGGAATTCTTTCACAGCGGTTGTCCCTTGCGGGTCTCCGGATTGTCGTTATGGCTGTAAATGACAGAATGGCTCCCATGATACTGGCTCTTCACCCGAAAAGAAGTGGATGGCGTCCCGGTTATCGGATTGCCCTGGGTGGAGCCGGTTCCCTCGCCGTAATGGCCGGGTGTCGGGTATACTTCGCCCATTATTCACTCAGGGGATTGGGTATGCAGGTCAAGCAGGTGCGCTGGCCGGGGCTGGCGGCCCTGGTGCTGGTTTCGCTGATGGTTTCCGGTTGTGGCCAGAAAGGCCCCCTGTACCGGGAAGCTCCGGTGCCGGCGGTTGAAAACAGTGCTGAAACACAGCAAAGCGACGACAAGCCGGAAAGCTGACCACTCAACCCGATTCTGCCCGAACAGTCAGGAACACCATGGATCATTTCAATTACCGTGACGGCGAACTCTACGCCGAAGACGTCCCCGTAGCACAGATTGCCGAGCGCTTCGGTACGCCCGCCTATGTCTATTCCAGGGCTACCCTAGAGCGCCATTACAGGGCCTACGACAACGCCCTGGCTGGCCGGCCGCACCTGGTGTGCTACGCCGTGAAAGCCAACAGCAACCTGGCTGTACTCAATGTGCTGGCCCGGCTTGGTGCCGGTTTCGACATTGTCTCGGCCGGTGAGCTGGAGCGGGTGCTCAAGGCCGGTGGCGAGCCCGGAAAAGTGGTGTTTTCCGGTGTCGGCAAGCAGGAATGGGAAATGAAGCGGGCGCTGGAAGCCGGCGTTCGTTGTTTCAACGTGGAATCCGACACCGAGCTGGACCGCCTGAACAAGGTGGCCGGCGAGCTGGGAGTGAAGGCGCCGGTTTCCCTGCGGGTGAATCCGGATGTTGATGCCGGCACCCATCCCTATATTTCCACTGGCCTGAAAGAGAACAAGTTCGGCATTGATATTGCCGAAGCTCCGCAGGTCTATGCCCGGGCGGCCAGCCTGCCGAACCTGGACATTCACGGTGTGGACTGCCACATCGGCTCCCAGCTGACCTCTGTGTCGCCGTTCCTGGATGCGCTGGATCGGGTGCTGGCGTTGATTGATTCGCTGGCGGAACAGGGCATCCGCATTCGCCACCTGGATATGGGCGGTGGCCTGGGCGTTACCTATGACCAGGAACAGCCGCCCCAGCCGGCGGACTATGTGAAAGCCCTGGCCGAGCGTATGGGCGACCGTCAGCTGGAGCTGATCCTGGAGCCGGGCCGTTCCATTGCCGCCAATGCCGGCATTCTGGTGACCCGGGTGGAATTCCTGAAGTGCACCGAACACCGGAACTTTGCCATCATAGATGCGGCCATGAATGACCTGATCCGCCCGGCCCTGTACAGCGCCTGGCAGGCGATCATTCCGGTCCAGCCGCACCGGGATGGCGAAGAAAAGGTCTGGGACCTGGTGGGCCCGGTGTGTGAGACCGGCGACTTCCTGGGCAAGGACCGCAAGCTGCGCCTGCAGGCCGGTGACCTTCTGGCCGTGCGCTCTGCCGGTGCTTACGGCTTTGTGATGGCCTCCAACTACAACACCCGAAACCGCCCGCCGGAACTGATGGTGGATGGTGACAAGGTGCATGTGGTCCGGCGCCGGGAAACCCTGGAAGACCAGCTGGCTCCTGAAAGTTGTCTGCCGGAATGAGCGGGGAACCGGAGATGAACCAGCAAAGACGGAATCAAGGGCCGCTGCTGAGGTTCACCAAGATGCACGGCCTGGGCAATGATTTCATGGTGGTGGATGCCATCAGCCAGCCGTTTCGCCTGCGCCCGGACATGATCCGGGAGCTGGCCGACCGTAACTTTGGCATTGGATTTGACCAGCTGCTGGTGGTGGAGCCGCCCGGATTACCGGATGTCGACTTCCGCTACCGGATCTTCAATGCCGACGGCTCGGAAGTGGAGCAGTGCGGCAACGGCGCCCGCTGTTTTGCACGCTTTGTGCGGGATCAGCGCCTGACCAACAAGCGGGTGGTGCGGGTACAGACCGCCAAGGGCGTAATTGAACTGAAAATCGGCAAAGACGGCATGGTGATGGTGAACATGGGCGTGCCGGAGCTGAACCCGCCCGCCATTCCCTTTGCCGCCGACCGCCAGAAAACCGTGTACACGGTGGAAGTGGACGGCCAGCAGATTGAATTGTCGGCGGTGTCTATGGGCAATCCCCACGGTGTGCTGGTGGTGGACGACGTGGATACCGCGCCGGTGGCCAGCCTGGGGCCGGCGCTGGAGAAGCATCCGCGGTTCCCGGCCCGGGCCAATATCGGTTTCCTGCAGATTGTGGATCGTAGCCACGCCCGGCTTCGGGTGTTCGAACGGGGCTCCGGTGAAACCCTGGCCTGCGGCAGCGGTGCCTGTGCTGCAGTGGTTGCCGGCCAGTTGCGCGGCTTGCTGGATGCCCGGGTAGATGTGGAACTGCGTGGCGGGCGGCTGGTGATCGAATGGCAGGGTGAGGGTACCCCTGTTATGATGGAAGGCCCGGCGACAACAGTATTTGAAGGCCAGTTACGACTGCCGGGCGAGGCTCCGCCGCGCCGGCGCAAAGGCCCTCGCAGCCCTAAAACAAGGTCCTGACAGCTCAGGAGAACACGATGACAGAACAAACGGCCCGCCAGAAGGTCGCAGAACTCACCCGTGAGCAGGTAGCGGATTATCTGCGCGACAACCCTGATTTCTTTGTCGACCAGGATGAACTGCTGCGCACCCTGACCCTGCCTCACGACAGTGGACGTGCGATTTCCCTGGTGGAACGCCAGGTTCATCTGTTCCGTGAGCAGCGCGATACCCTGCGCCGGGAGCTGGTCGAGCTGGTCTCGATTGCCCGCCACAACGACCGCCTGTTCGAGAAGAGCAAACGCCTGCTGCTGCAGGTGATCGAAGCCCGAAACCTGAACGACATGGCGGCGGCTATCGATGACAGTATCCGAAGTGATTTCGGGCTGGATGCCGCGTCTGTCTTGCTGTTCAGCGATGATGAACTGCCCGGCTCCGGCCAGGGTGCCCTGCATGTTGTCAATGCCGACCTGGCACAGGAACGACTGGGTAGCCTGCTGGATGGTGAGCGGGCGGTGTGCGGACAGTTCCGGGAGAACGAGCGGGAATTCCTGTTCCCGGACCGGGACGAACCGATCGCCTCGGTTGCCCTGATGCCGCTGCGCCATGAAGGCCTGGTCGGGGTGTTTGCGGTGGGTAGCTGCGAGCCGGGTTATTTTGACCAGAGCATGGGATCGCTGTTCCTGAGTTATATCAGCGATACCCTGAGCCGCCTGCTGCCGCCCATGCTCAAACGCCATGGCTCCGGCGCATCGGTGTCTGACCTGGCGGTGGAAAGCGGTCAGGGGTGACCTTGGAGGTTGACCCCGGCGCCCTCGACACCCCCGGCACGCCGCCCGAGGCCCTGGCCGCGCCGCTGTCGGGCTTTATCCGCCACCTGCAATCAGAAAAGCGGCACTCCGCGCGCACCTGCGATAATTATCAGCGTGACCTGCAGCGCCTGGCGCTCTGGCTGACAGGGGCCGGTTGCGATTGCTGGGCGGACCTGTCCAGCCATGACGTCCGCCGGTATGTCGCCCACCTCAGTAAAGGCGGTCTTGGCGGCCGCAGCATTGCCCGCCATCTGTCTTCTATTCGTCGCTTCTACCAGTATCTGCTCAGGGAAGGCCTGGCCCGGGATAACCCGGCGCTGGATATCCGGGCTCCGAAAACCGGTCGCCGGTTGCCGAAAGTGGCCGATGTCGACCAGATCAACCAGCTGCTGGAAGTAAACCCGGACGATCCGCTGGAAGTCCGCGACCTGGCCATGTTCGAACTGATGTATTCCTCCGGCCTGCGGCTGGCAGAACTGGCCGGGCTTGACCTGGTCTCCCTGGACCTCAAAGGCCGGGAGGTGAGGGTGCTGGGTAAGGGGAACAAGGAACGGATTCTGCCGGTGGGCGGCAAGGCGGTAACGGCCCTGAACAACTGGCTGGCACTGCGGTCGTCCCTGGCGCCGGAAGGCGAGCCCGCCGTGTTTGTCAGCCAGCGGGGTGACCGCCTGAGCCGGCGCAGCATCCAGGCCCGGCTGGCCCGCTGGGGCGTGTTGCAGGGGGCGGACCAGCGCCTGCACCCGCACCTGCTCCGGCATTCCTTTGCCAGCCACATGCTGGAATCCAGTGGTGACCTGCGGGCCGTGCAGGAATTGCTCGGCCATGCCGATATCGCAACCACCCAGGTGTATACCCACCTGGATTTTCAGCACCTGGCCAGGGTCTATGACCAGAGCCATCCCCGGGCCAGGCGCCGGCGCGGGGGCTCGGGTTCCGGCGAGAGTTGAAACCGGGCGTCAGTGCCTCAGCATGGCATCGAGCTCGTCAATGATTTCTGCCCAGTCACTGTCTTCTTCCAGGCCTTCCTCCAGGAAGTGGGACTGGGCCTCGGACCAGAACGGGGCATCCTGCAGTGCGATTTCCGAGGGCAGTGGCGAGTGACGGCCAATGAAGTCTTCGATGCTGGCTTTGTCTGCCGGCATGCCAAGTTGTTCGAACAGGGTGCTCAGGCTATGTTTGCTGGTGTCCATGGAAGTGCCCTCTGTGATGGGTTGGCAAAATGCAATGTACCCCGTTTACGGGTATGGTTTCCTGAAATGTAGTGGACCCGCCGAGGATATCCAGTGAAGTCTGTTTCACAGTTATTGATCTGCCTGCTGTTTCTGGTTTTTCAAGGGGCCGCGCTGGCAGATCCGCCACTGGCTGCGCCGGACCCTGTGTTGGGCCTGGAAGACCTGGAGTGGCTGGAACAGCAGGACAGCTTCCGGGTGGGCATCCGCCACAGCCAGGTACCCCTGGTGTTCGATACCGGCGATGGCCCCCTGGCGGGTATCTGGATCGATTACCTGCAGCGGATTGAAAACAAGCTGGGGGTGCTGGTTGAGCCGGAACTCCTGGATGGCTCCGGTAACCAGCCCGAGCCGGATATCATCCTGACCACCCGCATTCCCGATGCCCCGGTGATTCCGGGCGTGCGCCATACGGCGCCACTGATGTCGCTCACCTATGGGGTCTTTGTGAACGTCGGAGCGGCGGCAATCCGCGGCCCGTCAGACCTTGAAGGCAGCCGGGTGGCCATTGTCGGTGACGACCCCAACCAGTACCCGCTGCTGGACCCGGTGAACAACTTTACCCCGGTGCCGGCGGCCAATCTTGGCGAAGCTGTCAGCCTGCTGCTGTCGGGCAAGGCGGATGCGTTTCTGGGGCCGGTGCCGGTGGTGTCCGACTACCTGGAATCGGCAATGATCAACGGTGTTGGCCTGTCCTTGCTGCTCGACCACCGGGAGGTGGATGTCGTGCTGCAGGTGCCCATCGAAGAAGCCAACCTGTTCCGGGTGTTCGACCGCGCCATCACCGCCCTCGGCCACCAGGAACATCGCAGCATCCGGCAGTCCTGGCTGCAGGCCAGCGTGCCGGAGATGGACGCCGGTAACCAGTCCCTTAGTAGTTCAGAGCGGGCCTGGCTAAAAGCCAATCCCGGGCTGAAGGTGGGCGTCCGGTCAGACTGGCCGCCCTTCGAATTCCAGCAGGACGGCCGGCCCGCCGGGCTGGTGGTTGACCTGCTCAAGCGCCTGGAGCAAGACCTGGACATCCGCTTTGAATATGTCCCGGTGGATAGCCGCAGTGCCTCGGAAGAACAACTGAAATCCGGTGAAGTGGATGTCCTGCCGGGCATGTCCCGAACACCCCGCACCGAGCAGGATTTCCTGTTTACCCGGGCTTACGTCAACGTGCCCATTGCCCTGGCGATTCGGGACACCGGGCGGTTTATCGGGGATTTGCGGGAGTTGCGTGACGAGCGGGTGGGGGTGGTCAATCGTCAGGCCAGCCATGATTACCTGCTGATCAATCATCCGAACCTGGATATTTATCCGCAGCAAACCGTAGAAGAAGGCTTGCTGGCGCTGTCTAACGGTGACCTGGACGTGATGGTGACCCACATCCCGGCGGTCAGTTACACCGTCGCCCGGCTGGCGCTGACCAATCTGCGTATTACCAGCATTACCCCGTACCAGTACGACCTGCGGTTAGCCGTGGGCCAGTCGGCCCAGCAGCTGCACCGGATACTGAACAAGGCCCTGAGTGGTTTGCCGGCATCGGAAACCGAGGCGGTGTACAACCGCTGGATTCACCTGGATATCGAGCAGGAAGCCGACTACACCGTGGTGCGCCGGATTATCCTGATCGCCATCGTGGTGGTGCTGATCTTCCTGTACTGGAACCGAAAACTGTCGCTGGAAGTCGACGAGCGGATCCGGTCCGAGAATGCCCTGAGGCGCAGTGAAGACGAGCTGCGGGCAGCCAAGCTGGAGGCGGAGCGGCTGGCGCGGCAGGCCGAAGCCGCAAGCCGCTCCAAAAGCGAATTCCTGGCCAATATGTCCCATGAAATCCGGACACCGATGAACGCGGTAATCGGCTACAGTGACCTGCTGTATAACTCGGTTACCGACCCCCAGCAACGTAACTACCTCAACGCCATCCGTGCCGGCAGCCGCAGCCTGCTGATGCTGATTAACGACATCCTGGACCTGTCCCGGATTGAGGCCGGCAAGATGCGACTGGACTTTGGCCCTGTGTCGGTGCGCCGGCTGCTGAGCGATGTCCGCCACATCTTCGATCTGCGTGCCACCGAGCAGGGCATTACCCTGGAAGTGAGCGTTGGCAAGAAAATGCCTGCGGCCATGATGCTGGACGAAACCCGGCTGCGGCAGGTGCTGTTCAACCTGGTGGGTAACGCCATCAAGTTCACCCACGAGGGTGGGGTCACCGTTCGGGCCGTGGCCAGCGAGCTGGACGAACCGGGCGGGGAAGACTCCGAAACCCGGTATTACCGGCTGGTGGTGACCGTGGCCGATACCGGCATTGGCATTGCACCAGACCAGCAGGAGCGCATTTTCGACGCCTTCGAACAACAGGAAGGCCAGAGCTCCCGGCGATACGGCGGCACCGGGCTGGGCCTGGCAATCAGCCGTAAACTGGTGGAAATGATGGGCGGCGAGCTGACGGTGGAGAGTGAGTCGGACGTGGGGTCGACCTTCTCGGTGGTCTTGCCCCGGGTGGAGGCCACCGTCGAGCAGGTGGAAGATGATGGAACACCGAAAGAATCCGAGCGCTTGCTGGCCCAGACCATGAGCATGCAGGAGCGGGGCTGGTTGCGGGAAAAACTGGCGGAAGACTTCGGCAACGAATGGCAAGACGTTCGCGAGAGTGGCGACCCGGAACAGATGAAAGACTTTGCCCTGAGAGTGGTCGAGTGGGGGCAGCGCTATCGGTCGCCGTCGGTGACCCAGTACGGTGAGAAGTTGCTGTCGGATGTGGAAGCCTTCAACCTGGATGCCGTTAACACCGCGCTGGAAGCCTTCCCGCGCCTGCTGGGCCAGAGCTGAGGCGGCTCTGGCTTACAGGCAGTCGAACTGGGACTGGCGGTCGAAGGCAACCGATACCATGTCATAACCGGAATCGGACAGTGAGCGGACCAGGTCGCGGTCTTTAAGCAGGGCCATGCAGACTTTGTGTACGCTGGCCTGAAGCTGTTCGCTGGCCGGTTCCTGGTCGGTAAAGCGGAAGTCCACCACCAGGTATTTGCGATCCACCGTCGCAAGTTCCGGGATGTCTTCCCGCTCGATGCTTTCAAAACCGATGTAGGTGGCTTCGTTGTCCGCGAATACGCCGCTCATCAGAACATCCAGGTTTTCTGCCTGAGCTGCGGGTGCCGCCAGTGCGATGACTGCGGCGGAAGCAAGGGATGTCAACAGGGCACGCATGGTTATTCTCCTTGGGTCGCGCCTTAAATCTGTGTAACACAATGTAACAGATTATTAAGTTAGATTGTTGCAGAGGATTTGGCAATTTTCCTCCGGTACTCACCGGATTTTTCAATTGTTTGCAATCTGCAGGCATTTGCCGGGGCTCACCGGGCTGGCCTGTTCCGGCGATGGTTTTCAGCTATCATTGGCGCATTGGTCTGCGAAAAATAACGAGGCAAAACTATGTTCCAGCTTGTGTTCAAAGGGGAGTGCGTGCCGGGCACCGACCCTGCTGCGGTTCGTAATAACGCAAAGGCCCTGTTCAAGGCCAGTGTCGAGCAGCTCGACCGCATGTTCAGCGGTCAGCCGGTGGTTATCCGCAACAAGCTTGAGCAGGTACAGGCCGAAAAATACCAGGCGGTTCTGAAAAAGCATGGCATGGTGGCCTATGTGCAACCGATGGCCGGTGCAGTGCCATCCAGGCCGCAGCCCCGGCAGGAACCGGCACCGTCGGCACCGGAACGCCCCGCCAGCCCGGCACCGGCACCTACCGGTGCTGCGCAGGACGCTCCCGCCCGAACCGGTAAAGCGCCCGAACCGGAGCCCGGTGACCGACTGCCCGTTGCGGGTGAAAAAGTGGATGACATCCTGGCCGGTTCCGGCCTGAGCCTGGACCCGCCCGGAGTCACGCTGGTGGAACACCAGGAAGCCGAAGCCCCCATGTTTGAGCATCTGGAAGGCTGGACCCTTGCGCCACCCGGCACCGACCTTGGCGAAGACCGGGTGGTTCCGCCGCCGGTTGTGCCGGATATCTCCCACCTTTCCCTTGCCGACGATGACAAGAGAAAGCACTGATCGCCCGATCTTGAGCCCCCCGAAGCTGTTCGCCATTGCGTTGACGTTGCTGGCCATGCTGGCAGCGCCAGCCTGGGGCCAGTCGCGCCCCGAGGTTCGCCCCAAGGTAGGCCTTGTGCTCAGTGGCGGCGGCGCCAAGGGCATGGCCCATGTGGGGGTGTTGCGTGCGCTGGAAGAAATGAAGGTGCCGGTGGACCTGGTGGTGGGCACCAGCGCCGGCTCTGCGGTGGCGGCCCTGTATGCCTCCGGTATGCCGGTGGAGGAAATAGAACGCCGGTTTATCGAGCTGGACTGGCTGTCCAGTTTCCGGGACGACCCCGGCCGGGCCTTCAAGCCGGTCCGGCGCAAGCAGGATGACTGGCGTTTGCCGCTGGCCCCCGGCCTGGGGGTGAGCATGGACGGTATCCGGCTGGGTGGCGGCCTGGTGATCGGCCAGAACCTGGGTTTTATCCTGAACGAACTGACCCGCAATGCCGCGTTGGTGGAGGATTTTGATGAGCTTCCGATCCCGTTCCGGGCGGTGGCCACCGACCTGGAAACCGGGGTGGAAGTGGTGATCGGCAGTGGCGACCTGGCGGAAGCCATCCGGGCCAGTATGAGCATACCCGGAGTCTACGCGCCGGTAGAACGGAGCGGCCGGCTGCTGGTAGACGGTGGTGTAGCCAACAACCTGCCGGTTAGCGTGGCCCGGGACATGGGCGCCGATATCATCATTGCCGTGGATATCACCGACCCGCTGCTGACCAACGAGGAAATGCAGGAAGCCTTTTCGGTGGTTGGCCAGCTGACCACCATGATGACCCGCCGTAATACCGACGATCAGCTGGCCCGGCTGACCGACAGCGACATACTCATCCGACCGGACCTGGAAGGGCACTCCTCTGCCGACTTTTTTGACGGCCCGGTACTGTTCGAGCTGGGCGCGACCGCTGCCCGCGAACATGCGGTGGCGCTGAACCGGCTGGCGGTTTCCGGCCCGGCCTGGCAGGCCTGGCGGGATTCGGTCGAAGGCGGCATGTGGCAGCCGGGGCCGATCGCCCGGATCGAGTTCACACAGGGTGACCGCCTGGCCAGTGAATTCCTGCGCGAGCGGATTCGCCAGCAAGCCGGTGAGCCACTGGATGTCGAACAGCTGGAAGATGACCTGAAACGCATCTACGGCCTCGGCTATTACGAGACAGTGTCCTGGTCGATGCGCCCGTCTGAAGAGGGACCGGTGCTGAGGGTGCGGGCCCGGGAGAAAAGCTGGGGGCCGAACTACCTGTCGTTTGGCCTGAACTACGAAGACAACTTTGACGCCGACACCCGTTTTAACCTGGCCGCGGGCCTGCGTATGACCGAACTGAACCAGCTGGGGGCCGAGTGGCAGACCGCCCTGCAGCTGGGGACCCAGCCCTGGGTGCGCACCCAGTGGTACCAGCCGCTGGATTACGGCTATGACCGGTTCGCGGTGCTGGGCGTGGAATACCGCCAGGATGATTACAGCGTGTACCAGGATGGCGAGCGGATTGCCGAGATTGATGTAGGCTTCCGCCAGATAGACCTGGCAGTAGGTATGGAGCTGGGCCGCAACGGTGAGGTGCGCCTGGGCTACGTGCGCGGGCTGGCGTCAGTGGACGATGAGTTGGGTGCGTCGGTGGCACCTTCCAGCTATGTTCATCAGGGCTACGCCAGTGTGCAGTTGGTTCACGACTCCCTGAGCGATACCTTTTACCCGAAATCCGGTGCCTTTGCTGGTATCCGGGGCCGTTTTGAGCGAGACGGGCTGGGTTCTGACCGGGAGTTCGATTCGGTGACCGGCATGCTCCTGGGCACCGGCACCTGGGGCCGGTTCAACCTCACCGGCCTGGCGTACACCCGGCAGGTGGTCAGTGGTGAGCCGGGTATCGAGAATGCGGCCCGCCTGGGTGGCTTCCGGCAGCTGTCGGCCTATGCGCCGGGTGAAATCACCGGTAACGATGCGGCACTATTGTCGGCCTATGCCCGGCGGGAATTCGGCGGGCCGGTGATGCCTTGGTTCGCCGGCGTGGGCTTTGAAACCGGTAACGCCTGGGACACCATGGACGATGTCCGCTGGTCTGGCCTGGTACGATCCTGGAGCCTGTTTGCCGGGGTCAATACCTTCCTGGGCCCGGTGCAGCTGGCTGGTGCCTATAACAATGAAGACGACTGGACCGCCTACCTGAACATCGGCTTCTCGTTCACCCAGCTGTTCTACTGATCCAGCGCCGCCAGTACCTGGTCGCTTTGCTGTTGTGCGTAGCTGTGCAGCAGCGAAGCCAGGGCCTCTTCGTCCCGGTCACGAATGGCCTGGATCGACTCTTCCATATGCTTCAGGTTGTCTTCCAGAACCTGCTTCCCGCCCTGGCGGAAGGCTACAAACGCGCAGCGCTTGGCCGATGGCCACAGGTCTTCAATGGCAGAGACAATAAAGTAGTTGTCTGCGTAGGCCAGCGAGGCCTTGGTGTACTCGATGCCCAGCTCCAGGAACGCCATCAGGTCGTTGTTCTGGTAGCAAGCCTGCATCTGGCTGTGCAGTGATTCCAGCCGGGCCATGTCTTCGGGTTGCCATTGCCGCACCAGTTTGCGGCCGGTGTGGGTCAGGTACAGCTCCAGGGTTTCGTACAGGCTTCTGACGAAGTGCTCGTCCAGCGGGGTTACGAAGGCGCCTTTGCGGGGCACGTTCCTGACCAGGTGGCGTTTTTCCAGCAGCAGCAGGCCTTCGCGGATGGAGCCGTGGCTTACGTCCATTTCCTTGGCCATGGCGCTTTCGTAGATGCGCTCGCCGGAACGGAGCTGGCCAAAGGCAATCAGGTTCTCGATGTGGCGGGCGACCTGCTCGGTCAGGGTCTCACGGGGTTTGAATGCGGTCATGGAGTATCGGTTGTTGTCTTGCCGGTTTTCGGGCGGTCATATTGGCACAAGCCTGCACTGAGAACCAGTTCAAAGAAGCGGTGCCAGCAACCGTACGGCACGACAGCCCAGGCGGAACGGAAGTGAGCGGTCCTGGTAGTCGCTTTCGGTCATCAGCCGGCACTGTTTCAGGTCGTCTTCCAGCATTTGCTCTACCTGCCCGATGAACTCCGGGTGGGTGTTGATGGCCATGATCTCGAAGTTCAGGCGCATGGAGCGGTTATCCATGTTGGCGGTGCCCAGGGCCGCATAGCGGTCGTCCACCAGTACCACCTTCTGGTGCATGAAGCCCGGCTGGTAACGATAGATGCCGATACCGGCCTGGCTGGCCTGCACCAGGTAGGAATAGGCCGCTACCCGGATCAGCGGGCTGTCGGATTTCTCCGGAATCAGGATGCGTACATCCACGCCACGAAGTGCCGCCAGCTGCAGCGCGTTCATAATCTGGAAATCCGGCACGAAGTAGGGCGAGGCGATCCACAGCCGGGTTCGGGCGTTGTTGATGCAGTTCAGGAAAAACAGGGTGCAGGTTTCCCAGGTGTCGGCCGGGCCGGAGGGCAGTACCAGCACTTCCTGCTGCCCCGGAGGTGGTTCTGCCGGCGCCCATTCCAGCTCGGGGCGGTCGTTGCTGGCCCAGTTCCAGTCTTCCAGCCAGGCCAGTTGCAGGCCGATGACCGCCGGCCCTTCGATACGGCAGTGGGTATCCCGCCAGGGCTCCTGGTCCATGGCAGTTCCCAGGTATTCGTCGCCCAGGTTGATGCCACCGACAAAGCCGGTGTGGCCGTCACACACCAGCAGCTTGCGATGGTTGCGGAAGTTGATCTGGAAGCGCCGGCGGCGGATGTTGCCGTCGCCAAAGGAGGCAACCCGTGCCCCGGCGGCGCTCAGTTCGTTGAGCCAGCGGCGGGACAGGGAGACACTGCCGATATCATCGTACAGAAACCACACCGACACACCTTCCGCCAGTTTGCGCTCCAGGATTTCCTTGATCCGGTGGCCCACCTTATCGGAGCGCACCATGTAAAACTCCAGCAGGATGTAGTGGGTGGCCTGCTCCATGGCTTCGAACAGGGCCTCGAAGGTGGCCTCGCCATCCCGCAGCAGTGTGCAGCGGTTACCGCTGGTAAACGGCTGCCGGCTGAGTTTGCACAGCACCTGCAGTTCATCGCTGAAGTGCCGGTCGCCGGGCTTGGCAATCGACGTACTCTGGTTCTCAAAGGTATCCAGCAGGTCAGACAAATCCTTGTTGCCCATGCGTCGGGCCTTTACGTAGCCGCCAAAGCGGATACGCCCGAACAGCAGGAACGCAGGCACGGCCAGGTAGGGCAGGCCCAGCAGGGCAATAATCCAGGCAATGGCGCCCTGGGAGGTACGGTAGGTCAGCAGAATGCGATAGATGCAGGCGATGGCTGCCAGGTACAGCAATGCCAAGGGGATGGCGAGCCAGGACAGGGTATCACCGGTCATGCGCTTGCCTCCTGGTGCCTGGCCCGGTATTGCGCGGGGGCCATGCCGGTCCAGCGCTTGAAGGCGCGGCTGAAGGCGCTGAGTTCGGAGAACCCGAGCAGGAAAGCAATTTCGCCCAGGGCATATTGATCGTCGGCAACATAGCGCAGCGCCTTGTCTTTGCGGACCTGTTCCACCAGGTCGTGGAAGCTCAGGCCTTCTTTTTTCAGCCTGCGGTACAGGGTTTGCCGGCTCATGTGGCATTGCCTGGCCAGGGTGTCGGCGTCAATACGGTCGGTCGCCATTTGCCGGGAGATCAGCCGGCGTACTTTGCGGCTGAATGACCGGCGGGTTTGCAGCCGGGCCAGTACGGCGTTTACCTGTTTCAGTACCGCCGAATACACATAGGGGTTGCGGTGCGGAATGCGGTGCCCCAGGTGCTTGCTGGCAAAGGCCATGCGGGTAATGCCACAGCCGAACAGGACCTGGCCGCCGAACAGCTTCTGGTATTCCGCGGCGTAATCCGGTTCCGGATGGGCAATTTCCACCCAGTCTGCCTCGATGCCCCGATGAATAAAGTGCCGGGTGCGGCACAGGGCGGCGGCCAGGGTGCGGTCCATGTCCTGCCGGCAGTAGTGGGCGGGGTTATCCGGTTGCCAGGTCAGAATGGCCTGCTCCGGCGTCTGCTCGAAGCTGAGCGTCACCGACTCATTGATCAGCCGGTGCAGCCTTACGTACTGGATAACGGCTTCTCCCAGGGTGTCGCAATTGAAGAACACATGGCCTACCAGCCCCATGCGTTCCGGGTCGATCACTTGTCCCGCGTGCAGGCCTACGCCCGGGTCTGCGGTCAGCTGCTCGGCCAGTTCCCATAGCTGGTAGTGAATGCTGGCGGGAATGCGCAGGTCCGGGTCATCCAGTTCTTCCAGACGCACCCCTGCGATGTCTTCCACGCGGACACGGTCCAGCAGGCCCCGCTTTTCGAGGTAATGCACCAGCGCAAGGGTGCTGGAGGCCGCCACATGGGGCGTTGTTGCTGGATCCGCTTGGGGATGCATGGTGTTCGCTGGCTCCGCGGTTCGGTTCAGGCTGATACAAAATGTCAAACGATTGGCACAGCTGGTCAACGGGTATCAACACCTTAAACGATAGCATGTGTGGCATCAGGTTGAAGTAGCCATAACGCCAATTGGAGGTGTTGTATGACACAGGAAATCTTTGTTCCCCGTACCCAGAGCGAGCGCGAAAACATTGTGGCGCTGGCTGAGTATCTAGACAGCATCTTCTATTGCTGATTTCTCAGTCGTAATGTCTGTGACCATTTAGCCGGGCCTTTGTCCGGCTTTTTTCTGCCTGAATTTTCCCTTGCCCCGTGCACTGGCGGTGGTAGTGTATCCGGTTCATTCAGATAACCGGAGGTTGCCTGCGTATGGGCGTTGAACTGAATCACCGTATTTCCGGCCAGGGAGAGCCGCTGATCCTGTTGCACGGATTGTTCGGATCCCTCGAGAACCTGGGCGGCATTGCCCGCCGGCTGGAAGATAACTGGCAGATTCACGCGCTGGACGAGCGCAACCACGGCAGTTCTCCCCACAGCGATGAAATGAACTATCCGGCCATGGCCGCCGATATCATCGCCTACATGGATGCCCAGGGGCTGGACCAGGGCACTATTCTTGGCCACTCAATGGGTGGAAAGGTGGCCATGCAGGTGGCCCTGAGTTATCCGCAGCGGGTGAAAGCCATCATCGTGGCGGACATTGCCCCAGTGACCTACCACCCCCGCCATGACGACATCCTCGAAGGTATGAAAAGCCTGGACCTGAACGGGGTCAAATCCCGCAAACAGGCAGACGAGCGGCTGGCAGAATTCGTGGAAATCCCCGGTGTGCGGCAGTTCCTGCTCAAGAACCTGGAGCGTATTCCGGCTGAAGAGCAGACCGACAGCGATATCATCTTCCGCTGGCGCCTGAACCTGCCGGTAATTGATGCCCATTACCAGAACCTGGCGGACGCACCGGAGGGTGATGGCCCGTTTGAAGGGCCGGTGCTCTTTATCAAGGGCGCAGACTCCGCCTACATCCAGGAAAAACACCAGGACACCATCCGCCGCTTGTTTCCGAACGCAGAACTGAAAATTATCGAAGGCACCGGCCACTGGCTGCACGCCGAAAAAGCCGATACCTTCGCCACCCTGTGCCGGCGGTTTCTGGAGCAGTAAGGTGTGACGCGGCCATTGCCGGCAACCGGTGGATGTCTGCTAAGGTGAGTGGTCCCAAACGAAGAATCATAAAACGGATCGGGCGTGCATGATGAAATGGTTACTGGCCGCAATATTGGTGCTCTTTGTGCTGGTGGGCAGCTTTCTGCTGACACCATCTCCTGTCGACAGCAAGGCCTGGGAGCCGCCCGAGCCTCCGGCCCTGACCGGAATCCTGGCGCCCAATAACCAGCTGCGACAGGCCGAGCTGCTGGCCCGGGGCCAGGTGTACGGCCCGGAAGACACCACGGTGGATGCCAACGGCGTGCTCTATACCGGCACCCAGGACGGCAAAATCGTTCGGGTATTTCCTGACGGCCGGGTGGAAACCTGGCTGCAGACCGAAGGCCGGCCACTGGGCATGGTGTTTGATCGCCAGGGTAACCTGATTGTGGCGGATGCCTGGAAGGGCTTGCTGTCGATAGCGCCGGACGGTGAGATTACCGTGCTCACCCGGGAGGCGGAAGGCACACCGTTCCGGTTCACCGACGATGTGGTTGTCGCCACGGATGGTCGTATCTACTTTACCGATGCCAGCTCCCGCTTCCGCCAGCCGGATTACATCCTGGACCTGCTGGAAATGCGCCCCCACGGTCGCTTGCTGCGCTACAACCCGAAAACCCGCAGAACCGAAGTACTGCTGCGTAACCTGTATTTTGCCAATGGCGTGGCGGTGTCTCCGGATGGTGACTACCTGCTGGTAAATGAAACCTGGAAATACCGCATCCTGAAATACTGGATCAACGGCCCGAAAGCCGGCCGTACCGAAGTGTTTGCAGACAACCTGCCCGGTTTCCCGGACAACCTGGCCGTGGATGAACGGGGCCGTTACTGGGTTGCCTTCCCGACCCTGCGTAACCCCCAGGTGGACGCCATGCACCGCCGGCCCTGGATGAAGAACCTGGTTGCTCGCCTGCCTGCCGGCTTCCAGCCCGAGCCGGAGGAATACGGCCTGGTAGTGGCCTTTGATGACCGCGGCCGTATGCTCACCAGCCTGCACGACACCACCGGCAGCCATTTGCAGGAAATCACCTCGGTGAACCCGCACAACGGCTTTCTATACTTTGGTTCACTTCACAATGACCGCATCGGCCGGCTACCTTTGCAGGCTATTTCCGGTCTGGGGGAGCAGCCTTGAGCGATGAAACAGCCATGAGCGATGAAACAGCCTTGAGCGATGAAACAGCCATGAGTGAGTCACAAGCACACAACTGGGATCTGCCGGATCCGTTCATCCTGCCCATCACCGTGCGGGAAGAAGACACCGACCGCCTCGGCCACGCCAATAACGTGGTCTACGTGCGCTGGATGGAAGACGTCAGCTGGGCCCACATCGAAAGCCTGGGGATGACCTGGGCCCTGCACGAAGAAACCGGCAAGGCCATGGCCATCACCCACACCGAGGTGGATTACCTGTTGTCTGCCAATGCCGGCGACGAGCTGGTGCTGGGTACCTGGCTGACGGACTGGGACGGCCGGTTCCGCTCGGCCCGTCAGTTCCAGCTGATTCGCGTGGCCGATGGCAAAACCCTGCTGCGGGGGCTTTCAACCCATGCCTGCGTGGATATGAAGAGCCAGCGGCCGTCCCGGGCACCGAAAGCCTTTGCCGAAATCCTCTCCGGTGCCCTGGTGCCGGGTGGTCGTGGTTTGCCCCTATAAAGCCTGCCGGGTGAAATTCTGCTAGTCTGAAGCTGAAACTGCGCGCCTGTTCAGGCGCTTGACTCATTGTTGTCTGGAGACACCCATGGAATCCTCTGAAGCAACTGACGCTGTGCCGATGCGCCACGTGGTCTATGACCGGTTTGGGGGCAGTGATGTTCTGCAGGTAACGGAGTCTCCGGTACCTGTGCCCGCCGGAGGCGAAGTGTTGATTCGAGTCCACGGCGCCGGCCTGAACCCCATCGACTGGAAAACCCGCAAAGGCCTGGGCTTTGTCGCCACTCAGATCGAAGGCCGCATGCCATGGACCCCGGGCTACGATGCCGCCGGTGAGGTAGTGGCCGTGGCTGATGACGTGACCACCCTGGCTCCAGGGGACCGGGTGATGGGCATGATCGGCTTTGCCGAATCTGGCGGGGCCTATGCCCAGTATGCCGTGGCCCGGGCTGACGAACTGGCCATCGTGCCGGAAGAGCTGGACCTGGTTACCGCAGGGGGCGTGCCGCTGGCGGCGCTGACGGCCTGGCAGGCGTTGTTTGAAGTGGCCGGGCTGGAGTCCGGGCAGAAGATTCTGATCCACGCCGGGGCTGGAGGCGTTGGCCACTTTGCCGTGCAGTTCGCCCTGGAACGCGGTGCCCATGTGATTGCCACAGCGTCTGCGAGTAACCGGGATTTCCTGGCCGAGCTGGGCGTGCATGAAGTGATTGATTACCACACCACCGACATTGCGGACGAGTGCTACGGACTGGATGTGGTGCTGGATTTGATCGGTGGTGAAACCGGCAAGCGGTCATTGCAGACCCTGTCGGAATCCGGTGTGCTGGTGACCATTCCCACGGTGACCGCCGATGAGGTGGTCAGTGCCGCGGAAGCCATGGGCGTAAGAGCCCATGGCATGAAAACCCGGCCGGATGTTTTCCACCTGGAAGAAATTGCCGAGCTGATCGAAGACGGCGATGTGCGGGTGCACGTTGACCGGGTATTCCCGCTTGAGCAGGCCCGCGACGCCCACGACCTGCTGGAAGCAGGCCACGTGCGGGGCAAGCTGGTGCTCGACTGCCGCTGATCTGTCCCCGCTGGATTCAGCAGGCCGTCAGGCCTGCTGCTCTCCGTTGCTGGCGGGTTTCTGGTCGTCGCTATCGGATGCCCGCTCTTTCCGTTCCTTCTGGGGCTGTGGTGGCACCAGGCTGATCAGAACCCAGTCGTCTTCCGGTTCCAGGTCATCCATCGCTTTCACCGGATGGATGTGTTCCCGCCCGTCCATCACAAACAGCACCAGGGCTTCGTTCTGGTACTGGTTCAGGAACTGCTCGTAACTGAACTCCTCGCTCAGCTGGGTGGTCTTCACCGTATAGCCCTGGCTCACCAGACTGGCCAGCTTGGCATAGCTCACACCGTCAAACAGACCCCGGGTCTGCTGCACCTTGCCGGCGGTTTGCAGGCGGGCGCGCTGGTCCTGGTCGCCCTCCGTCAACCCGAATACCGAGTGCTCGCCAAACCAGTCCAGGAAGTGATAAGTGGCCAGGCTGTTCATCTGCTTGTATGGCGACAGGATCAGCAGGTTGCCGATGCCGGTCAGGTCCATATGTTTCGCAGCATGTTCCGAGGCCGGGTTGCCGAAATACACCGGCAGGTTCTCCATGCGGGCCTGGCGCACGTTTTCCCAGTTGGTATCGGTCAGCATGGCCGGAATTTCGTGTTTTTTCAGGGCCTGGGCAATCAGGCGGGCTACCGGGTTGGCACCCAGAATCAGGAAGCCATGGGCCGGTGGTTCCTGTACGCCCAGCAGCTTGGCGACCGGCCGTGCCGTCAGGCTCTGGATCACCACCGTGGTAATGATCAGCATGAACACCAAGGGCACCAGCACGCCGGCGCTCTCATAGCCGATCCGTTCCAGCTGGAAAGCGAACAGGGCGGAGACAGCAGCTGCCACGATACCCCGGGGTGCAATCCAGCTCAGGTAAAGTTTGTCTCGCCAGGTGAGGGACGTACCGATGGCCGACAGAAAGATACTGGCAGGCCGGGCCACCAGCATCAGGCAGGCCAGCACTGCCACCAGGCCCCAGCCCAGGTCGGCAATGGCGGTAAATTCTACCCGCGCGGCCAGGATGATAAACAGGGCAGAGATCAGCAGTACGCTGAGGGACTCCTTGAACTCCAGGATGCTGTCGATCGGCACCTGTTTCATGTTGGCCATCCAGATGCCCATTACCGTCACGGTCAGCAGGCCGGACTCATGGGCCATCTCATTGGAAATGGCAAACACGCCGAGCATGAAGGTCAGGGTGCCGGCATTGTGCAGGTACTGGGGAATCCAGTGCTTGCGAAGCACCAGGCCATTCAGGTAGCCGGCAGCCGCACCGATCAGGAAACCGACCAGCAGGGTTTTGCCGAAAATATACAGGGAGTGGCTGAAGACATTGCCCTGGCCCCAGGACACAATTCCTTCGAACACCAGCACCGCCAGCAGGGCGCCGACCGGGTCAATGATAATGCCTTCCCAGGTCAGGATATTGGCCAGCTTGGAGGTGGGCCGCACCGCCCGTAGCAGCGGTGCAATCACCGTTGGCCCGGTCACCACGGAAATGGCACCAAACAACAGGGACACTTCCCAGGACACCTCCAGGATCCAGCGGGCGGCCAGGGTGCCGATAATGCAGGTAACAATGGTGCCGACCGGGATCAGGTTGCGCACCATCTTGCCGTGGCCTTTGATTTCCTCGTACCGGAGCGTCAGGCTGCCTTCGAACAGAATGATGGCCACCGCCAGCGAAATCATCGGAAACAGGATGTCGCCAAAGATATCTTCCGGATGCAGAAAGCCCGTTACCGGGCCGGCGATGATGCCGCCAGCGAGCAGAAACAGGATGGCCGGCATACGAACCCGCCAGGCAGCCCATTGGCAAATCAGGGAGGTAACGCCGATACCTGCGAGGATCAGGGTGGTGCTAATGGCCATAAGCGGGTTCCGGTTGGTTAATTAAAGGTTGGCTTTGCGTGCAATTCTGTTCAGCAGCCGGGACGCGGCAAAGAATCCGAAGCTGGCGGTTACCGGGCTGGCGGCGCCAAAACCCGAGGCACAATCCAGCCTTACCGGGCCGTCTGTGGCCGGCTTCTGCAGGCACACTTCGCCATCGGCCGCCGGATAAGTCAGCTGCTCCAGAGAGTATACGGCCTCAATGCCAAAACGCCGCTTGGGATTTCGCGAAAAGCCGTATTCCCGACGCAGCATATTACGAACCTTGGCCAGCAATGGATCCTGGGTGGTCTTGCTCAGGTCGGCCACCTGGATCTGGGTCGGGTCCATCTGCCCCCCGGCACCGCCGGCACAGACAATCGGAATCTTGCGCCTCTGGCAGTGGGCAATCAGCGCCGCCTTGGCCTTCACGCTGTCGATAGCATCCACCACCCCGGTCATGTCTTCGGTAATCAGTTCGGCCACGTTTTTAGTGGTCAGGAACCCGAAGTGCACCCGGATATCCGCCTGGGGATTGATGGCCCGCAGCCGCTCAGCCATGGAGTCGGTCTTGGTACGGCCATACTGGCCCTGCAACGCATGCAACTGGCGGTTGGTGTTGGAGACACAGATGTCGTCCATATCGATCAGGGTAATCGTGCCAATGCCACTGCGCGCCAGGGATTCCGCCGCCCAGGAGCCAACTCCGCCGAGGCCGACAATGGCGATGTGGGCATTGCGGAAAGCGTTCAGGGCCTTGCGGCCATAGAGGCGTTCTATGCCGCCGAAGCGGAAAGCGTAGTCGTCGGTCGGCGGGACATGTGAATTCATTCGCGGCTCTTAGCTGGTCACCTGGGTAAGAAGGGTTGGATGCTGCTGAATTGTAACGCAGTGCCTGTGACCGGGGCTATGAGGTGAGAAATTAGAATTCGGCGAGCCCCGGTTGGGGCTCGCCGGTAGTAAGGGCCTGGTTTACTTGCCGGTGACGTCCACCAGTACTGCGAGCCCCAGTTCGTCATAATTCTGAGCGTCGGTCTGGAGATAGCCAACCGTGAACACCCCAAGGCTGGCATCTTCGTTGAAGAAGCCTTCGAACTTGGTATCACCGTCCGTATCGGCAACGGTTATGGTCGTTGCCCCATTCGAGGCGACCTCCATACTGAACTCGACTGCGCTGACCTTATCAACACTCGCCGTGATATCAGAGCCCAAACCTTCGTTCTTGCTGATTTCAGAGAAGTTGCCTGTGACGGAACCTGCAGTATTGCTGTTCATGGTCATATATGTGTTGAACTGACTTGCGAACATGGCGATAAAACCTGTCGAACCGCCCTCAAGTGCCGAGCTCACCATCATCAGCCGATATTTTTTAGCGGACAGATCAGGTACGCTGCTGGGCAGCTTGACCATCATCGTCTTATTGAATTCTGCGAAGTCCGATGGTGTTGATGTGCCGTCAACGTAACTGCCATAGCTCTCGGAAAAGTCCAGGTAGCTTGCATCCTCGCTCACAAAGCCGACTGCACCGGAATCGCCTGCAATTGTGCCATCGGCTGCAATGTTCAGACTAATTCCGGTTTCTGCCGCGACGTCCTGGTCAGCATAGTCAGCGCCGTTACCGTCAACGAATATAGTGTGGGCAAGGCCCGCATTTAAGTCCGCGCTGAAGCCGGAGCTAAAGGTGACCGTGTTGGTCTCGGCTCTGAGTTCCAGCGATCCGGAGTAAAGCTGGGAGCCAAAGTACACTCGTCCGTAGTCTCCACTGAGGTCGGCACCTGTCAGGTTAGCCGGCTTGCGAGCGAAGACTTCCAGTGTACGAAAGACTTCATCGCCCTGTCGGTCGTTTGGATCAAGCGCGTCGTACGAATCAGTCAGGCCATATCGAACGGCGGCTTCGTGGGTCAAGCCGAAGAACAGGCCTTTGTCCGCGACTTGTTGGAATACGTAAGTAGTCGCCGGATACCGCCATCCATAAGGGTAATCGGCATCGCCAATCTCTTCTTCAAACTCGCCCTGAACCGACAGAACACCCTTGGTGTTGAAGGATCCCGGGAAAGTCTCCGGATCTTCGCCATCTGACGGGCTGACTTCGTAATAAACAGAACTGTTTGGGATGGACGGCCCATTCAAGTTGCCGTAAACACTGTCCTCCGACAGATAGGTCATATTTACGGTACCGGAACCCCCGTCAGCGAACTTGAACTGACCAAGCCACATGTCGTGGGCAAAGGTCCCATAACCACCGCCATCGTCATCATGGAGCTGGAAGGCCAGTGCCGCGTTAGCGTAATCACCGGCGATCAGACTGACATCGGCGCCTGCAGCGGAGATGGTGGCTACTTCGGTCTCAACGAAGGCACCGACTTCCTTCTCAAGTGTACTGAACATTTCATCCAGGTTGGCCCCTGCGGTCAGGTCAAACTCTTCTACCTTCCCGCTCAGTTTCACCACATCGTTAACAACCAGCTGATCCAGGTCGGCGCCAGTCTCAATGAACTTGCGAAGAACGAACTCGGATACCGGGCTGATGTCGACGTCCTTCTCGACCACCTGCGCACGTAGCTGCTGGTTATTCTGTCCAGTAATGCGAACCACCAGATTGCCTGCAAGGTTGACTCCCTGGGGGAGGGTCAGCTTATAGTCTCCTGTGATAGACGTAGCGGTTTCTGCGAGCACGTCACCAACCTGGTTGCCCTCATCATCTACCCGAATGAGCTCTACCGTGGCACCTTCTACGGGCTCCAGCCCGGTAATGGCTGCTGCGACGGGAGCTACAACAAAATTCAGTGCGACTTCAAAGATACTTGGCTGATCAAAGCTGGCCACCGTACCTGCCGGAGCAGTGGCGGTACCTGAAATAGTTTCTCCGGATACGGTCTCGCCCCCGGTACTCCCACCACCGCTACTTCCTCCACATCCCGCAATACCAACAACCGAAGAGACTGCTGCGGCCAATGCCAGTTTTTTATAACCGTTCATAACAACTCCTTGATTCAACAAAGTACCCTGGTTCGCCCTGTGAACCAGGCTCTGCCCGAAGGCTCCCTGAGGAAGGGTTCTTGAGATATAGCAAGGGAAATTGAGGGGCGCCCCACCCGTTTGGGGAGTGCGGGCCGGCGATTTGTATGAAATGTGTAACTATGAGCAGTTGGAATATCTTTGAAACCTACACTAAATTGTGTAGGAAACATCGATACAAGAGTGGACTGCTGTGCATTGCTCCGACCGGGAAGGCTTTTTTAAACATGACTTCCATGAGCTGATTGGCCTGATCTACGATTCGGTCACCTCGGAACAGGGTTTCTTTCCGTTTCTGAAGCGGTTTATCCAGGTGTTTAACGGCCACAGTGCATCGTTTGCAATTTATAACACTGCGGCAAATTCTCTTCTCGGTGCCTGGACCGTGAATATTCCCGAAGAGGCTCTGCGTTTCTATTCCGAACATGTTTCCCACCGGGACGTACTGGTTGAAAAAGCGATATCGGTCAACCGCGAAGGTAACTGCAGGTTTGTCGCCAGTAACCTCGATCTTGGCCCGGATGTTAAGCGCTTGCGGCGCGATACCCGGGCAGGAGAGTGGCTGGAAAGCTACGGGGCTTGTGAAGCTGCCGGAGCGATTGCCTATATGGACGGGCATTACCTCAACTTTTTCGGAATGCAGCGTTCTCCTGATCAACCTGAATTCAGTTATGAAGAACTCAAGGTCTTTGATGGATTCTTACCCCACCTGCATCGAGCTGTGGGCCTGTATACCCGGCTGATGCAGCGGCGGTGTGGTCCGGCGGTTGAGCGGTTGGTACTCGAGCGTGTCAATCGAGGCATCATCGTTTGTGATGCATCCTTCCGGGTGGCCTTCAGGAATGGCAAAGCGGATGACATCCTGAAACGCAACGCCGGTTTAAGGGTAAACAGTGATGGCATGCTGGTGGCCCATGGAAACGAGAGTGCGCGGCAGTTTGCCGTCCTCTTATCGGCTGCTGTTGAAGCGTCAATTGCCAGGCGGGAGCTTGAGGACCAGGTTTTCAGCCTTGAACACGGACAGCAGCGCATCACGCTGGTGGTGACTCCGCTGCAGGGAACGGCTGAGGCAGGGAGCCTGGCGCAGGGGGCGCTCGTTACATTGCACGATTGGAGCTGGAGCAACGAAATCAGCGACGACCTGCTGAAGAGTCTGTTCGATCTGACGGATGCGGAAGCGGTGGTTGCGGCTGAGCTGGTTGGTGGCCAGAGCTTGTCGGATATTGCGCAAACCTCGGGGCGGTCACGGGAAACCGTGAAGTATCACCTAAACAATATATTCCGTAAAACCGGCACCCGTCGTCAGGGCGAGTTGGTGTCACTGTTGTCCCGGGCCTGCACCTCTGTTTGATTATCTGCCCACAAAAAAAGCCGCGCAGTGCGCGGCTTCAAGAAGGTACCAACCTAACAAGGAGGCGGGTTGGACTAGTTCAGAGACACTAATCAACGCATTCATTATTGACCGGAAACATGTCTTGATAAAGGTCATGAATGGACATTTACCGGTCATTTCCGGCCAGATTTTTGGTCTGGCCGGCATTTGTGGCCGCTCAGGCCACCCAGTGCTCATCGGAAAGCGACATCAGGCTGTCCTTTCCGCTCTGGATGTCTTTCAGCAGCCAGTCGGTTTCCGGCATCAGCTTTTCGAAGTAGAAGCGGGCCGAGGCCTGCTTGCTTTCCAATAATGGCTTGTTGCCTTCGCCGGCTTCGAGTTGCTGGCCGGCAACGCCCGCCATCCGCGACCACAGGTATCCGATCACGGTCAGGGCCATCAACCGCAGGTACGGAGCCGCGGCAGCACCGGCCTGCTCCGGGTCTTTCGGAGCGTTCTGGGCCAGCCACAGGGTGGCTTGTTCCAGGCCCTTGATGGCGCCTTTCAATTCTTCCCGGTAGGGTGCTTCCGGGTTGTCCTTCAGGTAGCCGGTCAGCTCGGCAAACAGGGCGCGTACCAGCTGGCCACCTTTCAGGGCCAGCTTGCGGCCTACCAGGTCCATGGCCTGGATGCCGTTGGTGCCTTCGTAGATGCGGGCGATACGGCCATCACGCACCAGTTGTTCCAACGGCCAGTCCTGGGTAAAGCCGGAGCCGCCCAGCACCTGCTGGCCCCAGTTGGCGTTGTTATAGCCTTCGTCGGTCAGGAAGGCTTTGACCACCGGTGTCAGCAACTGCACCAGGTCGTCGGCGTTTTCCCGCACGTGTTCGTCCGGGTGCGCCACTGACAGGTCCAACTGGTGGCCGGTAAACAGGGCCAGCGCACGCATGCCTTCGTTCAGTACCTTCTGGCGCATCAGCATGCGGCGTACATCCGGATGTACGATGATCGGGTCTGCCGGGCCGTCGGGGTTCTTCGGGCCACTCAGGGAGCGGCTTTGCAGGCGCTCTTTGGCGAAGGCCAGGCTTTCCTGGTAGGCCATTTCAGCCAGCCCCAGCCCCTGCATGCCTACCATCAGGCGGGCCTCATTCATCATGGTGAACATGGCGCTCATGCCCTTGTTGGGCTCGCCCACCAGCCAGCCCTTGGCGCCTTCAAAGTTCATTACACAGGTGGCGGAACCCTTGATGCCCATCTTGTGCTCAAGGCCGCCACAGAAGGCCGGGTTGCGCTCGCCGGAATCCGGCAGGAACTTGGGCACCACAAACAGGGAAATGCCCTTGGTGGTATCCGGTGCGCCCGGCAGCTTGGCCAGTACCAGGTGCACAATGTTGTCGACCAGGTCGTGTTCGCCGCCGGTAATCCAGATCTTGGTGCCCTCGATGGCGTAGCTGCCGTCGTCGTTCGGGGTTGCCCTGGTGCGGATCAGGCCCAGATCGGTGCCACACTGGGGCTCGGTCAGGCACATGGTGCCGGTCCACTCACCGGAGATCAGTTTTTCCAGGTAGGTCTGCTTCAGCTCGTCGGAGCCATGGGCGTAAAGGGCGCTGATGGCACCGTGGGTCAGGCCCGGATACATACCCAGCGACAGGTTGGTGGAGCACACCATTTCATCCACCACAAACTTCAGGGTGTGGGGCAGACCCTGGCCACCGAACTCGATGGGTGCGTCCAGTGCGGTCCAGCCACCTTCCACGAATTTGTCGTAAGCGGCCTTGAAGCCATCCGGGGTTTTGACCAGCTTGGTCTCCGGGTCGTAGCTGCAGCCCTGGCGATCGCCAACCTGGTTGGTGGGCTGGATCACTTCCGCGGCCAGTTTGCCGGCTTCGTCGATCACGGCCGAGATCAGGTCGGGCGTGGCATCGGCGTGTTTTTCCAGTTCGTGCAGCTTGTCTGCACCAAGGACATCAAACAGCAAAAAGCGAAGATCATTGGCAGGTGCCTGATATTGCATGGACTCTCTCCTGTTATCGGTGGGTAGCTCGGGGCTACCGGTATTCGCCTTGCACGGGGGGTACAAAGTCGATGTGATCATTCATACGGCTGTTTGAATGTTTTGGTTTGCTGCAGGCGAGCCCGATTGGATGGTTTTTTCGTATGGTTGGAATGAATCGGATTGATCACAACCGTCATCACAATTCTGATCACAACTGGGGAGAGTGGAATGGCAACCATCATTGCCGGTATATCGGGCGCGATTGGCCAGGCACTGGCCTTGAAGTATCTGGATGAGTTTCCGGAGCAACCGGTGATCGGTCTGTGCCGGAATCCGGACAAGGCAACGGAAGCGATGGGGAAGCCGCCAGGACTGCAGCTGCGGCCCTGGGACGCGGAGTCTGCAGTGCCGCTGGAGGTGGATGATGAACTGGCACAAACGCTGGCGGATTCCGGAGGCATTCACCGGCTGGTCTACGCCGCCGGGTTGCTGCACGACGACCGCATGTTTCCGGAGAAGCGCCTTGAGGACCTGACGGCGGATAATCTGGCCAGGGCCTTCCAGGTGAACTGTGTCGGATTCGGGCTTCTGGTGCAGGCGTTGTCGCCCTGGTTCCGGGGGCCGCAGCTAACCCGTGTTGCTGCCATTTCAGCCAAGGTGGGTTCCATCAGCGATAATCACCTGGGTGGCTGGTATGGCTACCGCTGCTCGAAAGCGGCGCTGAATATGCTGGTGAAAAACCTGTCGGTGGAGCTGCCCCGGCGTTATCGGCCTGTAGCCTGCGTGGCGCTGCATCCGGGAACCACCCGGTCGGGGCTGAGTGAGCCGTTCAGCCAGTCTCTGGCGAGCCTGGCGGTGCACGAGCCTGAGGGCACGGCAGACAATCTGTACCGGGTTATTGAAGCCTTGCAGGAGCATGATAACGGCCGCTTTATCAGCTGGGATGGCAGCGACTTGCCTTGGTAAAAGCGGGGAAAAAGCCGCCGCAGACGGGCTGCGGCGGTAAAGGTCATCGAATAAACGGGTTCAGAAGGCGGGTAAAGGTGCCGGTAAGCTTCAGCGGTGCGCTCAGAACCGACAGGGTAATGCAGTCTTCGCAGCCAACGGCTACCGGTTTGTGTTCGTCTTCCTCGTTCAGCACGACGAAGTCCCACTGATTGAACACGCCTTTCTGGTCCGAGAAAGCACCCTGCAGCACGATGGTGGTTTCAGTGCCGCGGTGGGTGTGGGCCGGAGCCTTGCCACCTGCTACCAGTTTTTGCAGCACCACACGTTCGCCCTGGCCAGGGAACTTCTCGGTGATGTCCAGCACGCTGACATCACCCAGCTGACGTTTCCAGGGCAGGTCGTTGATGTCGTCGCCCAGCAGCTTCTGCAGCGGGCTCATGCGCGGCGCTTCTGCGATTGGGGAAACCGGCTCCGGCGCGCTGTCGATACGGGACATCAGCTGCTCGAAACTGGTATCAGACACACTGACTTTGGGCTGTTCGGCCATCATCACGGCGCCCAGGCTGTTCAGGGTGTCTACCCGGCTTCTGCAGTGAGCACACTGGTCCAGGTGCAAACGGATGCACAGGGCATAGGGCTCCGTGAGGTTGCCCGCACTGTACTCCATCAGGCTCAGGCTGTCGGGGTGGTGCCGTGTCATACGTTCTGGTCCTGCAAAATCACTTTAAGCTTGTTCAATGCCAGGCGTACCCGGCTTTTGACGGTACCCAGCGGGATATCGAGCTCGTCTGCCACCATCTGGTGCGATTTGTGCTCCATGTATACCTTGGCAATCACGGTAATTTGCTCTTCCGGTAACTGGCTGAGGGATTCGCGAATGCGCCGCTCAGACATCAGACGGTGAAGGGAGGTTACCGGTTCATCTTCGTTTTCGCCGGGAATCTGCCACAAATCTTCGGTTTCCACGGCCATTTCGGCGCTGGTCCGCTGCATTTTGCGCAGCATGTCGATGCGCTGGTTACGGGCGATGGTGAAAATCCAGGTAGACGCGGCTGCCTTCTTCCAGTCGTACAGGCACGAGCGGCGCCAGATCGAAATAAAGACTTCCTGAACCAGCTCCTCGGCGTGGCTGGCCAGGCCGTTGGAGATGGCGTAGTACTTGATCTGTGGTGCAAAGTGCTCGAACAGGGCGTGATACGCGGCCCGATCCTGGCTCTTGCCGACTTTTTCCAGCAGGGCTCCCCACGGGTCCTTGCTGCGGCCCTCGCCTTTGGCGGGTTGCTTATCCAGTGTCGTCACCGGACGCTCCTTGACGGTCGCATGATTTGAGCTGGCTAATCTAATCATTCTATGCACTCACCACAGTGTTGTCAGTGAGTGTTTTTACGCCAGCCCGAAAGGTTCGGATTGCTCCGGGCGAAATTAATGCTGAAAGTTATTCTTCCAGGTAGGTGTAACCTTCCAGACCTGCGGTCAGCTCATCCAGCAACTGTTGCTGAAGGCCGGGTTCGAGAGTGCTGGCCCGGAATTTTTCCCGGTAGGCCTGCAACAGTGTGTCCGGCTCGAAGTTCACATAGCGCAGCACCTTGGCAACGGTATCGCCGGTGATGGGTTTGCCGATCCGGTAGTTCCCTTGTTCGTCCAGCCGAACATCCACCGAATGGGTGTCGCCGAACAGGTTGTGCATGTCGCCCAGAATTTCCTGGTAGGCGCCGGTCATGAAAAAGCCCATCAGCAGTGGCTCATCCGGATTATGTTCCGGCAGGGGAAGGGTGGTTTCGATGCCCTGTCCATCCACGTACTGGTCGATGCGGCCATCGGAGTCACAGGTAATGTCCTGGATAACCGCCCGCCGGTTCAGGGGCCGGTTCAGGCCGTTGATCGGCATCACCGGGAAGATCTGGTCGATGCCCCACACGTCTGGCAGGGACTGGAACAGGGAGAAGTTTACGAACAGCTTCTCGGCCAGTTTTTCGTTCAGTTCGTCGATGATTTCCCGGTGCGCACGGTTGGCACTGTCCAGCTGGCCGCGCAGCAGGCGGCAGCAACTGGTGTACAGGGTTTCTGCCTGGGCCCGTTCCTGCAGTGACAACAGGCCATGGGCGAACTGGGCGTGCACGTCGGTCATGGCGTGTAACACGTCGTGGTAGATCTCGGCCAGGGAGCGCGGGGAATCGTCGTCGTTAAGGCTTTCCAGGTCCCGCCACAGATCCTGCAGGGGCGCCGGTGCTTCCTCGGCGGGTGCAGCGGGTTCACGGTGGTCCGGTTCTTCCCGGTCGATCACGTTGGTCACCAGCACCGAATGGTGGGCGGTCAGGGCCCGGCCGGACTCGCTGATCAGGTCCGGATGCGGCAATCCCTGGCGGTCGCATTCTGCCTGCAGCACGTGCACCACGTTGTAGGCGTATTCGAACACGGTGTAGTTCATGGAGCAGCTGCTGCGGGAACGGGTGCCTTCGTAGTCCACCCCCAGGCCGCCGCCGATATCCACGGTGCCGATGGGCGCGCCCAGGTGGCGCAATTCACTGTAAAACCGGGCGCATTCCTTCAGGCCGGTCTGGATGTCGCGGATGTTGGCAATCTGGGAACCCAGGTGGAAGTGCAGCAGCTGCAGGGTGTCCAGGGCGCCGGCCTGTTTCAGGGTGTGGACTACATCCAGCACCTGGCTGGCGGACAGGCCAAACTTGGATTTTTCGCCGCCGGTGTTCTGCCAGTTACCTTTGCCAATAGTCGCCAGCCGGGCCCGCACACCAATCAGCGGGGCCACATCGAGTTTTTTTGCTTCGTCCAGGATCAACGGCAGTTCGGACTGCTTCTCCACCACAATGAATACCCGGTGCCCCAGCTTCTGGCCGATCAGCGCCAGGCGGATGTATTCCCGGTCTTTGTAGCCGTTGCAGATAATCACCGAACCACTCTGGCGCGATAACGCCAGCACTGCCATCAGCTCCGGCTTGCTGCCGGCTTCCAGCCCCACCTGGTTGGCCGAGGCGGCCGGTTCGGCCGCCAGCAGTTCTTCCACCACCCGGCGTTGCTGGTTCACCTTGATGGGATACACCGCGGTGTAACGGCCCTGATAACCGTGTTCTTCGGTTACCTTGTTGAAGGCGCCGCACAGTTTGTTGACCCGGTCGTGCAGGATATCGGTAAAGCGGATCAGCACCGGCAGGGCAATGCCGGCATCGGCCAGCGAGGCGGTGAGGTCTGGCAGGTTAATGCTGGCCTCGCTCCGGCCGCGGTCTGGCCGGATTTCCACCTGGCCTTGCGGATTGACGGAGATATAGCCGTCGCTCCAGTGGGCGATGTTGTAAACCTTGTGGGCCGGCGATGCGGTGGTTTCAGCCATTGTTGCTATCCTGTCAGGAAACCCGGGGTGGCCGGCAAAGCGGCGTCAGGCTGCATTGTAGGAGCTGACCGCTGCCCCTACAATACGCCTCTTTTCAGATGCCCGGGCGCAATGCAGTGGCACACAGTGGGAGACAGACATGACAGCATTGAACGAAGGCTGGTTTACCGAGGTATTCCAGGACCAGGGCACCGCCTTTTCCCTGCAGGTTAAAGGCAAGCTTCACGAGGAACAGACCCCGTTCCAGAAGCTGGAAATCTACGAAACCGAAACCTTCGGCAACCTGATGGTGCTCGACGGCTGCGTGATGCTCACCACCCGGGACAACTTTCTGTACCACGAAATGATGACCCATCCGGCCCTGTTCACTCACAAAGACCCGAAAAAAGTGGTGATTGTGGGCGGTGGCGACTGCGGCACCCTGAAAGAAGTGCTCAAGCACCCGGGTGTGGAAGAAGCCTGGCAGGTGGAAATCGACGAGCGGGTAACCCGCATGTCGGAAAAATACTTCCCGGAGCTGTGTGAGGCCAATGGCGACCCTCGCGCCAATTTCTTCTTTGGCGACGGTATCCAGTGGATGCGGGACATCGAGCCCAACAGCATCGATGTGTTGATTATCGACAGTACCGACCCGGTCGGCCCGGCCGAAGGCCTGTTTGCCCTGGATTTCTATCGCGATGCCATGGCCGCCCTCCGGGAAGGCGGCATCATCGTTCAGCAAAGTGAGTCGCCGCTGTTGCATACCGACAGCATCATCAAGGATATCCACACCGATATGCGCAAGGCCGGCTTCGGCCACGTGCAGACCCTTCCGTTCCCGCAGCCGGTTTATCCCACCGGCTGGTGGAGCTGCACCATGGGCAGCAAGGATAACCCGCTGAAGTATTTCCGCGAGGAAGACGCCAACAACCGCCCGTTCGTAACCCGTTACTACAACGCTGGTATTCACCACGGTGCCCTGGCCATGCCGCAGTTTATGGTGGATGCCCTGGAAGACGAGGTGCACCCGGAAGAGGGTTGATTAAAAATTGGACAGGCTCCGAGGCTGGTCTAAACTGGTTGCAATGGTCATCTAATGGCCAGTCTTCCGTTTAGCAGTCAGAAGGAGTTGTTATGGATGTCCGTAGCGGTGAACAGGAACGTCACTGGTTCCGGAGCGAGCGGTTTTCGTTGGTTAACGGGCAATGGTATTTCCAGACCCGTGAAGGCACGGTAGAAGGGCCTTTCGACGATGTCCGCGAAGCGGAAATGGAATTGCTGCTGTATCTTCGCCATGCCGAAGATGCCCTGTTTCGGGGAGTGGGTTAGTTCCGTCAATCATCCAGTAAAACAAGAGGGGCGCCAACCGGCGCCCCTCTTGTGTTTGGGTTTGCAGCGGGATTACTGCTTGCCGCTGACAAACTCCGGATAGGCTTCCATGCCACATTCTGCGAGGTCTACCCCTTCGTACTCTTCTTCCTCGGTTACCCGGATGCCCATGACCGCCTTCAGGATGCCCCAGACAACCAGGCTGGCTACGAATACCCAGACAAAGATGGTCAGGGCGCCGATCAGCTGGCCGCTGAAGGTTACGTCGCCGTTGGTCACCGGTACCAGCAGCAGGCCGAGCAGACCGCACACACCGTGGGCAGAGATGGCGCCGACCGGGTCGTCGATGCGCAGCTTGTCCAGGGTCACGATACTCAGCACCACCAGGATACCGCCCAGTGCGCCCCAGATAGTGGAGGTCAGTGCGCTGGGAGTGGACGGCTCGGCAGTGATCACCACCAGGCCCGCGATGGCGCCGTTCAGCAGCATGGTCAGGTCAGCCTTGCCGAACATCAGGCGGGCTGTCAGCAGGGCCGCAATGGCACCACCGGCGGCGGCAGCATTAGTGTTCAGGAACACCATGGCGACGGAGTTGGCGCTGGCGATATCGCCCAGTTTCAGCACCGAGCCACCGTTGAAGCCGAACCAGCCCAGCCACAGGATGAAGGTACCCAGGGCAGCCAGCGGCATGTTGGCACCCGGGAAGGCGCGGATTTCGCCGTTGGGGCCGTACTTGCCTTTACGGGCACCCAGCAGGAGAACACCGGCCAGGGCAGCTGCAGCACCAGCCATGTGTACGATGCCGGAGCCGGCGAAGTCGCTGAAGCCCAGGTCGCCGAGGTTGTACAGGCCGAACACGTCTTTACCACCCCAGGTCCATGCACCCTCAAGCGGGTAGATTACACCGGTCATGACCACCGCGAAGATCAGGAAGGCCCAGAGCTTCATGCGCTCGGCAACCGCACCGGAGACGATGGACATGGCGGTGGCCACAAACACCACCTGGAAGAAGAAGTCTGCTGCACCGGAGTAGATAGAGCCGCCGGTAAAGCCGTCTTCACGGGTAGCGAAGTCACCCAGAACGCCGTCTACATCCACATCGGCAATGCCGGTGAGGAACACGTTGCCGCCATACATGATGGCGTATCCGCATACCATGTACATGGTGCAGGCAATGGCAAACAGGGCCACGTTCTTGGTCAGGATTTCGGTTGTGTTCTTGGCACGCACCAGGCCGGATTCGAGCATGGCAAAGCCAGCCGCCATCCACATAACTAATGCGCCGCACATGACAAAATAGAAGGTATCTATAGCGTACTGCAGGTGAAAGAGATTGGTTTCCATAGGAAGCCCTCCGCACAAGGCTCTTCAGGTTTATAGGTTTTTTGCGTTGGCTGATTCGGGGATCAGGCCGGGTTTACACCGCTTCTTCGCCGGTTTCGCCGGTCCGGATACGGATCGCCTGTTCCAGTTCGGTCACGAAGATCTTGCCGTCGCCAATCTTGCCGGTATTGGCAGCCTTGGTGATGGCTTCGATAACCTGGTCCAGCAGGTTGTCGCCGATGGCGATTTCAACCTTCACCTTGGGCAGGAAATCCACTACATATTCCGCGCCACGATAGAGTTCGGTGTGGCCTTTCTGCCGTCCGAAGCCTTTAACTTCAGTAACGGTTACGCCTTGAACGCCAATCTCGGATAGTGCCTCACGGACATCATCCAATTTGAAAGGCTTGATGATCGCTGTCACAAGTTTCATTGCTTTCTCCTTGGTAAATGCTGCCACCTCGCACATCAATTGTGCGGATTGCGTACGAGGTCTATAGCATCGGGTGTGCCAACGCAAAAAAGGTATTTGTTATCAATATGTTAAAAATACCTGGTTCCAGAATGGCGCAAGCGCCTGCACCGTTGTGGTGCGTGCTGCGGGGCTGCGGTCCAAAAATGCGCAGGCCCGGTGGCCATCCGGCGGCCATTATAATGCCGACCGGGTACAGTATGGCAGGGCCTGCGGTGTGATACACTCCCGCAAACCCGGTTACCCCATGGCCAATAGTCTGAATTGGCCGGCAATCCGATTTGAACGAAGTGTTATATGCGAGGTTTTCGATGAAAGGGCCACAGGATTTCTTTGCACAGTTGCAGGGCCAGTTTGGCCAGTTTGTTCCCGACATGGCCCGTGCCGCCCGGGAAGATTTTGAGACCCAGGCGCGGGCTACCGTTATGACCGTGCTGTCCCGCCTTGAGCTGGTGACCCGGGAAGAATTCGATGCCCAGCAGGCGGTGTTGATGAAAACCCGCGAAAAAGTCGAAGCGCTGGAAAAACGGGTAGCCGAACTGGAGCAGAAGCTGCAGTCGTAAATGAAACAGCCGGGCGCAGGATGCCTGCCCGGCGGCCCCGATTCGTAACCGGGGGCCATTTGTCTGTTACCAAGGAAGGTTGTCATGCTAGCTATTGTCCATTCCCGCGCCAGCATTGGCGTGTCTGCCCCTGCCGTTACCGTTGAAGTTCACCTGTCCGGTGGTTTGCCGGCGTTGTCGATTGTTGGCCTTCCTGAAACCGGTGTGCGGGAAAGCAAGGACCGGGTGCGCAGCGCGCTGCTCAATGCCGGGTTTGAATTCCCCGCCCGCCGTATCACCATAAACCTGGCCCCTGCAGACCTGCCCAAAGAAGGCGGCCGCTTCGACCTGCCCATTGCCCTGGGTATCCTGGCGGCCTCCGGCCAGGTTCCTGCCGAAAGCCTGAAAGACCTGGAGTGTATTGGCGAGTTGTCCCTTGATGGTGCGTTGCGGCCGCTCAAAGGGATATTGCCGGCGGTGCTGGCGGCCCGGGAGGCGGGGCGTTCACTGCTGCTGCCCCAGGACAATGCCGATGAAGCCGCGTTGGCCAGTAACGGCGATGTGCTGGCGGCCAGTCACCTGTTGACGGTGTGCGAGCATTTGTCGGGCCGGGCGCGGCTGGTACCGGTGCCCCGGGCAGAAGATCCTGAGCCGCAGGGGCCGTATACCGGCGCCGACCTGGCGGATGTCCGGGGCCAGCAGGTACCCAGGAGAGCGCTGGAAGTGGCCGCAGCCGGTGGTCATAACCTGCTGTTCTTCGGCCCGCCGGGCACCGGCAAAAGCATGCTGGCTAGCCGGCTTCCCGGCATTCTGCCCGCGCTTGATGATGCCGCGGCCATGGAAGTTGCCAGCGTGCATTCCGTTGCGGGTTTGCCGGTGAAGCCCGGTGGCTGGCGCCAGCCACCGTTCCGGGCGCCGCACCATACTGCCTCGGCGGTGGCCCTGGTGGGCGGAGGCAGCAGCCCGCGCCCCGGAGAAATCTCCCTGGCGCACCGGGGCGTATTGTTCCTGGACGAGCTTCCGGAATTTCAGCGGCGGGTACTGGAAGTACTGAGGGAACCGATGGAAAGCGGCGAGATTGCCATCAGCCGGGCTGCCCGGCAGGTAACCTTTCCTGCCCGGTTCCAGGTGGTTGCCGCCATGAATCCGTGCCCCTGCGGCTACAGCGGCCATCCCACCATTGAATGCCAGTGCGGGCCGGCGCAGGTGATGCGATACCGCTCGAAGATCTCCGGCCCGTTGCTGGACCGCTTTGACTTGCATGTGGAGGTGCCGGTGCAGACCGGCGAAGTGCTGCTGGGCTCCGGTGAGGCAGGAGAAAGCAGTGCCAGCGTCCGGGAACGGGTGCTGAACGCCCGGGCAGCGCAAACGGAGCGGGGGAGCCTGAATGCCGCCCTGGCAGGTAATCTGCTGCACCAGTCCTGCCAGCTGGATGCCGGCAGCGAAAAACTGTTGTCGGCCGCCATGGAGCGGTTGGGGCTTTCGGCCCGGGCCCTGCACCGGATTCTTCGGGTGGCCCGCACCCTGGCAGACCTGGATGGCGAGCCGGACATCGCCCGCAGCCATCTTATGGAAGCCCTGGGCTACCGTCAGCTTGATCGCCAGCAGAATCAGGGCCCGGTGGTTTCAGCCTGAGTTTCACCTGTCCGGGAGCAGGTCTGGCCCCGCGGAGTCTGTTAAACTGTCGGCAATTTCCTGATAACACATCCGCGAAGGCGCGTGAGGATAACAGATGAGCGACCAGAACGACCCGAAGGACACTTCCGGCGAAAACCCGATTACCACCCGCCGTGGTGTGCGTAGCTTTGTACTGCGTCAGGGCCGGATGACTGAAGGCCAGAAAAAGGCCTTTGACCGCAGCTGGCCCAAGTACGGCCTGAGCCGCGACAACGGCATGATTGACCCCCGCGAGGTGTTCGGCCGCGACAACATGCTGAACCTGGAGATCGGCTTTGGTATGGGCAAGTCGCTGGCGGATATGGCCGAAGCCGCGCCGGAGCAGGATTTTATTGGCGTGGAAGTGCACCTGCCGGGCGTAGGCGCACTGCTTAAGGATGTGGAAGACCGTGGCCTGGAGAACGTGCGGGTCTACAACATCGACGCCAATGACGTGATCGACCTGTGCCTGCCGGATGCATCCCTCGACCGGGTGATGATCTTCTTCCCGGATCCGTGGCACAAGAAGAAGCATCATAAGCGCCGCCTGATCCAGCCCGAGTTTATTCAGCGCATCCGTCACAAATTGCGGGTGGGTGGTGTGCTGCACCTGGCCACAGACTGGGAAAACTACGCGGAACACATGCTGGAAGTGATGAACGATGCCGAAGGCTTCGCCAACACCCAGGAGCAGGGTGGCTACTCCCCGCGCCCGGATGACCGCCCGATCACCAAGTTCGAGCAGCGTGGCGAGAAGCTCGGCCACGGTGTGTGGGACTTGCTGTTCTATCGCACCAACTGATCTGCTGCCCCGGCACTTCCTCAGCCCCGCTGCTTAGCCAGGCTGGCTGAGGGGGTGCCGGCGCGCCGCCCGGATCACCACCAATCCCGCAATACCCAGCATCACTCCGGTAATCTTCACCAGCGCCAGGATCGCAGCGGAGCTGCTCATGGCATCGGTCGGCGTTGCCAGGTTGTTCAGCAGCACCGAGTTTTCCGCTACGTCACACAATCCTGCAATTACAAACAGCACCCGCACCCAGCGCGCCACCTTGCGCTCCCGGATACCCGGCCGGTCCCGGGTAAAGTGCCGGGTCAGCTGAAGCAGGGATGCCAGCCAGGCCACGGTGAACAACAGCCCGAGCCACAGCGAGAGTTTGGCAAAAGCCAGGTTCTCCTGCCCCCAGCTCTGCAGTATGGCACCGCTCTGTTCAGCCGTTGCCGCCAGCTGGAAGCTGAAAATGCCCTGGGGCGCGGCTTCGGTTTTCAGGGACTGGTTAAGCACCGCGATGACCAGAAACAGGCCGACGGCCAGCACCAGGGACGCCTTCATGGGCGAACGCATGGGTTTTACCGGCAGGAACGGTGGACGCTGTACGGTAACCATCAGAGAAATTGCTCCAGCAGGCTGTTCAGATACCTCTGCCCCTGCTCCGTTGCCTGAATCCGGTGCGGGGTCAACAAACCCTGTTTTCTTAATGACCCAAGTTGTACCGCAACCGTGCTCAGGGGTAAACCGGTTCGTTCACTGAACAGTTGCTCATCAGCCCCCTGTTTCAGGCGCAGGGCATTCATCATGAACTCCAGCGCCCGGTCTTCCGGCTCGATGGCTTCGGTGCCTGAAGTGCGGCTGCCGATACGGTTCAGGTAGGCGTCCGGCTGCCGGGTTTTCCAGTAACGAATGATGCGCCCGTCTTGGAGGCTGACCTTGCCGTGGGCACCTGCACCCAGGGCCAGGTAATCGCCGAACAACCAGTAATTCAGGTTATGGCGGCTTTCCCGGCCGGGCCGGGACCAGGCAGACACTTCATAGTCGGTGAAGCCGGCAGCATGCAGAAACTCCGAGCCCTGCTGGTAGATGGCCCAAAGCCGGTCGTCATCCGGCAGCGGTGGCGGCCGGGAGAAGAACTCGGTATTGGGCTCGATGGTCAGCTGGTACCAGGACAAGTGCGCAGGGTTGTGGCTCAGAGCCTCTCGCAAGTCGCCTATCGCCTGTTCCGGGGTCTGGCCCGGCAGGCCGTGCATCAGGTCGATATTGAAATTGTCGAAGCCGGCGGCCCGGGCTGCTTCGATGGCCTCGTGGGCGGCCTGGGCATTATGGATACGGCCCAGCGTTTTCAGGTGCTCCGGGTTGAAGCTCTGCACCCCGATAGACAGGCGATTAATGCCGGCTTCCCGAAAGCTTTCAAAGCGGCCGGCTTCCAGGGTGCCGGGGTTGGCCTCAAGGGTAATCTCGGCGCTGTCGCTAAAGTCCATACGCTGGCGTAAAGCCGTAAACAGCTGCTGGTAGAAGTCCCCGGTCATCAGTGACGGGGTGCCGCCACCGATAAACACGCTTTCGATGGGGCGGCTGCGCAGGTAGGCAAGGTCGGGCTCCAGGTCCTCCAGGATGGCCTGCAGGTACGCCGCTTCCGGGATGTCGCCCCGGATGGCGTGGGAGTTGAAATCGCAGTAGGGGCACTTGCGCACGCACCAGGGTACGTGGATGTACAGGCTCAGGGGCGGGCAGACCGCCACGGGGGAGGTGGCGGTCATGCCGTCAGGCCTCCGCCTTTAACTGTTCCAGCAGGCTGGCCAGAGCGCGGCCACGGTGGCTGACACTGCCTTTCTGCTCCCGGGTCAGCTCGGCGGCGCTGCAGTCGAATTCGGGGGCGTAGAACACCGGATCGTAGCCAAAGCCGCCTTCACCGCGGGCCTTGGCCAGGATCCTGCCGGGCCAGCGGCCGTGGCAGATAACCGGAGTGGGATCGTCGGCGTGGCGCAGGTACACCAGCACACAGTGGAACTGGGCGCTGCGCTGTGCTTCCGGAACGTCTTTCAGGGCCGTCAGCAGGGCCTGCACGTTGTCGGCATCGGAAGCATTGGCGCCGGCATAGCGGGCAGAGCGCACACCGGGTTGGCCACCAAGGGCATCCACTGCCAGCCCGCTGTCATCCGCCAGTGCGGGCAAACCGGTTTCCCGGGCGGCATGGCGGGCTTTGAGAATGGCGTTCTCCACAAAGGTGACCGCCGGTTCTTCAGCTTCACCCACGCCCAGCGCGCCCTGGGCAACGGGCTCAAGCCCGAGTGGGCCGAGCAGGTCCGTCAGTTCGGCAATCTTGCCCTTGTTGTTACTGGCGATGACGAGTTTCTGTGACATAGGTTCAGTCGTTAAACAGCGTGTGGGAAAACCGCACCGGCAGGTCCTGCTGGTGGCCGGTGGGGCGGGCGGTAATGTTGAAGGTCATCAGGTCGCCGGACCGGTACTGGTATTGGGCGATGAAGTACACAGCATCGCCTTCCTGGATGCGCCGGAACGCCAGGAAGTTTACCTGCTGGATGTCGTTGGCCACCTGGCCTTCAACCTGGCCACCCACAGGCGCAGGCTGGCCGTGTTCGTTCTCGGCCATGATGGAAATGTTGACGATGCCGATGCCCTTGCTGCGCTGCAGTTTGTTGGCCTTGGCGACTTCCGGGTCCAGGAAGGTGCTGGGAAAAACGCTCCAGTTAACCTGGTAGTCGCCAAAATCTTTCTCCCCGGCCTGGGCCTGAACGGCTACCAACAGGGCAAAGGCCAGAAACACCAGTTTTGAAACAGTGCGTGTGATCATCATGGGTTCTCCCGTGTGATGCGGTAGATGGCAATTTCTCCCAGCAGGTTCGGCCACAGCCTGGCCAGCCAGCTGTTCTGGTGCTGGCCGTCGACCACCCGCCGGCTCTTGATGCGAATACCTTTCTGGCGGCACAGGGCTTCGAAATCCTTGAAGGTGCACAGCCGGATATTGGGCGTGTTATACCACTTATACGGCAGCGCGTTGGATTCGGGCATGCGACCGCTCAGGGCCAGGCCCCAGCGCAGTCGCCAGTGGGCAAAGTTGGGGAAGGTAACAATACCCTCCCGGCCTACCCGCAGCATTTCTTCGATGACCTTGTCTGGCCGGCGAACGGCTTGCAGGGCCTGGGTCATCAACACTACATCGAACATGCCGTCATCGAAGTTGTCGAGGCCCTGGGTGTCCAGGTTCTGCTCGATCACGCTCACGCCCTTGCCCATGCAGGTGGTGATGTGGTCCGGGTTGATCTCCAGGCCAAAGCCGCTGGCGCCCCGTTCCCGCTGAAGGAAATCAAGCAGGGTGCCATCGCCGCAGCCGAGGTCCAGCACGTGGTGGCCGGGTTCAACCCATTGCTGGATGATTTCGAGGTCTGGTCTCATGCGCCAACCTCCCTGGCAACACGGTCCATGTAGGCCGTAAAGATGTCGGTGTATCTGGGTGTCGGGATCAGGAACGCATCGTGGCCCCAGGGCGCATCGATTTCCGCGTAGCTGACTTTCTTGCGGGCGGAGATCATGGCATTCACCATCTCTTCCGACCGTTCCGGCGAGAACCGCCAGTCGGTGCTGAATGACAGCACCAGGTATTCGCACTGTGCCGGTGCCAGCGCCTTTGACAGGTCGCCGCCGTGCTCGTAGGCAGGGTCGAAGTAGTCCAGTGCACGGGTCATCAGCAGGTAGGTGTTGGCATCGAAGCTTTCGGAGAAACGCTCGCCCTGGTAGCGCAGGTAGCTTTCCACCTGGAATTCGGCATCGAAGCCGAACTTGTAGGCTTCTTCCCGCAGTTCCCGGCCGAATTTCTCGCCCATGGACGCATCGGACAGATAGGTAATGTGGCCGACCATGCGCGCCAGCATCAGCCCGCGGCGAGGTAGGACGTCGTGTTCGTAGTAGCGGCCTTCGTGGAATTCCCGGTCCGAGGTGATGGCCTGGCGGGCCACTTCGTTGAAGGCGATGTTCTGGGCGCTGAGCCGAGGGGTCGAGGCAATCACAACTGCATGCCGAACCCGCTCCGGGAAATCCAGGCTCCATTGCAGGGCCTGCATGCCGCCCAGGGAGCCGCCCACAACCGCCGCCCATTGCTGGATGCCGAGATGATCGGCCAGCCGGGCCTGGCTTGTTACCCAGTCTGCGACGGTAATAACCGGAAAGTCCGGGCCGTATAGCTTGCCGGTGGACGGATTGACGGAACCGGGCCCGGTGCTGCCGTGGCAGCCGCCAAGGTTGTTCAGGCTGACCACAAAGAAGCGGTTGGTATCTATCGGTTTGCCGGGGCCAATGCAGCTGTCCCACCAGCCGGGTTTGCGCTCTTCCATCGAATGGTAGCCGGCGGCATGGTGGTGCCCGCTCAGGGCATGGCAAATCAGGATCGCGTTGCTCGCATCGGCATTCAGGGTGCCGTAGGTTTCCACCACCAGGTCGTAGTTCTCGAGGGACTGGCCGCAAGCCAGGTCGATCGGGGCGTCAAAATGGATGGTCTGCGGGCTGACAAGGCCAACGGAATCCGAGGGCAGGGAATCGGGCATGGGTGTGTTGAGTTCCTGATCCGGTCCACAAGGTTCTGGCCATAGGCCATGGGGTGCGCGGAAAAAAAACGCGCCAGCACTGCAGTTTAAAGGCGGGGGGTGGTTGCTGCAACCGGCGCGGTGCCGGCGAGCAAGGCCCGAAGCCCGGGATGTGCTGCCCGGGCTCCGGTATGTCAGACAGCTCCGGAAATATTGACCACCTTCTGCTGCAACAGGGTGGGGGCCGGCTTGCGGATTTGCCGCATCATGGCATCGGCCAGTTCCAGTTGTTTGCGCAGGTCGGCAATGGTGTGGTCCAGCCGCTCCCGTTCACTCCGGGTGTCGCGGTCGGTTCGCACCATATCGCGCAGGCGGCGGATCTGGTGCTCCAGCAACTGCTTCTGCTCCATGGAGTACTGCATGATCGGCAGTAAGGCCTCATGGGGCCAGCGCTCCACGTCCGCTCGCACCCGGGCATGCAGGGTGCGGGCTTCACCCACCATCACGTTGAAGAACCGGCGTACCAGCAGGGATTGCTCAGTCAGCAGGTTCTTGGGGCTGACCCTGAACCGCCTGGCTTTCTTGCGCAATTCCCGCACCGCGATCACATGGCGGCCGGCCCGCAGGGGGATAGGCTCCAGGTGCCGTGCCCGGTTGTCTTCGTTATAGCGACGGTAGATGGCGCCAACCATTTTTTCCGCCAGGTGGCCTTCGCTGAGCAGGTTGGTCAGGTCGGTTTCCAGTAGCTCGAAGAAGTGATCCATCGCCGCGTTCATGCCCGCGGTCGTCCAGCTCTTCGACATTTTCAGCCGTACCTTCGCGGCATGGGCTTCAAAGCGTTCCTCGCTCACCAGCTTGCGCAACATCTCGCCCTGGGAGTCCATCAGCCGCCGGGATGAGCGCAGCGTTATCAGCTTCTTGTAGTAGAAGTCGTAATCCTTGTGGGCCCGCTCGGCGAGCCGGGCAATGGATGCCTTGTCTACGGTGGCGCCGGTGCAGGCCGTGCGTTCCTCTTCCAGGGCCGACAGCCGGATTTGCATGGCCGCCTGGCTGTTCTGCAGCATTCCCAGGAGGTCGTTGATCAGGTTCTGGGTGATCAGCTCTTCCTTGTGCATCAGGATGCGGCGGACAATCAGTTGCTCGAGCTGGTCGATGTTGGAGCGTTTAAACAGGGCATCGTCATTGCGAACACGGCTGACCAGGCCCTGCTTGGCAGACAGCGGAATCACGTCCTGCTGTAAGCGTTCATTCCACGACGTTCTGCCACCCTGCTGAAAATCGCCCTACAGTAACCTCACACTTTCCAACACGAGGTTACCCCTATGAGAAAGCACCGCACACCCGAA
>Ga0315334_10000063_pt1 | contig 75423 bp, 69 predicted proteins | sample M150034915metaG_FD_205555 | JGI IMG/M metagenome (GOLD analysis project Ga0315334, IMG submission 205555) | Ammonia-oxidizing marine archaeal communities from Monterey Bay, California, United States - M1 500m 34915 | ecosystem: Environmental > Aquatic > Marine > Intertidal zone | place: USA... | reverse complement strand
TTACCGCTCGACTTGCATGTGTTAAGCCTGCCGCCAGCGTTCAATCTGAGCCATGATCAAACTCTTCAGTTTAAATCATACAAGAACCCGTAAGTTCTTAATTCTTGCTCAAGACAAAACTCAATTTCGACGAGTCACTGTCCTGATATTTCGTGTCCGAAACACCTCGGCCAGCGCCCACACGAATTACTTGGTTAACTTGTTAAAGAGCGTTTGAGCTGTTGCTCAATCAAGGCCGCGTATTCTACATCGTTCCGCCGCCTTGTCAACCGTTGATTTCGAATAATTTCTGAAGCAATTTTTCGAATACTTTCAATCGGTTATCGCTGAGGTTTTGCTCCGTTTCCGGCGTTGCCCCTCAAGCGAGATGCGCATTCTACAGACCTGGCCGCAGGAGTCAACGGCCAATTTGAAAAAATTCAGACTGGCCGCTCCCCCCCTCCTTATTCAGGCAACAATTACCACCCGCGCGATCTTCTTCTTGCCCGCCTGGATAACGCAGTCATCACCTTCGGCAAACATCCGCTCGCCTTCAAACTGGGCACCATCGATATAAACAGCACCGCGACCCAACACATCCCGGGCGGCCGCGCCGTTCTTGACCAACCCTGCCAAACGCAGCACCGCCGGCATCGGCAGACCTTCCTGCCCTTCCAGCGAAACTTCGACCACCGGAACATTTTCCGGAATCTCACCCAGGGCCACCCGGTTGCCCGCCGATTTATGCGCAGTTTTTGCAGCCTCCTCATCGTGGAAGCGAGTGATCAGCTCTTCGGCCAACACCTTCTTGTAGTCCTGGGGATTGGCCCCTGCCGCTACAGCAGCACGATATTCTTCAATTTCCGCCATCGGGCGGAAGCTGAGCAATTCGAAATAACGCCACAGCAATTCATCCGGCATGGACAACAGCTTGGTGTACATCTCACCCGGAGAATCACTCACACCTATATAGTTGCCCAGAGACTTGGACATCTTCTGAACGCCATCAAGCCCTTCCAGAATAGGTACTGTGAGAATCGCCTGCGGTTTCTGGCCATAGTGCTTCTGAAGAATCCGACCCATAAGAAGGTTGAACTTCTGGTCGGTACCACCGAGCTCGATATCGGCCTTTAACTCGACCGAGTCGTAACCCTGGATCAGCGGATACAGGAACTCGTGGATTGCAATCGGCTGCTCGGAACGATAGCGCTTGGTGAAATCGTCCCGCTCCAGCATCCTGGCAACGGTGTACTGACCCGCCAGTCGGATCATGTCAGCCGCAGACATCTTGCTCATCCACTCGGAGTTGAACACAACCCGGGTCTTGGCGGGATCCAGGATCTTGAACACCTGCTCTTTATAGGTGATCGCATTCTGGCGCACCTGCTCTTCGGTGAGCGGCGGGCGGGTTGCACTTTTTCCGGTCGGGTCACCGATCATGCCGGTGAAGTCGCCGATCAGGAAAATCACCTCATGGCCGAGGTCCTGGAACTGACGAAGCTTGTTGATAAGCACGGTGTGGCCAAAATGGAGGTCCGGCGCAGTGGGATCAAAGCCGGCCTTTACCCTTAAAGGGCGACCTTCCTTTAATTTTTCAACCAGTTCCTCTTCGGGAATCAGCTCGTCAATACCGCGCTTGATGATAGCCAACGCTTCGTCTAGTGATGCCATGAACCTTTTGTCCCCAGTTTTTAGGTGCAACAGGGCCTGCCGGTTACAGAGATCTACAAAAGAAATCTGCGCGTTACCGGCTCCCTTGGTAAAGTAGCCTTTGATCACAAATCGATCAGACTGTATACAATAAGGCCGGCATTATATCAGCGGCATAGCAGGTTGTACGACCAACCAAAGGCGCGAACTGTAATGTTGCGCACTGTCCTGTTTATGTCATATGCGGTAATCTGATGGTCTATACTTGAACTGGCGCTTTAATTAGCCGGCACAAATTACTGGAATACCGATTAAAACGGGTGAGCCACGTGCTGAAAAAATTTCCCAAGACACATATTACTCTGGCTGCAGCCGCCACCGTGGTTGTTACCACCGCTGCGCTCATGAGCCCCAGCGCCGATGTTGAAGCCCGGCGCATGTCTTACACCATCGACCTTGAACAGGGTGCCGCACTGGGTAACCCGGTTCCCATCAAACAAGCCGTCAAACAACCGGAGCCTGCCGAAGCTGCCGCAGAAACCGCAGCCGAGACTGCCGAACTGCCGGCCACCAGCGAAGTGCCCGCAGTTGTTGACGCCGAGCCAACGATGAACTGGAAAGAGTTTGATATCAAATCCGGCGAGACGCTGTCGTCCCTGTTCAAAAAAGCCGGCTTTAACGATGGCGTGATGCTTTCAGTCATTCACGGTGACGGCGAAGCCGACAAGCTTCAGCGCCTGTACGCCGGTGAGCATATCCGCTTCGGCATCGATGAAGAAGGCAGCCTGGCCGCTATCGAGTTGCAACGCAGCCTGCTGGAAACCCTGAAGATTGAAAAGACCGATTCCGGCTTTGTTGGCGAAACCGACATCCGCGAACCGGAAGCTCGTCCGGCGTTTGCAACCGGCGTTATCGACGGCTCCCTTTACCTGGCAGCCCGCGATGCCGGCCTTGATGACCGCCTGACCATGGAACTGGCCGGTATTTTCGGCTGGGATATCGATTTTGTTTACGATGTTCGTAAAGGCGACAGCTTTGAAGTGGTCTACGAAGAGCTGTATGTAGACGGTGAAAAGTTCAATACCGGCCGCATTCTGTCTGCCCGCTTTATCAACCGGGGCAAAGAAAACGTTGCCCTGCTGTACACCGACACCAACGGTGACAGCGACTATTACACACCGGAAGGCCAGAGCATGCGCAAGGCGTTCCTGCGGGTACCGATCAACGCCCGGGTATCGTCGCCCTTTAACCTGCAGCGCCGGCACCCGGTTCTGGACGTGGTGCGCCCCCATGAAGGCACAGACTATGCTGCGCCTCCGGGCACACCGATCAAAGCCGCCGGTAACGGTCGTGTTCAGTTTGCCGGTTGGAAAGGCGGCTATGGCCGCACCGTTGTTCTCCAGCATGGTGACAACATTTCCACCCTGTACGCCCACATGAGCAAGCTGGGTAAAGGCATCAAGAACGGAACCCGGGTAAAGCAGGGTCAGACCATCGGCCACGTTGGCTCATCCGGCATGGTTACCGGCCCGCACCTGCACTACGAGTTCCGGATCAATGGCGTAGCCAAGAACTCCCGGACTGTAAAACTGCCAGACGCCCAGCCGGTGCCCAGCACCGAGATGGCCCGCTTCAAGCAGTTTACCGAACAGCGCCTGGCGCAGTTCAATGTGTTCCGCGAAAGTGGCCGCCAGCTGGCATTCGCTTCGGATAACTGATCATGACACTCTGGCTCGGCCTGATGTCAGGCACCAGCATGGACTCAGTCGATGCTGTGCTGGTGTCCTTCGGCGAGCCAGGCGTGAACATCCACAGCACGCTCTCCCTGCCCTATCCTGAACAACTTCGCCACCGCCTGCTGCAGGCGGTGCGCAATCAGGCCGATCCGGATGAAATTGGCGAACTGGACACCCTCACCGGCAAGCACTTTGCCAAGGCCGCCAGCGACCTTATCCACCAGTCCGGAGTCAACCCGCAAGAGATCCGCGCTATCGGCAGCCACGGGCAGACTATCCGCCACCAACCGTCCGGCGCCGCGCCTTTCTCCATGCAGATTGGCAATGCCGCCTGGATTGCCGAGGCCACCGGCGTAACCACCGTTGCCGATTTCCGTTCGCGGGACATGGCTGCCCATGGCCAGGGTGCCCCCCTGGTTCCGGCCTTTCATCGCTGGCTGTTCGGTTCGGCGCAGCAGGATCGCTGCATTTTGAATCTTGGGGGCATTGCGAACATCACCTGGCTCCCTGCCGGGCAACGCAAACCGGTGATCGGTTTTGATACCGGGCCGGCGAACGCACTGCTCGATGCCTGGTGCCTGGACCAGACCGGCCGACACTATGATGAGAACGGCCACTGGGCCCATGAAGGTGCCACTAACCCGGACCTTCTGGCCAGCCTGTTATCAGATGCCTATTTCAGCAAGGCTCCGCCCAAGAGCACCGGCAAGGAACGCTTCAACCTGGACTGGATTCACACCCACCTTCAGCGTTTTCCGGATTTGCCACCGGAAGACGTGCAAAGAACCCTGCTACAACTGACCACAACCACCATCCTCCAGCAACTGCCCCAGGAGAATGCCGATATGGCCGTGTTCGCCTGCGGCGGCGGCACCTTCAATCCGGTATTGATGAATGAGTTGAGACTGGGTTTGGGGTCGGTACACCTGGCCACAACGGCAGAGCTGGGGCTGGATCCGCAATGGGTGGAACCGGTAGCGTTTGCCTGGCTGGCCTGGCAAACCATAGCCGGCCTGCCGGGAAATCTGCCTGAGGTAACAGGCGCTTCAGGGGAAAGAATTCTGGGCGCGATTTACCCGGCCTGAATGCTCAGATAGAGAAGGAACTACCACAACCGCAGGTGGAACTGGCGTTCGGGTTTTGTACCACGAACTGAGAGCCCTGGAGCCCTTCCTGGTAATCGATGGTTGCGCCAACCAGGTACTGGTAGCTCATGGAGTCCACCAGCAGTTTCACGCCGTCCCGCTCGATCACCGTATCGTCGTCTTCCTGGTTCTCATCAAACGAGAAACCATACTGGAATCCGGAGCAACCACCGCCCGTAACAAACACGCGCAGCTTGAGACCAGGATTCTCTTCTTCCTCGATCAGCTCACGCACTTTGGCAACGGCGTTGTCACTGAAGAACAACGGGGTGGCCATTTGTTGGACTACACTCAAGATCTGCCTCCGGCAACGTATGACTGACTGACGATTATGGTATTCCTGACTAAAACAATCAACTATTCGGATTTACCCTCATCGGCTTCGGCCTTTGCGCCGTCATGGGTCAGCAGGCCACTGTTTTCCGTTTCCCGAACCAGGTTACCGTTTACCGAAGCCCCCATGGCCATTTCGACCAGCTTGTAATAGACATTACCGGTAATCGACGCTTTTTCGGCCAGCTCAAGGTGGGCAGAGGAACGCACGTCGCCGTTCACCTCGCCATTGATGATGATGTGCGGGGCAATCACATCGCCGGTGATCTCGCCAACTTCCGACACGCGGACTACCGCGTCGCTGCCTTCCTCGGCAATGACGCGGCCGCGAATCTTGCCGTCCACATGCAGGCCGCCGGAAAAGTGCACATCACCTTCGATGGTGGTCCGGGACGAAATCAGGGTATCGAACTGCCCGGTCGCGCGGCGCGGTTTCTGTTTTTTCTTGCCCATCATCTATTCAGTACTCCGCTACCTGTTGCCAGTCGAAGGTGCGTTCAGCCTGTGACGCCTTGCGCCCTTCAGCCTGAGCCACTACCTGGATTTCAAGGGGTTCAAAGTTTTCAGGAAGCATCAGGCTACCTTCCACATCCTGAAAATACCGGAACCGGAATGCCACGCCGAGGTCTTCGATTTCATCGGACAGGTCCCGCAGCGCGATCACTTCTTTTTCGCCGTCAAGGTTACCGATAACATTCACCGCCACAACCCCGGAAATGTAGCTTTTGTTATCTCCCACCTGGGTCAGCACGAGCTTGAAATCGAAGGCCCGGTTGTCCCGCCCGGGCAGCAGGGTAAAGCGGTCCACCTGCAGGCCCTCGGCTGTTTCTGAGGGTGCCATGATGTTGCGGTAGAAGGTCAGGTCCGCTTCCAGTTCGGAAATCCGGGTTTCCAGGTTGACCATAGTGTTCCGGGCTTCCCGGAGCGCGTGTTCGTCAATCGCCCGTCCCCTCTCCAGGTTGACCATGTTCTGCCGGGCCTCACGATATTGGCCCCGCAACGTCTCTACTTCTTCCACCAGTTGTTCGCTGGATGCCTCGACCGAAGACAGCCGAAAGCCGCCCTGTGCCAACCCGGCCACGTAGCCTGCCACGGCAGCAACCACGGTAAAGGTGAGCAGAATCACCGTCCGGCGCAGGCGGTGGCCCGGCCGGTGGCGGATAACAACATATTCTTCGGAAGGTTTGCGTGTATCGCTCACAACTCAGCCTCAGGGCAGCAGAGCAGGTGCTTTCAGCCCCAGGGTTTCATCCAGGCCGAACATGATATTCATGTTCTGGATCGCTTGCCCGGCAGCGCCTTTAACCAGGTTGTCGATCACCGAGGTTACGATCACGATGTTGCTCTGTTCCTGGCGGTGAAGGGCCATACGGCAGCTATTGGCGCCGCGCACACTGCGGGTTTCCGGGTGGCTGCCGAAGGGCATGACATCCACGAACGGCTCGTTGCGGTACCGCTCTTCATACAGCGCCTGCAGGCGGTCGAAATCGGCGGCATCAGACAACTCGGCGTACAGTGTTGCTTCAATACCGCGAATCATCGGCACCAGGTGGGGTACAAAGGTAACACCCACGCCGGTTCCTGCGGCTTGGCTCAGGCCCTGGCGGATCTCCGGCAGGTGACGGTGCCCGGAAGCACCATAGGCCTTGAAGCTTTCCCCGACTTCGCCATGCAACATGCCGATCTTGCCCTGCCGGCCGGCACCGCTGGCACCGGACTTGGCATCGGCAATCAACCGGGACGGATCCACCAGCCCGGACTCCAGCAATGGCAGGAAGCCAAGCTGCACGGCTGTCGGATAACAACCGGGATTAGCCACCAGCTGCGCCTGGCGGATTTCATCACGAACCACCTCCGGCAGGCCGTAAACAGCTTTCTCTGCCCACTCCGGGCTTTCATGGGGCATGCCGTACCAGTCGGCCCAGACATCCAGGTCTTTCAGGCGGAAGTCCGCCGAAAGATCCACCACCCGCACGCCGGCTTTCATCAGCTCTGGCACTGCGCGCATGGCTACACCGTGGGGCGTGGCGAAGAAGACCAGGTCGCACTCCGCCAGTACCGCGGGGTCCGGCTCGGAGAAAGCCAGGTCATAGTGACCACGCAGGTTGGGGTACATATCAGCCACCGGCATACCGGCTTCTGAACGGGAAGTGATGCAGGTAACTTCCGCTTCCGGATGAACTGCGAGGATTCTCAGCAGTTCCACACCTGTGTATCCGGTACCACCCACAATGCCTGTCTTTATCACACTAATCTCCAAGGTGTTCTGGCCAGAATTTGCCTGTAGTCTACCATGATAATCCAAGGACTTATTGCAGCCTTCAGACCCGGAGCTACAATGTCCGCCCAAACCCATTGACCAAGCCGTGTCAGCAACCGGAATCCCGTGCCAATGCGTAGTATCAGGCAACAGATTACCGAACACCTGATCCCCGTTTTCCGGCGGAGACTGTCCGGTGTGGATGCCCTGCCCCAACTGGCAGTCCTGGGCCTGTTATCCGGCATTGTCACCGGTGTGGTCATCCTGCTGTTCCGCCTCGCCATCGAATGGCCGCTGGAGCACTTCCTGCCGGGGACCGGTTCCGAGAACTTCGAGCAACTGGATATCCTTGCCCGGGGCCTTTTGCCCCTGGCCGGCGCGCTGGGACTGGGGCTGCTGCTGCACCGGCTGGCCATCCACGATCGCAAGGTCGGGATTGTGCACATCATGGAACGCCTGAATTACCACCAGGGCTACATTTCATTCCGCAGTGCCGTGGTGCAGTTTGTCGCCGGGGTGGCTACCGTGGTCAGTGGCCAGTCCGCCGGCCGAGAAGGCCCGGCGGTGCATCTGGGGGCAGCATTTTCCAGCCTGCTCGGCCAGTGGATGCGCCTGCCCAACAACAGCATTCGTACCCTGGTGGCCTGTGGCTGTGCAGCAGCCATTTCCGCCTCGTTCAACACGCCCATTTCCGGCGTTATCTTCGCCATGGAAGTGGTGATGATGGAATACACCATTGCCGGATTTACCCCCATCATCCTGGCCGCAGTGAGCGCCGCCATTGTCACCCAGGTGGTGTACGGTTCCGAACCGGCGTTCAGCGTGCCCGCGCTGACCATGAACTCGATGCTGGAAATTCCCTGGATTATCGCCATTGCGGTGATTATCGGCATTGCTGCAGCAGCGTTTATCCAGCTGGTGGACAGCATGGGGCGCTTCCATCACCGGCCGGTGCTGTTGCGCATTGCCATGGCCGGCCTGCTGATGGTGCCTTTTGCTGTATTCATCCCGGAAACCATGGGCATCGGCTACGACACGGTCAGCCAGACCATTCACGGCGAACTGGCGTTCTGGCTGCTGCTCGGTGTGGGTGCCGCCAAGCTGATCATTACCGGCATCTCAATCGGCCTGGGCATGCCCAGCGGGGTGATCGGCCCCACGGTGTTTATGGGCGCCACCCTCGGCGGTGCCATGGGGCTGATCGGGGCCCAGATTTTTCCGGAGCAGGCATCATCTGTGGGTTTCTACGCCATGCTGGGAATGGGCGCCATGATGGGCGCCGTATTGCAGGCTCCGCTGGCGGCCTTGATGGCGCTCATGGAACTTACCCGTAACCCGAATATCATACTGCCGGGCATGCTGATCATTACCACCGCCAGTCTGGTAACCAGTGAAGCTTTCGGCAAGAAATCCCTGTTCCTGACGATCCTGAAAAGCCAGGGGCTCAGCTACCAGAACTCCCCGGTGATCCAGGCCCTGCGCCGGGTTTCCGTGGGCGCCATCATGGACAGGAGCATTCTGCGCACAGAACGGGAACTGACGGTTGAGGAAGCCAGGAAGGCGCTCAAGTCCGAACCCAAGTGGCTGTTGATCGACGGCAGCAACGGCCCCACCGCACTGCTGCCGGCGGTAGACCTGGCCCGCTACCTTGAAGACACCGCCAAGCAGGTGGCCGAAGAAGGTATAGAGACGCCGGAGACGGTTGACCTGATGGAGATTCCGGCTAACCGGCGGGACGTTGCCCCGGTACAATACCAGGCCACCCTGGAAGAAGCCCTGAACGAGTTCGACAACTCCCAGGCCGAAGCGCTATACGTACAACGCCATGTGGCTCCGATGATCCAGCGGGTTTATGGTGTGGTACTTCAATCCGATATCGAAAGTTATTACCAATACCGACGGAGCTGAGCGATGCTGTGGGTTAAAGCCTTCCATATAATTTCACTGGTGTGCTGGTTTGCCGGCATTTTCTACCTGCCGAGATTGTTTGTGTACCATGCCGCCTGCGAAGACACTCCGGGACGGGAGCGCTTCAAGGTCATGGAGCGCAAACTCTACCGGGGCATTACCACCCCCTCGATGATTGCCACGGTGATCTTCGGTGTGTGGCTGATCAGTTATAATGTGTCTGGTTACTTCAGCCAGGGCTGGCTGCACGTCAAGCTGCTGCTGGTTACCGTATTGATCGTGTATCACTTCTACTGCGGGCATCTGGTGAAGGTGTTCCGTGACGACAAAAACCACCGCAGCCATGTGTTCTACCGCTGGTTCAACGAAATCCCGGTATTTATCCTGCTGGCCGTGGTGATCCTGGCCGTTGTTAAACCTTTCTGAGGAGGCCCAGCATTAACAATTACACCCGCCCCCACGTTCTTGTACTGTCTGGCCTGGATCCTTCCGGCGGTGCCGGCATCCAGGCTGACATCCAGGCCATTACCTCACTGGGCGGCCACCCGTTACCGGTTGTTACCTGCCTGACGGTACAAGATACCCGCAACGTGTATGGCGCCGAAGCCGTTGACGCCCAGCTGATCCGTCAGCAATTGCAGTGCCTGGACAAGGACATCACCATCCACGCGGTAAAAACCGGTGCCTTGGGCAACGCCGCCATTGTCGGTGTACTGAAGGACTTCCTGGACAGCCAGGATGACGAACTGCCCCTGATTGTCGATCCGGTCATCAAGGCCGCCGGTGGTGGCGACTTGGCCGATGACGAGCTGGTCCAGGCCATGAAGGACAAACTGTTCCCTCGCGCGGAAATGATCACCCCGAACGGCGAAGAGCTGACACAACTCGGCGGCAGCGATGATGCCGACCAGGCCGCCTTGAACCTGCTGCAAGCCGGCTGTCGCTCCGTACTGGCAACCGGCGGCCATGGCACCGGCATTCACATTACCAACACCCTGTACAACCACTCCCCGGAACCCATGCACTGGGAAGTCGAGCGGGTTGGCAGTAACGAATACCACGGGACAGGTTGCACCCTGGCTGCCGCGATAGCCACCGGGATGGCCAGTGGTTTATCGGCCCGGGCGTCCATCTCCCAGGCCCAGAACTATGTACACCGCACCCTGCTGCACGCCCTCAGCGTGGGCCAGGGCCAGCGAATTCCGGATCGGGGCATCCTGTGGGAACGCTGAGCCAGAAGCTGCAACCGGGGCTGTATGCCATCACCGACAACCGTCTGACGCCCCCGGAAACCCTGCTGGATTCCGTTGAAGCCGCGCTGCGCGGTGGTGCCGTGCTGGTGCAATACCGGGACAAGGGATCGTCGTCCGCAGAACGGCTGCGCCAGGCTACAGACCTCAACAGCCTGTGCCGCAACGCCGGCGTACCCCTGTTGATCAACGACGACCCGCAGCTGGCACACCGGGTTGGCGCGGCAGGCGTTCATATGGGCCAGGACGATGGCGCTCCGGACGAAGCCCGCCGCCTGCTGGGCCCGGAGGCGATTATCGGCATCACCTGCCACCATCGCCTCGACCTGGCCCAGGCAGCAAAATCCGCCGGCGCCGATTACCTGGCCTTTGGCCGCTTCTACAACTCGGGCACCAAGCCCGGCGCGCCGGTGGCCGAAGCAACCGTGTTGACCGAAGCGAAAACACTGGCCTTGCCGATTACCGCCATTGGCGGCATAACCGCCGATAACGCCGAGCCGCTGATTCTGGCCGGCGCAGACCTGCTGGCCGTGGTCGGCGGTCTGTTCGGCGGCACCCCAACCGAGATTGAAACCCGGGCAAAGCAATTCTGCCAGCTGTTTGCCCGGCACCATCCGCTTTACACACATTCCGACTGACAGGAGCTCACTGTGACTCATTCTGAAGATCTGTTTGAACAGGCCCAGAAATACATCCCCGGCGGCGTTAACTCTCCGGTACGGGCATTCCGTGGCGTGGGCGGCACCCCGGTGTTTTTCAACCATGCCGAAGGCGCCTACCTGTATGATGAAGACGGCAAGCGCTACATCGATTACATCGGCTCCTGGGGCCCGATGATCCTGGGCCATTCCGACCCGCGCATCAAAGCGGCACTGCACGCCCAGGTCGACCTTGGCGTTGGCTACGGCGCGCCTACCGCCATCGAAACCGAGATGGCCAAGAAGGTGTGCGAACTGGTGCCGTCCATTGAGCTGGTGCGCATGGTCAACTCCGGCACCGAGGCCACCATGAGCGCCATCCGCCTGGCCCGTGGCTACACCGGCCGCGACAAAATTGTGAAGTTTGAAGGCTGCTACCACGGGCACGTGGACTCGCTGCTGGTGAAAGCCGGTTCCGGCGCCCTGACCCTGGGCGTGCCCAACTCCCCGGGCATCCCGGCCAGCCTGGCCGAGCACACCATTACCCTTACCTACAACGACATCGACAGCGTAAGGGAAACGTTCAAAGAGATCGGCGACCAGGTTGCTGCGATCATCGTGGAGCCGGTGGCCGGCAACATGAACTGCATTCCGCCGGTTCCGGGCTTCCTGGAAGGTTTGCGGGAAGTGTGTGACGAGCACGGCACCGTACTGATTTTCGACGAAGTGATGACCGGTTTCCGAGTTTCCCTCGGCGGAGCCCAGGGTTACTACGGCATCACCCCGGACCTGACCGCACTGGGCAAAGTGATCGGTGGCGGCCTGCCAGTCGGCGCCTTCGGCGGCAAGCGGGAAATCATGGAGCACATCTCTCCGCTGGGCCCGGTGTACCAGGCAGGCACCCTGAGTGGTAACCCGCTGGCCATGACCGCCGGCCTGACCACCCTGAACGCCATTTCCGAGCCCGGCTTCCACGACAAACTGATCGAGAAGACCAACAAGGTGCGGGACGGCTTCAAAGCTGCAGCCGACGAAGCAGGCATTCCGCTGGCGGTTCAATCCGCCGGCGCCATGTTCGGTTTCTTCTTTACCAAGGAAGACTCCGTTACCCGCTTTGACCAGGTCATGGAGTGTGACGTAGAGCGCTTCAAGAAGTTCTTCCAGGGCATGCTGGCCGAAGGCGTGTACCTGGCACCGTCTGCGTTCGAGGCAGGTTTTGTGTGTGCCGCGCTGTCTGAAGAAGACATCGAGTTCACCATCGCCGCTGCGCGCAAGGTGATGGCTACCCTGTAACGGGTAAGCAATCAGTCCCGGCCCGGGTCATCATCGGGCCGGGGCAACCTGTTGCTTTCAGAATACCCCTTCCAGCGAGACCGTCAGCGTATGCCGGTCGTAGTCATACCGGTCAATTCCACTGTCCTGGTTGCGATACAGCCACTGGTTTCGCACCAGCCACTGCCGGTTCAACCAGTATTCCGCCATCAGCCCCAACTCCAGACGGGTGTCCTTCCGCCTGCGCTCCACCAACACATCCTGTTCCAGCCACTGGTGTGGTGAATCATAGCGGCTGTGCCGCAGCGCGCTCTCTGCGCCTACCAGCAAATCCGGATGTAACGGGTATATCGCCTCGATGCCGATTTCATGGTGGCGGGGCGAGACACTCACCCCATAGCCTTCCTGGCTGAAGTTGTCCCGGTTGTTGGACTCCCAGCGGTAGAAACCCTCAAGCAACCAGCCTGCAAGGGTCCGGTCCGCCCGGGCTTCAAACAGATACCACTGGCCATCGTAGGCGCTGTATCCGGGGCCGCCGTTTACCTGCTCTGCCGCCAGCTCAAAGGAACAACCGTGCAACAGGGCCGCCCCAGCACAGGCATCGGTGCGGGCCAGTAACGCTAGGCCGGCCCGGGTTTCCAGTTCATCGCCGCCAAGCCAGGCCCTGGAGCCGCCCCCACGTATTCCCAGTTCCCAGACATCGACCACCTGCAAAGCGGTTATCCGAGCCTGCAGTACCGAGGTGTCATAGTCGCTGTCGTGGTGATAGTCCTGGCCATAGAACACGCCATCCCAAACCAATCGCCAACGCTCCGTGGCCTGGTAGCCAAGGCTGCCAGCCGCCACCAGCTCGGCAAAGGCGCTGCCGCGATTACTGGGTGAATCCTCGGGCACCCCGGCCATGTTGCTGTCGTAGCCCAGACCCGCAGAGAGATAGCCCTGTCGGGCCAACATGGACTGCTGCCGGGAAGCGTTGTTCTGAACTGAAAGGTCCGCAAGCTGGCGCTCCGCAAGCTGCCGCACTTTATCCGGTGCGTCATCGGCTGCCGCCTGGCCAAACCAGTCGCGGGCCGGTCCGGGCTGGCCCTCAGCCAGTGCCACCAATCCGAGGTTATAACGGGCCAGGGCCTGACTGTCGCCATTCAGTAACGTCGAAAAATGATTACGGGCCGCGGCATAGTCGCCGGTTTTGTAGCAGACCACGCCCAGGTTGTAGCGGAGTGCGGGCGTGTCGGCACCCAGCGCCAGCGAGCGCTCAAAGTGCTCCCGGGCCAGGGGGTAATTGCCTTCGCGGAATTGTTCGATACCGGCGGTCATCGCCTGCCCGGCAGAGGTATCGTCACTGGCACAGGCAGCACCGGCCAGTGCCAGCAGGCTCAGAACAAGCAGGAATCTGAACAACAGGAAACCCCGAGGCTAGTGATTAGCAGATAAGCCCGGGTAAGGCCGGGCTGTCAGGGTTTCGAGGTTACCATAAGTGAGAAACTACGGACGTGACGATTGTGGCGGCATATCTGGCTTGCGCTCACGGGCATCCAGAGCCGGCTGTGGCAGCCGGTCAATTGCCGGTTCCGGCTTTTTTTCCCGAGCTTCCCTGGCCCGTTCAGATACTGACTGGCCAAAGTCGCGGCCACGCTCGCGGGCATCTTTTGACACTTCACGCCCCGGAGCATCCGGACGAGCCTGTCCCTGGTCGCCTGCCTTGCGCTGCAACACCGGTAATTCCGGCAGGCGGATTTCGCGGGTAACCGAGTTGGTCAGGTCTTCGCTGTCTTCCACCATACGCATGGTGACATCCAGGTCATTCGCCGCCGCCAGGGGCGCCACAACCAGCAAGCTGGTGGTCAGCAGCCAACCGCCAAACGTTAAGTTTTTACCAACACTCATGTTGCCGGCTCCTCCTGCTCATTGGGCACAATGTTGCCGGGATGCTGGGGCACAACCGCCCGGAACACCTTCTGCCGCCCGTTGGCATCCAGTTCTGCAATCAGCTCACCGGCACCGGGAAACAGGATTTTCAGGGGCAGGGCCAGCACGTTATCGCCCTGTTCAAGGCTGACCTGCCAGCTAACCCGGTGCTGGCCCGGCAATCCTGACAGTTCCACATGGGGCGGCAACGCCAGGGTAAGCGTGACATTATCCAGGGGCTCACCGGCCGTGAAGGCCAGCCGTACCGTTCTGTCTACAGGCTCAGGCATCGGGCCGTCACTCAGCTCCGCCGGTGCCGGCTCACTGGCCAGTTGCGGCTCAGGGTCCGGCTCCGTTATTCCGCGGCCCAACATCAGCCCAAGCACCAGGGCAGCAGCTACCGCACCACCCCAGGCCAGGTGAACCTTGTGGCCCTGACCGGAACCGGATGCCGCGGCCAACACCCGGCTTTCGAAATCCGTCGAAGCAGCCGGTACCGCATAGCGACTGGCCAGCTCGTCCTTCAGGGCTGCTTCGATCTCTGCCTGCCGGGCACAGGAGGGGCAGTGTTCCAGGTGCGCGCGCAACTGCTGCGCCTCCCCGGCAGCCAGCTGATTCCTGACAAAGTCAGGCAGTTGTGATCGGATTTGCGAACAGGACATAGTCATCACCTCACAGTTCCTGACGCCCGGAACCGGGTTCCGGTTCCATGCATTCCTGAAGAAATTTTCGCAGGTTGGCCCGGCACCGGTGCAAGCGGGATTTTACCGTTCCCACCGGCACACCCAGCACCTCGGCAACATCTTCCTGACGCCAGCCATCCACATCGTGCAGCAGCAACAACGTGCGCTGGTCCGGTGACAATCGTGCCAACGCCTTGTCCAGCATCGGGCCCAGCTGCGCCTGCCCCAGGGCCAGTTCCGGTGAATGGTCGTCCGCTTCCAGTGAATCCAGCCAGTCTGACTGGCTGTCGGCGTCCATCAGGTCACTCACCGGCTGATCCGCCTGGCGACTCTTCTTGCGCAGACCATCAATAAACTGCCGGTACAGAACCCGGTTCAGCCACGGGCGCAGCTGGTCTACGGATTCGAGTTCATCAAGCCGGGGGTAAAGTTTGACCACCACATCCTGCACAAGGTCTTCGGCATCCTGGCTGTTGCCGGTCAGCCGCCAGGCGAAGCTGTGCATAGCTTGCAGGTGCGGCTGCACCAGCCGCTGAAAACGCTTCTGGGCTGAGGGACGAAACGGAAGGATTGCCAAAAAACGACTGCCTGGTTGCGGTTTCGGGAAGCGCGCAGTCTATAACAGCTGCGCCCGCCATGCACTTGCCACGCATTATGGCCAAAACATGTGCAAATGTTAATCAAAGTAATGGAACCCCACCCGCAACGGCTTCGTGAGATCAATACTGGCGACCACAACGCCGGACTTACAACGGAAAGAATACAAACCGGAGGATTTATGAAGAATTCAACCAAGGTATTCGCAGTTTCCGCCCTCGCCGGCGCCCTGGCTGCCTGCGGTGGCAGTGGCGGCGACGGAGGCAGTACCGGACAAACAGGTACAGTTTCGGTGGGGCTGACGGATGCGCCCGCCATGGATCTGAGCAGCGTGCACATCGCGTTCAACACTATCCGCCTGAAACCCGCTGATGGTGACTGGCTTGAATTCAGCCTTGAAGAGACAGGCACCCTGGACTTGCTGACGCTTCAGGGCGGCGTAACCGAACCGCTGATCACTAACGAAGAAGTGCCTGCTGGCGAATATGAAGAAATCCGCTTGATTGTAGACACCGAAAACTCCTGGGTGACCAAGGAGTCCGAAGGTGATGCCCAGTTCACACTGGCCGTTCCGTCCGGCGAGCAGAGCGGCCTCAAACTGAAAGGCGGCTTTGTGGTTGCGGCTGATACCAGCACCAGTTTCACCATCGACTTTGATGTGCGGAAATCTATCATCGATCCGCCCGGTAAAGCTCTGGCTAACTTTATGCTGAAGCCGGTTCTGCGCCTGGTAAACAATCTGGAAGTGGGCACGCTTGAGGGCGAGGTAGATTACGCCCAGATCCAGTCAGTCCGAATGGAAGATGCTGATCTGGCGGCCTGCAGTGCAGATTACAAAGGTTCAGTGTACGTCTATGAAGGCGCTGACATAGATCCGATTGACCTGAACGTCGAGCGTGACGGAGCCAACCCTCTGATGGTCGTACCGGTTAAAGCCCAGGACGAAGGCACTTTATACGAATGGACTGCGGTATTCCTGACTGAGGGTCTGTACACCGTCAGCTACAGCTGTCAGGTCGATGATAACCAGGTGGACGATACCATCCAGTTTGAAGGCACCCAGACCCTTGAAGTGGTTGCCGGAGAAACCACCGTGGCCGACCCCATTCCCCTGCAGCCCTGATTACGCTGCTGAAACGTCCGAGGCCACGGATGGCCTCGGTTACAAAGCCCGGGCCCGATCCTCGGCCTGGCTGGCCCCCGCAACATTTCCCCTCGCCCGACGGATATCCGCCAGCAACAGCCAGCCTGAACGCTGAAGGCTTGAGTTGTTGCCAGCCAGAGACAGCCCCTTCAGGGTGAACTGCTCCGCCGCTCCCAGGTTGTCACCGGCCACATAGGCTTCTGCCAGCTTGAAATAGACCTCTGCCGAACGGGGCGCGATTCGCTGTGCCCGCTCCAGACTGGAGATTGCTCCGGCAGAATCCCCTTGTTGCAAACGCTGGTCGGCGTCCCGAATCAGGGTTACCGCCGCTGCCGGCAGGGCGTCCCCGGATTCCCGGTAGCTAGGGGTACGGGACGGCTGTTCCGGCTCGCTCACGGCGGGCTCTTCGCTTTTGCGCCAGACACGAGGCTCCGGCTCCCGTTCCGAATTTTGTTCAGGCTCCGCAGTTCTCGGCGGCTCGGGTGCCCGGGAGGGTTCGCCGCCGCCCATCGGCACATAAATGGAGCCACCACCGGGGCCGCTGGCACAGCCCGCCAGGGCCAGCGCCAGGGCAAGCGGTGCGAAACGGATACTGGTTACTTTTATCATTGGAACAATCCTTCAAACCAACTGCGAATTTGCCGGCCGATATTGCCGTTGCAATCTGTGCTCATTACCGGCTCGCTGCCGGTGATAAATGGCACCAGCCGGGCATTGGCACAGCCCTCACCGGTCAGGGCCTGGGCCTCGGCATCTACCCAATGATACTGCACGCCGTCCGGCATTACCGGTGAAAACCCGTGCTGGGGAATCTGCGACATCATGGATGACCACACCGGCAGCGCGCCAGAGGCGCCGGTCAGCACCGTTGGCCCGTTGTCGTCGCGGCCCACCCAGGCCACCGCCAGCAAGTCGCCGCTGAAGCCGGCAAACCAGGCATCCCGGCCATCGTCGGTGGTACCGGTTTTACCGGCCAGGGTGAGCTGGTCAGGCAAGGTATAGTAGGCAGAGCGGCCGGTGCCTTCCTGCATGGTTTCCTGCATGGCGTACTGCACCAGGTGTACGGCCGCCGGGTCTGCCACCTGATCCACTTTCAGGTTGTAGCGGGACAACGGCTCGTTGTCGGCATCGGTCACCTCCCGGATGGTCCGCAGGGGGGTGTTGAAACCGCCGGTGGCCAGGCCCTGATACAGCTGGGCCACATCCACCGGAGCCAGGGACACAGAACCCAGCAGCATCGACGGGTAATCGGATATCGGCGTGGTCACCCCGAAATCCCGGAGTGTTTGCTGAACATTCGGAATGCCGATATCCAGCCCCACCCGCACCGCAGGCAGGTTATAGGATTTGGATAGGGCCAGGTGCAAAGGCACTTCGCCGCGCTCTTCCTTATCAAAGTTTTTCGGCTGCCAGAGCCGGCCGTCATCGAATTCCAGGGTGAACGCCTGGTCTTTAACCGGCGTGATCAGCGTGTAGCGATCCGGCTGTTCCAGGGCAGCCAGGTAAACAAACGGCTTGATCAGAGAACCCATCGGCCGGTGGGCATCCACCGCCCGGTTAAAGCCGGCAAATTGCGGATCCTTGCCACCCACCAGTGCCAGTACCTCGCCGGTATCCTTTGCGGTGACCACCAGTGCGGCTTCCAGTTCATCCGCATTGGCCAGTTTCGGCAGGGTTTTGCTAACCGCTGTTTCCGAAGCATGCTGCACTGCAGGGTCCAGTGTGGTGAAAATACGCAGCCCCTCGCTCTGCAGGTCTTCCTGCTGGTAATCCCGGGCCAGGTGCCGGTGTACCAGGTCGATGTAGGCAGGGTAACGGTTCTCGGTAAACGAAGGCTTTGCGCTTACGCCCAGTGGACGTGATTTCTGCTTCGCCAGCTCCGGTTCGGCCAGCAGCCCGGCCTCGGCCATTTCATCCAGCACCAGGTTCCGGCGCGACGTGGCCCGTTCCGGGTGTCGGCGAGGATTGTAATAGCTGGGGCCTTTTACCATACCAATCAACAGTGCCAGCTGGTGCGGGGCCAGGTCTTTCAGGCTTTCACCGAAATAGAACTGGCTGGCCAGGCCGAAGCCATGAATGCTGCGGGTGCCCGCCTGCCCCAGATACACTTCGTTCAGGTAGGTTTCCAGGATGTCGTCTTTGTCGTAATGCAGCTCCAGCAAAATCGACATCAGGGCTTCGTTGCCTTTACGAACCAGTGTCTGCTCCCGGCTCAGGAAGAAGTTTTTCACCAGCTGCTGGGTCAGGGTGCTGCCGCCCTGAACAATTCCGCCCGCCTTGATATTGGCCAGCATGGCCCGGGCAATGGACAGTGGCGCAACGCCAAAGTGATCGTAGAAACGGCGGTCTTCCACCGCCATCAGGCCCAGCGGCAGCAATTCCGGAACCTCTTCCAGTTGCACCAGTACCCGGTCTTCCCGATGGGCCGGGTAGATACCCCCAATGCGTGCCGGTTCCAGCCGCACAATCGCAGCCGATGGCCCCGCCAGCACTGAAAACGAGCTGACCCGGTCACCACTCACCACCAGCGATAACCGGCGCCGGGCCTCTTCACCGTCCGGGAACAGGAAACCACGGGTACTGATGACAAAACGGCCACCATTACGCTGATAAGTGCCGGCCCGCACGCCATCGCCCTTGCGATAACCGGACAGCTCCAGTTCACGCACCAGGCCCCCTGCGCTTACGCTGGCGCCGTCATACAGTTCCAGTGGCCGGGCATACACGCGGGATGGCACCTCAAAGCGCCGGCCTTCGAAACGGGAGGTGACCACTGCATCCAGGTACACCATCCAGCCGGCCAGCAAGACCAGCCCCAGGGCACCGGCCCGGAACATGAAACGCCAGAAGCCGGATTTCTGGTTTCCGGAGCGGGATTTGGGAGATTTTTTACGGGAAGAAGATGATTTACTCATGCCGCGATTATAACGAAGCCACATGGGCGACCGGCAGGCCTGTAATGTGTTATTTCTGTAATCTGCCCGCTATGATAGGCCAAGAAAAATCAACGAGTTCAGGGAACCCAGGAGAACAATGTGAGCGAGAACGCCCCGGATACACTGGTGAAGGCACTGCAGAACCCGGAATTGTACGACCACCCGGTGAAGGATTTCCGGGTTATCGAAACCCATATTTCCCAGGTTCTGCTGACCGGCGACTACGCCTACAAGATCAAGAAGCCTATGGATTTCGGCTTCCTCAACTTCTCGACCCTCGAACGCCGCAAACATTTCTGCGAAGAGGAGCTGCGGCTTAACCGCCGGCTGGCCTCGGAGCTTTACCTGGATGTACTGCCCATCACCGGCAGCCCGGAGCAACCACAAATCGGCGGTGCAGGCGAGCCCTTCGAATACGCCATCCGCATGCGCCAGTTCAACCAGGACGAGCTGTTCGACCGTCGCCAGGAACGGGGCGGGCTGACGGCCGAGCTGCTGGCCAGCGTGGCAAGGCAAGCCGCAGAGTTCCACGACAGCCTGCCCGCCATTACCGATGACAAGCCGCTAGGCACACCGGAAGCCGTCTACGCCGCCATGCAGGAGAACTTCGACCAGGTCCGCCCCCTGCTGACCGACAAGGCCCTGCTGACCCAGCTGGACGCCCTGGAAGACTGGACCCGCACCACCTTTGAACGCCACCGCGAGCTGATCGCCAGCCGCCGGGCCAACGGCCTGGTGCGGGAGTGCCATGGCGACCTGCACCTGGCCAATATCACCGTATTCAACGACAAGGTAACGGTGTTCGACTGCATCGAATTCAACGAGCCGTTCCGCTGGATTGATGTGATTAACGACCTGGCCTTCCTGCTGATGGACCTGGAATCCCGGAACGAGCCGGCGCTGGCCAACCTGGTTCTGAACACCTACCTGGAATACCGCGGCGACTTCGAAGGACTGGCACTGCTGCCCCTGTACAAAGCCTACCGCGCCATGGTTCGGGCCAAGATTGCCCTGTTCACCATGGGCAATCCGAGCCTGAACGAGCAGGAGCGGGAAGAACTGATTCAGCGCTATCGCGGCTACGCCCAGCTGGCGGAAAACTACGGCGCCATTCCCAATCACTACCTGCTGGCCACCACCGGGCTTTCTGCCAGCGGCAAGACCTGTGTGAGTGCCGCCATGGCCGGCGAGTTGGGGCTGATTCGCCTGCGTTCGGATGTCGAGCGCAAGCGCTTGCATGGCCTGGGGCCGCTGGACAGCAGCAAGTCAGGCCTGGGTGAAGACCTGTACAGCCCGGAAGTGACAGAGCAAACCTATCAGCACCTGGCGAACCTGGCCGGTGACCTGCTGGCCTCCGGCGCCTCCGTGATCGTAGATGCCGCCTGCCTGAAGGAACATGAACGCAACCTGTTTGCCAGTGTTGCGGAGAACCGGGGCGTGCCCTTTGCCCTGCTGCACTGCGAAGCACCGGAACAACTGCGCCGGGAATGGGTGCGCAAACGCAAAGGGGATGCCTCCGAAGCTACCGAAGAGCTACTGGATGCCCAGCAAAGCTGGTTCGAACCCCTGACCACGGAAGAGAAAACCCACACCGTGCACCTGCACACCGAGCAGGAGCATGTGGCCGAGGCAGTGGCAGACCGCATCCGCCAGCACCTGGGCCTGGCTCCGGCCCAGTAAGCCCTCAGGGTACCGGTCAGGGCTCCAGGTTGACCGGTACTGCTTCTGTCAGGTCCAGCCGGCCGGTGGGGTTACCATCGTCACCGGCCAGGGCCGCGCGGTACGCCACCACTTCCACCCCCGCTTCACAAGCCTGGCGCAGTAACTGGCCATAGCGGGCATCGATGTGGTCTGCCGGGCGTACTTCTTCGATACCGGTGTGGTTCACCAGGAAGAACAGCACCCCACGGTCTCCCTTTGCCACCTGCGCCATCAACTCACGCAAGTGCTTCTGGCCCCGCTCGGTGACCGCATCCGGAAAATAGCCCCGCCCGCCTTCGGCCAGGGTGACATTCTTGACCTCCACCCAGGCATCCGGCTCGCTGGCATGGCCGGAGAGCAGCAGGTCAATCCGGCTTTTTTCCTCACCGTACCGCACTTCGCTACGGACGGTACTGTACCCGGCCAACTCCTCTACCACGCCGCTTTCAATGGCATGCCGGGCCTGGGCATTGGGCCGCGCCGTATTCACACAGGCCAGCACCCCGGGTGAGGTTTCCACCAACTCCCAGGTGTATTGCAGCTTGCGCCTGGGGTTGTCGCTGCGGCTGAGCCACACCCTGGCGTTCTCCGGCTGGCACCCCAGCATGGAACCGGTGTTGGGGCAGTGAGCGGTTACCTCCTCGCCACCGGGCAGGCGGACATCCGCCAGAAAGCGTTTGTAGCGCCGGATCAGGCGCCCTTCCACCAAAGGTTCAGGAAACTTCACGTGATCTCCCCATAAAGTCGGCGTTACAGGGCTGGCACCCCCGTAACTTATCTGCTATTTTCCGCAAACTCCCGATTCAGGACGAATGCTTTATCCAGGGTTAAACCGCGCAGCCACGCTGGCGCGGCGGAAGCAAAGCGTTCTTGTGAAGTACAAACAAGAGGCCGGGTTCAATGGCAAACACTGCAGAACAACCACGCGAACGTTTTACCAACTTCACCCCTTATGAAATGAAGAAGGGTGAAGAGTATATGAGTGCTGACATGCTGCAGCACTTCAAAGATCTGCTCCTGCAATGGAAACAGGAGCTGATGGAAGAAGTGGACCGCACCATGCACCATATGCAGGAAGACGCCGCAAACTACGCGGATCCCAGCGATCGCGCAACCCAGGAAGAAGAGTTCAGCCTGGAACTGCGCACACGGGACCGTGAGCGTAAACTGATCAAGAAGATTGACCAGACCATCGACCGCATCGACAAAGACGACTACGGTTTTTGCGACCAGTGCGGCGTGGAAATCGGTATTCGCCGGCTGGAGGCCCGCCCGACCGCCACGCTCTGCATCGACTGCAAAACCCTGGCAGAAATCCGCGAGCGCCAGACTGGCATCTGATCACGCCTCAATGGCCGGCAGCACCCGCTGCCGGCCAGATGACTCCCTATGAAGCAACCCCGCTACCGCGGGCGCTTTGCGCCTTCCCCAACCGGCCCCCTGCACTTCGGCTCACTGGTTACGGCCCTGGCCAGCTGGCTGGAAGCCCGAACCGCAGGCGGTGACTGGCTGGTACGAATCGAAGACCTGGATCCTCTGCGGGAACCACCCGAAGCCACCGGACAAATCCTCCATTCCCTGGACTGCCACGGCCTGTTCCCGGACGAACCGGTACGCTTTCAGTCAAAGCGCCATGACGCCTATCAGGACGCCATCAGCCAGCTGCTGGAATCCGGCAAGGCTTATCGCTGCCGCTGTTCCCGCAAACAACTGCAAGCCCATGGTGGCCGGCACCCGAACCACTGTCGCAACGGCACTGCCGACGTTGGCAACGAGCCTTTCGCCATCCGCTTTGCCCTGCATGACGAAACCAGCCACTGGCATGACCAGCTGCTGGGCCCGCAGCAACAGCAGGTACATGCCGAACTCGACGACCCGGTCATCCTGCGCAAGGAAGGCTTCTACGCCTACCAGCTAGCGGTGGTGGTGGACGACATCGACCAGGGCATCACCCACATTGTTCGTGGCTCAGACCTGCTGGACATGACCGCCCAGCAGCAACAGATCTACCGGGCGCTGGGCGCACAGCCGCCACACTGGCTGCATATTCCGGTGATCCTGAATGACCAGGGCCAGAAACTGAGCAAACAGACCCATGCCCCGGCACTGGACGATACCCGCCCGGCAGAGAACCTGGTACAGGCACTGCAGGCGCTGGGACAAAATCCGCCACCGGAACTGGCCGCTCGCGGTGTGGACGCGATACTGGACTGGGGCCGGGCAAACTGGCAGCGACAGGCTATTCCCCTGACATCCCGGCAGGCCCGTGGTATAACCCCCGGTACACACACCCGTTCGGACCACTGAGCCGATGTACATTTACCGCCTGGTTTTTCTGCTGGTACTGGCCATCTATATTTTTTCCCCGAACATCCTTGATTGGTGGACGTCGCCGGATAACGTCTGGTACAGCCCCTATGTGATCTGGGGCGGGCTGATAGCCATCGGCGTCTGGCTGGAATGGCGACGGGATCCCAATGAGTTTTAGTGCCACCGGCCTGTTACTGGCCAGCCTTCTTTACCTTGTCCTGCTGTTCGGTATTGCCTGGGGCACCGAACAGGGCACGCTGATGCGCCGCTGGGTGCGTCACCCCCTGGTGTATACACTCAGCCTCGGGGTCTATGCCGGCATCTGGGCCGTGTATGGCGCCATTGGCATGGCAGCGGAGTCCGGTTATGGCTTCCTGGCCTATTACCTGGGCATCAGTGGTGCGTTTTTGCTGGCGCCGGTGCTGCTTAACCCCATACTGAGAATTGCCCGGGCTTACCAGCTCACATCCCTGGCCGACCTGTTCGCCTACCGGTATCGCAGCCAGTGGGCGGGCACCCTGGTAACCCTCTGTTCCGCCGCCGCTATCCTGTCCTTGCTGAGCATGCAGATACAGGCGGTTACCGTATCTGCCAGCCTGCTGGCGCCGGCCACCTCACCGGAAGCCATCAGCGTGATGTTTGCCCTGATCGTGGTGTTGTTCACCATGTTGTTCGGGGCACGACGGCATCAGAGTTCCGGCAACCATCAGGGCCTGGTACTGGCCATTGCCTTCGACTCGCTGGTGAAGGTCATCGCCCTGCTGGTGCTTGGCGGCGTCATCCTGTTCGGTGTCTTCGACGGCACCCGCGGGCTGGACGACTGGCTGGCGCAGAATTCCCACCCGGAAGCAGCCATGACCATGGCGATCAACGACGGCAGCTGGCGCGCCCTGCTGCTGATGTCCTTCGCCGCCGCCCTTGTGCTGCCACACATGTACCACATGACCTTCAGCGAAAATCCGTCACCCCGGGCGCTGGCCAAGGCCAGCTGGGGCCTGCCGCTGTACCTGCTGCTGGTGGGCCTGCCGGTTCCGCTGATTGTCTGGGGCGCCCAGGCACTGGACGTCACCTCGCCGCCCGCCTTCTTCAGTATCGGTGTTGCCCAGGCGCTGGATAGCCCGGCCCTGACCATGCTGATGTACATTGCCGGTTTGTCTGCCGCCAGCGGGCTGATGATTGTCAGCACCCTCGCCCTGGCCGGCATGGTGCTGAACCACGTTGTGCTGCCTCTGAAAACCCCGAAGGATCAGGGCGACATCTACCGCTGGCTGCAGTGGGTCAAACGCCTGCTGATCGCCGTTATCCTGTTCCTGGCCCTGCTGTTCCACGAAACCATCGGCCAGAAGCTGGACCTGTCCATTCTGGGCGCGATTTCCCTGTCCGGCACCCTGCAACTGCTGCCCGGCGCGCTCGGAGTCATCTACTGGCCGGAAGGCAATCGCCGGGGGCTGGTCGCGGGACTGGTTACCGGCCTGACCATCTGGCTGTTTACCCTGGTACTGCCGTTTTCGTCTGCCACGGATCTGTTGTACTGGCTCGACCTGCCCATAAACCCGGGCTACGACAACTGGCACATCTTTACCTTTATCAGCCTGACGGCGAATATCTCGGTCTTTGCCCTGGTCTCGATCATCAGCCCCGCGTCGGCGGAAGAGACCAGCGCTGCCCAGGCCTGTTCCATGGGCGCACTGTCCCGGCCCCAGCGCCGGGAACTGCTGGCGGCATCCTCCAAGGAATTCATCCAGCAACTGGCGGATCCGCTCGGCCAGAGCGTGGCACGGCGGGAAGTAGAACGGGCCCTGGCCCAGCTGAAACTGCCCAATGTGGAGTTCCGGCCGTACCAGCTGCGCCGGCTGCGGGACCAGATCGAAATCAACCTGTCCGGCCTGCTGGGGCCCTCGGTGGCCCGGGATATTGTAAAGCGGCACCTGGGCTTCAAGCCCCTGACCCACGGCGTCACCGGCCAGGATATCCGCTATGTGGAGCGGGCGCTGGGGGATTACCAGAACCAGCTGACCGGCCTGGCCGGGGAACTGGACAACCTGCGCCGGCATTACCGGCAAACCCTGCAGAACTTGCCAATCCCGGCCTGCTCGGTGGGCGAGGACGGCGAAATCCTGATGTGGAACCACGCCATCGAAGCACTCACCGGCATTTCCGCTGACGAAGTGGTGGGCGCCCGGCTGATGGCCCTTCCCGAGCACTGGCACACCCTGCTGGATGACTTTAACCGGGGCTCGGAGCTGCACCGCTACAAGCACCGGCTGGACCTGCGGGGCAAGCCCCATTGGCTGAACCTGCACAAAGCGGCCCTGAGCGGCCCGGACCACACCGAAGGCGGTTCCATTATCCTGGTGGAAGACCAGACCGAAACCCGCCTGCTGGAAGACGAACTGATGCACAGCGAACGGCTGGCCTCTGTTGGCCGCCTGGCCGCTGGCGTGGCCCATGAAATCGGCAACCCGGTCACCGGCATTTCCTCCCTGGCCCAGAACCTGAAGCTGGAAACCGACGACCCCGGCATCCTGGAAACCGCAGACCAGATACAGCAGCAGACCCGGCGCATTTCCGCCATCCTCCAATCCCTGATGAACTTCGCCCGTACCGGCAACCATGCCCACGCAAACCGCTATGAGCCGGTCAACATTCACCGCTGCGTGGAAGAATCCATCAACCTGCTGTCACTCAGCGAACGGGGCATGGGCATCCGCTTTGTTAACGACTGCCCGCCCTCCATGCAGGTGCTAGGCGACGAGCAGCGGCTGGTTCAGGTATTTGTTAACCTGTTGGCCAACGCCAGGGACGCCTCGCCAGACGGAGGTACCATAACGGTCAATGGTAAGGGCGACGGCTACTCCGCTATCATCGAGGTGATTGATGAAGGCTCCGGTATACCGGCAGATCAGCTGGACCACATATTCGAGCCGTTTTACACCACCAAGGCCCCCAACAAAGGCACGGGCCTGGGGTTATCCCTGGTGTACAGTATTGTTGAAGAACACTATGGCAACATCCAGGTAGAAAGCCCGGCCGACAAAGCCACCGGCCGCGGCACCTGCATGAGGCTGCGCCTGCCCGCCTACGAGCCAGAAACCGATACCGGCAACAGCAGCCCGAACGAAAGGTCGTGAACGCAATATGCCCCGTATTCTGATAGTTGAAGACGAAGACATTATCCGCTCAGCAGTCCGAAAACTGCTGCAGCACGCCGGCTACGAAGTGGCCGATGCCGTCTCTGTAGAAGAAGCCGAAGGGCTGGACCCCGACAGCTTTGACCTGATCATCACCGATCTGCGCCTGCCCGGCGCGCCCGGCACCGAAATGATCACCCGGGCGCCGGACACCCCGGTGCTGATCATGACCAGCTACGCCAGCCTGCGCTCCGCCGTGGACTCCATGAAAATGGGCGCTGTGGACTACATTGCCAAGCCCTTCGACCATGACGAAATGCTGGCTGCTGTGGAGAACATCCTGGCCCGCGGCCACGAGCCCGCCAGCAGCCGGGCCGATGAAGGCCCTGACCGAACCGCAGACACCCCATCCGGTGATCCATCGACCGTCATGTTTGGCACCTGCGAGCCGATGCAGCGGGTATTCACCCTGATCCGCAAGGTAGCCCCCACAGAAACAACGGTGCTTATCCAGGGCGAATCCGGTACCGGTAAGGAACTGGCCGCCCGGGCCCTGCACCTGCTCAGCCCCCGGGCCAACAAGCCCCTGATTTCGGTAAACTGCGCCGCCATCCCCGAGAGCCTGATTGAATCGGAACTGTTCGGCCACGAAAAAGGCGCCTTTACCGGTGCAGTTTCAGCCCGTACCGGCCTGATCGAAGCGGCCGACGGCGGCAGCCTGTTCCTGGACGAAATCGGCGAATTGCCCGCCGAAGCCCAGGCCCGCCTGTTGCGGGTGCTGCAGGAAAGCGAAATACGCCGGGTAGGCTCTACCCAAAGCCAGAAAGTAAACGTGCGAATGATCGCCGCTACCCACCGCAACCTGAAAGCGATGACCCGCACCGGCGAGTTCCGGGAAGACCTTTATTACCGCCTGAACGTGATGCAGATCCGTATTCCGCCACTGCGGGAACGCCGGGGCGATGTGCTGGGCCTGGCCAGCCGGTTCCTGAAACGGCAAGCAGAGAAACTCGGACGCCCGGACCTCAGCCTGAGCCCGGAAGCCATGCAAGCCCTGGAGCGTTACCGCTGGCCTGGTAACGTGCGGGAACTGGAAAATGCCATCGAGCGGGCGTCAATCCTGACCGATACCGACATCATCACCCCCTCTGTGCTGGACCTGGACAGTGATTACGGAGACGAATACATCCCGGAAACCCTGGTGGAAGGCGACAACGAACAAACGCCCACCCGCGACGCAGATTCTGCCAACGACTTGTCCCTGGAAGACTACTTCCAGCACTTTGTTCTTGAAAATCAAGATCGTATGAGTGAAACCGAGCTGGCCCAGAAACTCGGCATCAGCCGTAAATCGCTGTGGGAACGCCGCCAGCGGCTGGGCATCCCCCGTAAAAAAGGCGCCGGCAGCTAAGCATCCGAAAGGTAACAAATGAGCCCCTGTTCATTTGTTACCTCCCTGTTCCTCACGGTAACACTCCCTCCCCAGATAACGTGACACAGGTAACACTTCCACCGGGTACGGGGTAACACTTATATCTGCATTTTTCGTAACCCGCTGTTAATAAACACTTTTCAAAAACTGGCACGCCCCCTGCAACCTATTAAGCGCACAACAACAAAAACAAGAGTGACAACGCGGCGTCAAAACAAAAACAAAAAGCTGCAAGAGCGTCCGGTAACAAAAACAAAAACAGGACGCGAGCGAACTGAGTGTTTTGGGTACTTTGCTTTTTTAGTGGTCCCACAACATGCGCGAGTTGTAGAAGTGGAGAAGAATCGTCTTCCAGGCGACACCGCAACTGCTGTAAAGCCCGCGCCATGTTTCTGACTGCTCATGTATTCAAAGCTTTCCGTTTGCGTTGCTTATAAGCCCTGACTTTGGGGCAACACGGTGGGGTAGAAAAATCAAAAAGAATCCCGACAACAACAAGAACAATGCAGATCGTCAACGCTTTCAGGGCGGGTTCGTAATCGCGAACCCGCCTTTTGATTATCTGGCTTCCACAAAAGCCGAACACCTTCCCGAAACACCCCCTGAAACGACTTTATTGCCAGCGATTCCCGCCAAACGTGTGCAATTCCTGCGCAAACCGTTAAAATCCCCGTTTTTGCGGCTCGCAAACACGGAATTCCATGCCTAGACGACTAGTAGAAAAACTCCGCTCTTTCATGCCCGGCAACGGGAAAAAGAAAGCCAGACACTACCAGCGGCAAGAGATCCCGAGGGATCAGCACAACGTGTCCCGCTCGATGATCAGCGAGCCGGCCAAGAAAGTGCTGCACCGGCTGAACAAAGCTGGCTACGAAGCCTACCTGGTGGGTGGCGGCGTGCGGGATATCCTGCTCGGCGGCAAACCCAAAGACTTCGACATCGCCACCAATGCCACCCCTGAAGAGGTCCACGACCTGTTCCGGAACTCCCGCCTGATCGGCCGCCGGTTCCGTATTGTGCACGTGGTGTTTGGCCGTGAAGTTATTGAAGTCACCACCTTCCGGGGCAATGCCCGGGATGCCGAAGACGATGTTGCCGACGATGAGCACCGCACCAGTGAGCACGGCCTGCTGCTGCGGGACAACGTATATGGCAACCAGGAAGAAGACGCCCTGCGCCGCGACTTCACCATCAACGCGCTGTACTACTGCATCCGCGACTTCAGCATTATCGACTTCGCCAATGGCGTGGAAGACCTGAAAAATCACCAGATCCGCCTGATCGGTGATCCGGAAACCCGCTACCGGGAAGACCCTGTGCGCATGCTGCGGGCCATCCGCTTTGCCGCCAAGCTCGGGTTCGAGATCGAACCGGAAACCGAAGCCCCGATCCGGGAACTGGCGCCCCTGCTGAGCCACATTCCGCCGGCCCGGCTGTTTGATGAAGTGCTGAAACTGTTCTCCGCCGGCCATGGCGAAGCCACCTATAACCTGCTGCAGCAATACAACCTGCTGGAGCCGCTGTTCCCGGAGACCGCCCGTGCCATTGAAGCCGGCGAACCCGACGAACTGATCCTCCAGGCCCTGCGCAACACCGATGCCCGCATCGCCCAGGGCAAGTCGGTAACACCGTATTTCCTGTTTGCCGCCATGCTGTGGCCTGCCCTGCAGGTGGAATGGCGCCGCCGCCAGGACAACGGCGACCCGGTGCAACCGGCGCTACACGGTGCTATCGGCAAGGTTATCGGCCGCCAGGTTCAGGCCACATCCATTCCCAAGCGTTTCTCCGGCCCCATGAAAGAAATCTGGGAAATGCAGATGCGCCTGCCCCGGCGCCAGGGCAAGCGGGCCTTTGCCACACTCACCCACCCCCGCTTCCGGGCTGCCTACGACTTCCTGTTAGTACGGGAATCTGCTGGTGAGATTGAACCCGGCCTCGGCCAGTGGTGGACCGAATTCCAGAGAGTGGACGAGCGCGGCCAGGAAAGAATGCTGTCCCAGCTTGGCTCGGCCACGGCGCCCCGCAAACGCCGGCGCAAGCGCAGCCCGGTAAAACGGCCGCCTCAGTCATGACAGTACTGGCTTACGTCGGCCTGGGCAGCAACCTGCAGGACCCCGCTGCCCAGCTTGCGCGCGCCGTTGCCGAGCTGGCCAGCCTGCCGGACACCACACTGATGGCGCAGTCGCCGTTCTACGCCAGCCGCCCCGTGGGCCCGCAAGATCAACCGGATTTTGTGAATGGCGCTGTCGAACTGCGCACGACCCTGCCGCCACACCAGCTGCTGGACCACCTGCAAACTATCGAACAGGCCCACGGCCGGGAGCGGCTGCGTCACTGGGGGCCACGCACCCTGGATCTTGACCTGCTTCTGTATGGCGACCAACAGCTGGCAGATGAGCGGCTGACGATACCCCACGCCGAGCTGGCAAACCGGGACTTCGTGCTGCAACCCCTGCTGGACCTGAACCCGGAACTGAGCCTGCCCGATGGCCGCCGCGTCGACCAGCTGCGGTCCGAGTGTCCGGACAATCAGCTGCGCAAACTGCCACCCACAGGCGGAAGCAACTGATTAACAGCTGGCAACTCCGTGCTACTCTTGTAACAGGTATACCCCGGCATTCATCTATTCAAAGGCAAGGATTCTATGGCAGTTACCATCAACACCCTGCGGGAATACAAGCAAAAGGGCGAAGCCTTTTCTGCCCTCACCTCCTATGACGCCACCTTTGCACAGGTGGTCAGTGAAGCGGGCGTAGATGTGATCCTGATTGGTGACTCGCTCGGCATGGTTCTTCAGGGCAATGACAGCACCCTGCCGGTAACCATGGAGCACATGGTCTACCACACCGGCTGCGTTGCCAGGGGTAACCGTGGCGCACTGATCATGGCGGACATGCCCTTCATGTCTTACGGCACCGTGGCCGACGCCCTGGACAATGCCGCAGAACTGATGCGTGCCGGCGCCCACATGGTGAAGCTCGAAGGCACCGACTGGATGCGCGACACCATCGAGGCCCTGAGCGAACGGGGGGTGCCGGTCTGTGCTCACCTGGGCCTTACCCCCCAGTTCGTCAACAAGTTCGGCGGCTACAAGGTACAGGGCCGTGACGACAAAGCCGCCGAGGCGATGATCGAACACGCCTGCGAACTGGAAGCCGCCGGCGCCGACGTCATCCTGCTGGAATGTGTGCCCGCTCCGCTGGCTGCCCGCATCACCCAGGCGGTCAAAGCCCCGGTCATCGGCATCGGCGCCGGCAACGGCACCGACGGCCAGGTGCTGGTGCTGCACGACATGCTCGGCGTCACCACTGGCCGTAAGCCGCGCTTTGTGAAAAACTTCCTGGCAGAGACCGACTCCATTCCGGAAGCCATTGCCGCCTACGCAAAAGCCGTTAAAGACCGCTCATTCCCGGCCGAGGAGCATACGTTCAAGGCATGAGAACCGTACATTCACTGAAAGAACTGCGCAGCATCCTGAAGGCGTTCCGTCAGCAGGACAAAACCATTGCCCTGGTGCCCACCATGGGCAACCTGCATGAGGGCCACATTTCCCTGGTGCGCAAGGCCACAGAAGCCGCTGATATCGTGGTCACCAGTATTTTCGTGAACCCGATGCAGTTCGGTGCCAGCGAAGACCTGGACAAGTATCCCCGCACCCTGGCAGAAGACCAGGCCCAGCTGGAAGCTGCCGGCAACACCCTGGTGTTCGCGCCCACGGTTGACGAGATCTATCCGGAAGGCCTGGCCAACCAGACCAAGGTAGTGGTGCCGGAAGTCAGCGAAGGACACTGCGGCGCCAGCCGCCCCGGGCATTTCGAAGGCGTAGCCACGGTAGTGACCATGCTGTTCAACATGGTACAGCCTGACATCGCCATCTTCGGCGAGAAGGATTTCCAGCAACTGGCGGTGATCCGCAAGATGGCGCGGGACCTGATGATGCCCATCGAAATCATTGGCGCCCCGACCCTCCGCGAAGACGACGGCCTGGCCAAGAGCTCCCGCAATGGTTATCTGTCTGACCAGGAGCGAGCCATCGCTCCGGTGGTGTACAAAACACTCACCAGCGTCGCCAGCCAGCTGGAGCACGGCCGTTCGGACTTCAACACGCTGGAGCAGGAAGCCAAAGAGGCACTGGCCGGTGCCGGGCTGCGCCCGGATTATTTCAATATCGTAAACAGCCTCACTCTCAAACCCGCAGCGGAAGCCGACCGCGAACTCACCCTGCTGGTTGCCGCCTTCCTGGGCACCACGAGGCTGATCGACAATATTTCCGTAACCCGCTGAACCCGGAACTGCCGCCTGCCCGAACGGGGAAGGCGGCAGACAGAAAGGACACTCTGATGGCAGACAACACAGCAGCACTGACCCAAAAGCCCGAGTGGCATGCGCTGATCCGGCACAAAGAAAAACTTGCCGAAACCCCGATGCGAGACCTGTTCCGGGACGATCCCACGCGCGCCACCCGCTACCTGATCGAAGCTGCGGGCCTGACCCTGGACTTCTCCCGCAACCGGCTGACCGATGATACCCTCAGCGCACTGGCCGACCTGGCCCGGGCCTGTGGCCTGGAGCAGCGCACAGAAGCCCTGTTTACCGGCGGCATCGTCAACATCACCGAAAACCGGCCGGCCCTGCACACGGCACTGCGCCAGCCGGCCGATACCGACGTACAGGTAGATGGCTGCAACATCATGCCGGAAGTGCACAGCACACTGGCCCGCATGGAGCAGCTGGTTGAAGCGATACACAGGGGCCAGCATCGTGGCCACACCGGCAAACGCTTGACCGATGTGGTGAGCATTGGCATCGGCGGCTCCTTCCTGGGCCCGAAACTGGTGGTTGAGGCCCTGAAGCCTTACTGGCAGGGCGGCCTGAACTGCCACTTTGTTGCCAACATCGATGGCACCGACATCTCCGAAACCCTGAAGGCCCTGGACCCGGAGACCACCCTGTTCCTGGTGCAGTCCAAATCCTTCCGCACCCAGGAAACCCTTGATAACAGCCTGGTGGCCCGGCAATGGTTCCTGGCCAATGGCGGCTCCGATACGGCTATCGCCAGCCACTTTATGGCTGTCACCACCAACATCGAAGCAGCAACCGGCTTTGGCATTGCCCCTGACAACATCTTTCCCATGTGGGACTGGGTGGGCGGCCGTTATTCCCTGTGGTCGGCCATTGGTCTGCCCATCGCGCTGACGCTGGGCATGGAACACTTCCGTTCCCTGCTGGCCGGCGCCCATGCCATGGACTACCATTTCCGCAACACCCCGGCCGAGCGAAACCTGCCGGTGGTGATGGCCATGCTGAGCGTCTGGTACAACAACTTCTGGGGGGCCGGCAGCCACGCGGTACTGCCCTACGACGAGTACCTGAAACACCTGCCGGAACACCTGCAACAGCTGGATATGGAAAGTAACGGCAAGCGGGTAACCCAGCACGGCACCCCAGTGGACTCCGCAACTGGCCCGATTCTCTGGGGTGGCGTAGGTGCCAACGGCCAGCACGCCTATCACCAGCTGATCCACCAGGGCACCCGGCTGATTCCCGCCGACTTTGTGATTCCGCTGAAGTCCCACAACCCCGTGGAACACCACCACGCCACCCTGTTTGCCAACTGCCTGAGCCAGGCACGGGCGATGATGGCGGGGAAAACCCGTGAGGAAGCCGTTCAGGAACTGCGGGATAGCGGTATGGCTGAGGCTGCAGCGCAGGAGCTGGCCCCGCACAAGGTGATCCCCGGCAACCAGCCCAGCAACATCCTGATGATGGAACAGCTAACGCCGGAGACACTGGGTGCGCTGGTTGCGCTGTATGAGCACCGCACCTTTGTGCAGAGCGTTATCTGGGATGTGGACTGTTTTGATCAGTGGGGCGTGGAGCTGGGCAAGCAGATTGGCAACGAAATCCTGCCGCGCCTGCTGGGCGAAAAGAGTGACGGCACGGCAGGTGACAGCGCCACCGATCACCTGATTGAGCGGTTCCGGTCAGCCAACGGCCTGTGAAATCCGGCGCCCCTGCCAGGTGAAATCCACCGGCCAGAGTTTCTGGTCGGTGCTATAGGCCTGCCACAGTCGTCCATAGCTTTCGCTACACACCGGATGTACATCTTCAGGTGCGATATCCGCCAGTGGACGCAGCACAAAGGCATTCTTCAGAATCTCGGCCCGGGGCAATTCAACGCCATCGGTTACGCCGGTAACATTGCCCCAGGTCAGGATATCCAGGTCCAGCGTTCGCGGGCTGAACTTGGGAGCATCCGGCTTGCGCCCGTTTTCCCGCTCCAGCTGCTTGAAACGGGCTGATAACTCGCCAACCGGCAAGTCGGTCTCCACCCCCACCACCAGGTTCAGGAAGTCCGAACCGTCAAAGCCCACAGACTCGCTCTCGTAAACCGGCGAGATCACCAGCTCACCAAACCAGTCTTGCAAGGCATCCAGTGCTGCCGTTACGTGCCGGTAGCGGTCGATGTTACTGCCGATACTGATATACACCCTGGCCATCACCGCTCTCCCCTTTCAATTTTTACACCCACCGCCCTGGCCGCCGGCACGGCGCCAGGCTTTCGCAGGGTTAATCGCAACCAGCGTACCCCGAACTCATTCTGCAGCACCCCGGCCAGCTCTTCCGCCGCCCGCTCCAGCAGCTTTGGCTGCAGCGCCTGCAGCACGGCAGTTACCCGCTCGCTCACCGCAGCATAGTCCAGGGCATCGGCCACATCGTCACTGGCCCCCGGGCGACGGTTGTCCCATGCCATTTCAAGGTCTACCAGCAGCCGCTGGGTGACGTCGCGCTCCCAGTCGTACACGCCGATAACGGTCTCTACCGCCAGGCCTTCGATGAAGACGATGTCTGTTGAAGCATCTGCCAAACCGGACTCCAGGATGTTCCACTCAAGGCTGATTGAATAATGCACAGGCAAGCGATACTGTGGCTGTTCGCCTGTCTGCCGGATTTAAGGGGCGGCATTTTCTCACAGAACACCCGGTGCCGTCTGCGCACCTGCGATGCAGCCATGGATGCAACCAGCAACCCGATTGTGATTGTACTGCTCTGCTTCGGCGCCTACCTGGCCGGCTCGGTGCTGTTTGCTGTGCCCGTATGCCGCGCATGGCAGTTGCCCGATCCGCGGGCGCTGGGTTCCGGCAACCCCGGAGCCACCAACGTGTACCGGGCCGGCGGCTGGAAGCCGGCGCTGATCACCCTGGCGCTGGATGCCTTCAAGGGCTGGCTACCGGTGTGGTTGGCGCACCTGGCGGGGCTGTCCATCCTGGTGCAGGCCATGGTGGCCCTGTGCGCGGTAACCGGCCATATGATTCCGTTGTTCTACCGGTTCAAGGGCGGCAAGGGCGTGGCAACAGCCCTGGGCGCCGGCCTTGCGCTGGCACCGGTCACAACCCTGATCATGGCCGGCATCTGGCTGGTGATCATGTGGCGCTGGCGTATCTCTGCGCTGGCTTCATTGATTGCCATTGCCAGCGGGCCGGTCATCAGCGCCCTGCTGGAGCCGGACACCCTGCCCCTGTTTGGCCTGCTTACCCTGCTGATTGTGGTGCGCCACCGCAATAACCTGATCCGCCTGACCCAGGGCCGGGAAACCGGTTTGTAATACTCAGTCTACAAGGCCGTTAGCCCGGGGCTCATTCACCGCCGGCAGGGTGTTCATCGGCCAGCGCGGCACCGACACAATCCGCTCACCGTCACGTTGCCCGGCTCTCAGCCGCTGGGCACCGGCGTAGGCAATCATGGCCCCGTTATCGGTACAGAATTCCGGGCGGGCATAGAACACTGAGCCGCGCAGCCTGGCGGCCATCTTCTCCAGCCCGGCCCGCAGCCGCTTGTTGGCACTCACGCCACCGGCAATCACCAGCCGCTTGCAGCCGGTCTGCTCCAGTGCCCGCTTGCATTTGATGGTCAGGGTATCCACCACCGCCGCCTCGAAGGCCAGGGCGATATCGGCTTTTGCCTGTTCGTCCAGGTTGCCGTTATCCCGGGCAGCATTCACGGTATTCAGGGTAAAGGTTTTCAGGCCACTGAAACTGAAGTCCAGGCCGGGGCGATCGGTCATCGGGCGCGGAAACCGGTAGATGCCATCGCGGCCCTTTTCGGCCAGCGCCGCCACCCGGGGGCCGCCGGGGTAATCCAGGCCCAGCATCTTGGCGGTTTTATCGAAAGCTTCACCAGCGGCGTCGTCTACCGATTCGCCCAGCATTTCATATTCGCCAATGCCGTCTACCCGCACCAGCTGGGTGTGGCCACCGGATACCAGCAGCGCCACAAACGGAAATTCCGGCGGATTGTCCTCCAGCATGGGCGCCAGCAAATGGCCTTCCATGTGGTGCACACCCAGTACCGGAATATCCAGCGCAAAACCCAGAGCATGGGCCACCGAGCCTCCCACCATCAACGCGCCGATCAGGCCCGGGCCGGCGGTGTAGGCAATGCCCTCGAGATCCTTGCGGGTTTTGCCGGCCTCGGCCAGCACCTGGTCGCACAGGGGCAACAATTTGCGCACGTGATCCCGCGAGGCCAGCTCCGGCACTACCCCGCCGTAGTCGGCGTGCATGTCAATCTGGCTGAACAGGGCGTGGGCCAGCAGCCCCTGCTCGTCATCAAACAGGGCAACGCCGGTTTCGTCGCAGGAGGTTTCAATACCAAGAATCAGCATAGTCAGGCCGTATCCGCAGGAGGAGAAATGAAAGCTGGCGGCATTTTAGCAGAAACCCGAAAGCCTCCGGCAGTTTCGTTGAACAATGATTGACCTCGGCAGGCCCAGCCGTTATCATTGCCGCCCTAAATTAGCACTGGTCGAGTTTTAGCCAATCTGACCAGGGATCGAGCCCGCATGGCAAAGGCCGGCGGAACCAATTGAAACCGAATCTATCAGGTAGGTGATTTTCGAATGCCAGCTGTTAAAGTGAAAGAGAATGAGCCGTTTGATGTAGCACTGCGTCGCTTCAAGCGTTCCTGCGAGAAGGCCGGTGTACTGTCTGAAGTACGTCGTCGTGAGCACTACGAGAAGCCGACCGCTGTACGTAAGCGCAAAGCAGCTGCCGCCGTTAAGCGTCATCTCAAGAAGCTTCAGCGTGAGCAGCGTAAGTTCGAGCGTCTGTACTGAGTTCAGAACGCATCGACAGCAAGACTGATTGCCGGAACGGCGTTTCGCCCTACCCGGCAAACTGAAAATGCCGCCGAGGCCTGGCTTCGGCGGCATTTTTGGCTATGGTGAATAGCGTTTTACCCCGGCACCCAGGCTGAAGTGGAGCCACCATGAGCGGACTGATCCCTCAACGATTTGTTGAAGACCTGCTGGATCGTATCGACCTGGCGGAGCTGATCGGTTCCCGCATTACCCTGAAAAAAGCCGGCGCAAATTACAAAGCCTGCTGCCCGTTCCACGACGAAAAAACACCTTCGTTCAACGTTCGGCCAGACAAAGGCTTCTATCACTGTTTCGGATGCGGCGCCCACGGCGATGCCATCAGCTTCGTTCGTGAGTTCGAGGGCCTCGGGTTTACCGAAGCAGTGGAAGAACTGGCCAGGCGCGCAGGGCTTGAAGTGCCTTACGACAAGGCCGCCAAGCAGGAAATGCAGCAGGCCCGGACGCTGACCGACGCGTTGGACTTTGCCAATCGCTTTTACCAGTCGGCCCTGGCCGGCCAGCAAGGCGCCTACGCCAGGGACTACCTGACACAGCGCGGACTGGATAATTCGATTATCCAGCAATACCAGATCGGCTTCGCCCCGGGCACAGGCACAGCCCTTTACGACGCAGCCCCGAAAGATCTGAAGGGCCCGCTGATTGAAACCCGGACGGTTTCCGACCAGTACGGCCGCCCCAGAGACCTGTTCCGTAACCGGGTAATGTTCCCGATCCGGAACACCCGGGGCAAAACCGTCGCTTTCGGTGGTCGCACACTGGGCGACGACAAGGCCAAGTACATCAATTCGCCGGAATCAGACGTATTCCACAAGAGCCGTGAAATCTACGGCCTGTTCGAGGCCCGGCAAGCCATCCGCCAGCTGGACAAGTTGCTGGTGGTGGAAGGCTATATGGACGTGATCGCCCTGGCCCAGCACGGCATTCACTACGCCGTTGCTACCCTGGGGACAGCGACCAACCAGGACAGCCTGAACGCCCTGCTGCGGCAGGTAAGACACATCGTATTCTGCTTTGACGGCGACCAGGCCGGCTTCCGTGCTGCCGACCGGGCCATGGAAAACGCCCTGGAGCTGATGGCAGACGGCCTGCATCTGCAGTTCCTGATGCTGCCGCAAGGCGAAGACCCGGACACCCTGATCCGAAAAGAGGGTGCCGAGGCCTTCCAGAAACGCATAGACGGCGCCACTCCGCTCTCGCGCTACCTGTTTGACCGCCAGAGCGAAGGGCTCGACCTGCAACTGCCGGAACACCGGGGCGAACTGAGAGCCCGGGCCGAGCCGCTACTGAACAAAATGCCCCGCAGCACGCTGCGGGACGCCATGTGGCACGAAATGCTGCGACTGTGCGGCGGCCGCAACCAGTGGCAGAACCGCCAGCAAGGCCAGAACTACAAGGCCCGGGGCTGGCGCAACGAAGGCCAGAACCGGCCTTCAGAAGAACGTATTGACGTAAAACTCAGCAAAGACAGCACCTTGTGCCTGGCCCTGCTGGAGGCGCCGGAACTGGCCACGGAAGTGAAAGCCCTGGCGGACCGCACAAGGCAACTGGAGCAGGCCGGCCGACTGGCCCGCTGGCTGCTGGAAAACAACATCCAGACCCGCAAAGCACTGGTAGCGGGACTGGCAACCGATAAGCAGGCCCGCGACAGGTTCTACAACCTGTTCGACGGACTGGAGCACATACCGGCACGGGAAAGCACACTGGCTGCTGCCAGAGAGCTGCTAAGCCCGAACGAAGAAGCCGCGCGCCAGCAAAGACTGGCAACCCTGCTCCGGAACCTGGCAACGCTCACCCCGGAACAGCGGGAAGAGCTGAGAACCCTCAGCGCGGGTACGTTAAACCCGAAAGCCGGGGAGTAAAAACTTGAAACTATCGCAATTGATCACCATCTAACCGGTTGGTGGCAGTAAAACCAAGCGACAGCTATAATGGCTGTTTAACTTTTTTCCTTTTTAAAAGCGAGTTCACAGGGTGTCTATGTCAGGCAATTCGCAGAAATCACGTTTGAAAGACCTCATCGCACGAGGCAAGGAACAAGGTTACCTGACTTACGCCGAGGTAAACGACCACCTGCCGGAAGATATCGCAGACCCGGACCAGGTTGAAGATATTATCCGGATGATCAACGACATGGGTATCCAGGTGTGCGAAGAAACACCAGACGCCGATACCCTGCTGATGACCGAAGGCGATTCCACCGCAGACGAAGCCGCCGCCGCAGAAGCCGCCGCAGCCCTTGCCGCCGTGGAAACCGACGCCGGCCGCACCACCGACCCGGTGCGCATGTACATGCGCGAAATGGGTACTGTTGAACTGCTGACCCGTGAAGGCGAAATCGTCATCGCCAAGCGCATCGAAGAAGGCATCCGCGACGTCATGGCCGCCGTTGCCCACTTCCCCGGCACAGCTGGCACCGTCATCCAGGCCTACGACCGCATCATCGAGAACGAAGGCCGCATCAGCGACATCGTAACCGGCTTCCTTGACCCGGACGACGCCGAGCCGTTCATGGGCGAAGAAACCACCGAAGATACCTCTTCGGACGACTCCGACAGCGATGACGATGACGACGACACCTCCAGCGATGATGACAACGACAACGGCCCGGATCCGGAAGAGACCCGCCTGCGCTTCGAACTGCTGAAAGAAAAGCTCGACGCCGCCGACAAAGCCCTGGCCAAGCACGGCCGCAGCCACAAGAAAACCCAGGAAGCCCTGAACGAACTGGGCCAGGTTTTCGCTCCGTTCAAACTGGCCAACAAAGCGTTTGACGAACTGGTGAACGTGGTTCGCTCCACCAACGACCTGGTGCGTGAGAACGAGCGGGCGATCATGCAGATCTGCGTACGCGACTGCAAAATGCCCCGCAAAGACTTCATCAAGTGGTTCCCGGGCAACGAAATCAACCTTGAGTGGGCGAAAGAAATCGCCGCCACCAAGAAGCCATACGCCGCTGCCATCGGCGAGCGCATTGACGAAATCGTACGCCTGCAGAAGCGCATCCAGAACGTGCAGACCGAAGTGGATCTGGACGTGGTCGACATCAAGGAAATCAACCGTCGCGTTTCTATCGGCGAAGCCAAGGCCCGCCGTGCCAAGAAAGAAATGGTCGAGGCCAACCTGCGTCTGGTTATCTCCATTGCCAAGAAGTACACCAACCGCGGCCTTCAGTTCCTGGACCTGATCCAGGAAGGCAACATCGGCCTGATGAAAGCCGTCGACAAGTTTGAGTACCGTCGTGGCTACAAGTTCTCTACCTACGCCACCTGGTGGATCCGTCAGGCCATCACCCGCTCTATCGCGGACCAGGCCCGCACTATCCGGATTCCGGTGCACATGATCGAGACGATCAACAAGCTGAACCGTATTTCCCGCCAGATGCTGCAGGAAATGGGCCGCGAGCCCACACCGGAAGAGCTTGGCGAACGCATGGAAATGCCGGAAGACAAGATCCGCAAGGTACTGAAGATCGCCAAAGAGCCGATCTCCATGGAAACGCCAATCGGTGACGATGAAGACAGCCATCTGGGCGATTTCATCGAAGATATCCAGGCCCTGTCGCCGGTGGATTCCGCCACCGCCGAAGGTCTGCGCGAAGCGACCCGTTCCGTGCTGGCCGGCCTGACCGCTCGCGAATCCAAGGTGCTGCGCATGCGCTTCGGTATCGAGATGAACACCGACCACACCCTGGAAGAAGTCGGCAAGCAGTTCGACGTAACCCGTGAGCGAATCCGTCAGATCGAAGCCAAGGCCCTGCGCAAACTGCGCCATCCTTCCCGCTCCGATCACCTGCGCGGCTTTATTGACGACCAGGGCAACGGTTAATCCGCAACACAGTAGCGGGCGCCACCCCTCGCGGGTATAATGGCGCCCGTTTTGCTTTCAGGGCCTATAGCTCAGTTGGTTAGAGCAGGGGACTCATAATCCCTTGGTCGTAGGTTCAAGTCCTACTGGGCCCACCATTTCTTTCTATTCTCCCGCTGCCTTCCGAAACCGCCGCAACCACACCGTCAAAAAACTTTACATCTCACTTTCAGAACTTCCGAAAACACCCCAACAAAACAAGCAATTAGAAATCTGGCACACATCCTGCTAACACTCTATCGGAAAGGACCAGGTTGCGAATCGCAACAAAGGAGTGTCACGTGAACCGTTCAACGATAACCAAAACACTATTGCTTGCCGGTATGGCTGCAGCCGGCTCGCTTGGCATGGCCGGCGCCCAGGCTACTACCATCGAAATTCTCTGCACGGCATCTGAGACTTGCGGCAAATCATCTGGCACTACAACCGACGGCACCATCTTCGAAGCTGCTGCGAACCCGACAGAGCCTTCCACCGGAACCGGGGTTTTCAAGCCCTTTGTTCGGGTTCAGGCCCAAGGCAATAGCGACACCCAAAGCGGCTACAATACCGACTATTCGCCAGACAATGGTATAAATTTTGACACTAAATCCGGCATCTGGACCCACTCCGTCTTGTTTGGCGATCTGGGCACCGTCGACATCGGGGGGCTGTCCTACTACCAGTTTTCCATGGACGCCAATGAAGAAGGCGGAAGGAAAAACCAGATTGACCTGACCGAAATCCAGATTTTCCTCGGTGGTGACGACCTTCGAATTCCAGAAAACAATGGCGGCTACACCGGCACCCAGTTCGATGGCAGCGCATCGGACAACTTCCTGGCGGGCTATGCCCCGGTCTGGAACCTGGATAATGCTCTGAACGGAGACGTTACTGTTATCCTGCAGGCCAGTATCTGCGACAATCCGGGGCAGTGCGGTAGCGGGAAGGGAGACCTCAATTTGTTCATTCTCGACAGCCTCCTGCAGGGCGATGCCGATGATTACTTTGTATTCTACACAGAGTACGGCCGGGTGGGCTCTGGCTTCGAGGAATGGAATTACCTCGCAAGAACCATCCCCGTCCCCGAACCCGGCACCCTGGCCCTCTTCGGCCTGGGCCTTGCCGGCCTGATCGCCTCACGGCGCAAACTGCAGAAGTAACCAAAAGCCTGTGTCGGGAAACTTTACATAGCACCCCGGCACAGGTTTTTACCCGACTATTACGCTACATAACACCCCGTCACATCTATCAAACAACACAATTTATCCCTTTCTTTTTGCCCCGCTCAAGAAACATTACGCTACAAAAAATCACACCTGACACCTGTTATTTCAATGGCTTAGTTCTAACTTGAAGTCACGGGCTAGCACTACGTGGTTTTACCGACACTGACCTGTGTCAAAAATGCCAAAGTCCTCATCGGACAAGCCCAATACACTTGCCACTGAACCAATGTAGCCAAACCCGAGGTCCGCGATGGCGCAGGGTGTCAGGTTTGAATACAACAATAACGAGCGAACGGAGTGTATCAATGGTCCCCTCTCCCCGATTTTCCGTACGGGCAGTGTCCCTAGCAGTTGCAGCAGTTTCCGCCAGCCTTACCATGAACGCCTCGGCGAGCATGGGCAACCTGGGCACCACTTACGGCGTAATGCCCATAGATGTGGCAACCGCCCAGTCGCTGTCCATGTTCAACGACCAGGTATCCGCCACCTACTACAACCCCGCGTCTCTCACCAAGGACACCCGGGGTGAGCTGACTACCGGCATACTGCACGCCGAACAGGAGCTGCGTTCAGCCAACCCCAATGCCAACGGCGATGTACTGGCTAACTCCCCCAGCCAGAACGTGCTGATCGGCATGAAAACCAACCTCGGCTCACTGACCCGTTTCAAGCATCCGATTTACCTGGGCTTCATTGCAGGTGTGGAAAAATACGGCAAAGAAATGCTGGCATTCAGCTCCGAGACCACGGAATCCGGCCAGTTCCTGCAGTATGGAAAAGAGCCGCTGTTCCTGAACATCGGTGGCGCCACCCCCATCTGGCGCGGCATTTCCGCCGGGGCTTCAGTTCGGATCACGCTGGAAGCGGCGGCGCAACTGGATGCTGTCTCCACCCTCGGGGGAGAAACCAGCCGGGAGCGGTTGTCGGTGAACGCCGAACCATCCCTGAAAGCCATCCTGGGCACCACTATTGATATGGGCAGCACCTTCTGCCCGGACAGCGACTGTTTCCTCAATGGCTGGGAAACCGCGTTCACCTACCGCGCAAAATCGGCGGCTTCTACTTCCGTCAACTCCAACATCATCGTCACCCAGACCATCCCGGACCCCGGCCTGAGCCTTGCGGTATCTACCATTGACTCGTTCCAGCCGGAAACCCTGGCGGTTGGTGCCCAGTACAGCGGCGATGGCTGGCGCCTGGGTGGCAGTCTGGAGCAACAGAACTGGTCGGATCTGGAAAACGAGTTTGCCAGCGACACCATCCGCGACCAGGGCTCCGTGGCCGCCGCCAGCCGGATCGGCTTCGACGACATTCTGATTCCCCGCCTGGGCGCTGAATATCAGCTGAATGAAAACTTTGCGGTGCGCGGCGGTGTTGCTTATGAGGAATCGCCCCTCACCACCACCCGCAATCCGGAAATCAACTACCTGGATACCGACAAGATTGTGGTGGGACTGGGCGTGAGCGCCACCTACGACCGCACCCGCCTGCTGGCTTACCCGGTGCGCCTGGACCTGGGCTACCAGTACCAGCAACTGCAGGAGCGCGATTTCACCCTGGTGGATTACGACGGTAACGAAACCGACGTAACCGCAGACGGCGACGTGCACGTAATCAGCGGCTCCATCACCCTGAAGTTCTGAGGAGAAGCAGGCCATGAAACAATTCAAGACCCTGGCACTGATTCCCGCCATGCTGCTGGCAGCCTGTGGCGGTGACAGTGATACCCAGACCATGAAAGAAAAAACCACGCCGGGCGCGATGGTGTACTCCTTCCCGATGGACGGCCAGAATGATGTCAGCCCGAAAGCGGATATCGTTCTTCGCTTCTCCCATGCCGTAGTGGATGATGAAGCCACCCTGGCTGAAAAGATCAAGGTAGAGTCTGACGGCGCTGCCGTAGCCTTCACCGTTAAGATCATTGATGGCGGCAAAAGCCTCAAGCTGGAACCCGAAACTGCCCTGGCAAGCGGCAGCGACTTCAATGTCAGCTTCAGTGAACCCCTCGCAGCAGAAGGCGGCCGGACTATCAGCACACCAAATGCCGTTGGCGAAGATGGCATACAGTTCAATACCCGTGCCGAGTTCAGTGGCGTTGCAAGCCTGGGCACCACTTCCGACCAGTTCGGTGTAGCCTGGCAGGTGCCGGCTAACGGCAGCGCTTTCCAGGCCATGAACTTCTCCACGTTCCGGCTGGCCATGACCCAACCGGTCCATCCGGAGTGGGAGCAGCTGGGCGGTAGAATCGAACTGCTGGACCAGAATGGCGAAGCCGTGCCGGCCACCGTACTGGTAAAAGGTAACCGCATCACCGTCGACCCCTGCGTGGCAGACCGTTGCGGCAGTAAGGAAGACATTCTGGCGGCCGGTGAAACCTACACCCTGAAGCTCAGCAACCTGGCCAGCCTGACCAACAGCGCAGAAGACAACCGCTTCTCCGCTGAATACAGCTACACGCCGCGAGACACCGGCCCGACCGTGATGCTGGAGCAGCAAGCTGTGGACTCCAACGGAGGGCAAGTATCCTCTGTGCTTAATGGACAGCCAGTAAACGGTGTTGTTCTGAATTCTGTCCTGCAGGGTGTGACCGACTCTTCACAGCAAACGGGCTCCCTGTTTGCCGAGCTGGCGTACGCCCCAAGCTTCGAAGCCGAAGAGGCCCTCCCCCTTCGGATCCCCAAGGGAAGCGTATTGGAAAGTACCAGCCTGAACGTTAAAGTAGGCGGCAAGGTTCAGGTTCTGGACGCTGCTACAGGCGACAAACAACAAACCGGAACCATCAAGGTAACCATGCTGTCGGATGCCTCCGGCTACATGAGCCCCAACCCCTACACCGATGACCTGAACGCTCCGCGACACATCACCCTGTTTATGGATGTATCCATGAACACCCAGGAAGCACAGCCGAACGCTGCGCTGTCCCAGGATCTGATGGGCGTGGAACTTCGTGGGATCGCCCTGGTTCAGGACGGCGTACTGACCATCGACGCCATCGGCATGGTTGAACCCAACCTGCTGGGCCAGGAGTTTACCGACTCCACCATCGCCTTCCAGCTGAAAGCCGCCACCGACGTAAACTCGGCACTGGATGCGGAAGACGACTGGCTGCGTGACCTGGACACCACGCCGCCGCAACTGGTGAGCTGGATGCCGGGCGCGGAAGATGCCATTCCGGCCACCCGCCAGTCCATGCAGCGCCCGGGTGACCCGGTGATTCTGTTCTTTGATGAGCCGCTTGACCCAGCTTCTATTGAAGATAACGTCTCTTTGACGGCTACTTCTGCAGACACAAGTGCCGCCGTTGATTTTGCTTTCGACCTAGATGGCACAGCTCTCGCACTGAACCCCGCGGGTGGCCTGAAACACGGCACCACATACGATATCAGCGTAAATGGTGTAACCGACCTTGCTGGCAACCCTGTCTCGCTGACCCGCTCGTTTGTGATGGAAGATCTGGGGGAGAATTCTGAGAACTTTAATTCCCGCTCCCCTATTGCGCTGACAACCTATCCTGGTTTCCCTTGCGTAACCACGGGCGTAGACCTTACTGCCAATCCACCAACCCATGGCCAGTGTCTGGATTCGGCTCCCGACGGTCCCTTGGGACAGCAACTACCTCTGACGACATTGCCTGAGGATCGCCCGATTGTAGTTGTATTCTCGCAGTCCATGAACCTCGACTCGATCAACGACCAAACCTTCATCGTTGAAAAGGTTACAGGGTCTGACACCCCCGTTGGTGAGGGCGAAATCGTGGCTGGCCGCCTGGAAAAGAACAACCAGCGCATCCGTTTCTACCCGGACCAGCCTTGGTCAAAGGAAGAAGGAGTTTTCTACCGTTACACCATGAAATCTCAACAGGATGGTTCCTGCAGCGACGGTGTAATCTGTGCGGAAGGTGATAATGGCCTGGCCCTACAAACCGATCTGCTGGTAGATCCTGAGGATGTAGGCGGTCCAGACATGGCCATTTACTTCCGGGGAACAGATGCGGTAAGTACTGTATTCACGCCGCTACGAAACCTTCCGGTTCGCGACACCAACTCCAACTATGAAATTGACTGTGATGACCCAGAAGGTCTTAGCTGTCTGGAGCCATTTAACCATGGCGCCCCGGATGAAAATGGCGAGTATATGCCCTCCGCAAACGCTGCTAAGTTAGCCCTGAGAGACGACGCAAGACTGCTTGGCGGCGACAGCGGCATCATTCCTGCCCGCATTGGTTGTGATGCTAACGGCGATGACTGCCCGATGAATAAGTTCATTTATCAGACTTATGGCTTGAATACCGAAGTAATCGGCCCTGCCATTGACGAAGAAACAGGACAGGAGGGCATCAGGGTACTTCTGTATCCCACCATGCTGGCAACCACATCAGCCAGTGTTTATCTGACTCCGCTTGGAGAGCAGGCCACCGGGCCACAAATTCTCAGGATGACCTATGCAGCGCCTGAGGATAGAGCTGATGACAACCCACTCGGCTTGGTCGAAGGCATGATCATCGAGGGAGAAAATGGACAACCCACCTTCAAGACCGAGGCAGCATTAACTTTGGATGCTCCCAACCTGCGCCTGCCGATCGAGGGCCTCCTTCAGCACAACCTTTATAGCTATCCGTTCACTCTGGATCTTGAGGGCGACATTGTGTTCTTCGATGATGGCAGGATGCAGATTGAGCAACGTAACGTCGCCCCTCGAATACCTGCAGACATAACCGTCAGCGTCACGGTCGACGCGCCTGTTATTTCCGATTTACTCAACTTCCTGAAAGATCCGGAAGAGTCGCTTCGTAAATTCGCCTGCGCCTTGGACTTCCTTAACGTACTGGATTTCTGTGACTCAACAACTGAATCTGTGCCGGCTGGCGACATTGAAATCCCGCTGTTCATTCCCGAACAAGGCGTCTACCTAAACTTCATCTCCAACCCGGTAAAAGACCTGCCGGCCCAATACGAGCAGCAAACCGCTCAGTAAGTTAACCAGGTAATACGGACCCTCCTCAGGCCAGCCTTCGGGCTGGCCTTTTTTGTCGGGCTTATCGGGTCACATTTACAAAAACCCTTTTCCCATTGCGGTTCTTTTCTTGATAATCTGGTTTCAATTTGAAACCTAAAAACAAGAGTTCCGGAGATTCCTTATGCACAACGGCACCCACTACCGCACCTGCCACCTTTGCGAAGCCATGTGCGGCGTGGCTATCGAGGTTCAGAACGGCAAGGTTGCCGCTATCAAAGGCGACGAAAACGACCCGCTCAGCCGGGGCCATATTTGCCCGAAGGCGGTGGCGCTGCAGGACCTGCATGAAGATCCGGAACGCCTGCGCCGGCCGGTTCGCAAAACCGCCACTGGCTGGGAAGAAATGAGCTGGGACGAGGCCTTCGACCTGGTCGCCCGGCGGCTGCATGAGGTGCGCAAGGCCCATGGGCGGAACAGTATCGGGGTGTATCTGGGCAACCCCAATGTGCACAACCACGGCGCCGCCATGACCATTACGCCGCTGCTGCGGGCCATAGGCAGCCAGAACCGCTTTTCAGCCACCTCGAACGACCAGCTGCCCCATATGCTGGCCAGCCTGGAGATGTTCGGGCACCAGGTGCTGTTCCCCATTCCGGATATCGACCGCACCGATCTGTTTATCTGTATCGGTGGCAACCCCATGGCCTCCAACGGCAGCCTGATGACGGTGCCGGATTTCCGGGGGCGGGTGAAGGAGCTCAAGAAACGTGGTGGCAAGCTGGTGGTTATCGACCCGCGCCGCACGGAAACCGCCCGCATTGCCGATGATTTCCATTTTATCCGCCCGGGCACCGATGCCCTGCTGCTGATGGCCATGGTGCACACGCTGTTTGCGGAGAACCTGGTCAGTACCGGCGCGGCCACCGGGCTGGTAAAAGACCGGGACCTGCTACAGCTGGCTGCCCTGAGCTTTACGCCAGAAGCCGTCGCAAGCCATACCGGCATCAGCGCCGACACCATTCGCGGCCTGGCACGGCAGCTTGCCACCACGCCAAGGGCAGCCCTGCACACCCGAATGGGCACCAGCACCCAGGCCTTTGGTGGCACCACCACCTGGCTGGCTTACTGCCTGAATATCCTGACCGGCAAGCTGGATGCCCCGGGCGGGGTGATGTTCACCCAGCCTGCGGTGGATCTGGTAGCGCTGGGCGCACTGGTGGGCCAGGCCGGCCACTTCGGCAACCGTTACAGCCGGGTGCGCAAGTTGCCGGAATTTGGCGGTGAATACCCGTCCAGCACCATGGCCGATGAAATCCTGACCCCGGGCGAGGGGCAAATTCGCGCCTTTGTAACCGTGGCCGGCAATCCGGTGCTGTCGAACCCCAATGGTCAGCGCCTGGATGAAGCCCTGGCCGGGCTGGATTTCATGGTGTCGGTGGATTACTACCTGAATGAAACCACCCGCCACGCCGATGTGATTCTGCCGCCCACAGCGGCGCTGGAGCGCAGCCACTACGACCTGATTTTCAGCATGATGGCAGTACGCAACCAGGCCAAGTACAGCGAAGCCCTGTTCGAACCGGCACCGGACAGCCGCCACGACTGGCAGATCAACCTCGAACTGGCCCACCGCCTTGAACGGCAGCGCAAGGGCGGGAAGTTGCCATTGCAGGCGGAACTGGGCTGGCAGGCGTTCAAGAAGCTGGGGCCAGACCCGATCCTGGATGTGCTGCTGCGCACCGGCCCCTACGGCGCCAACCCGGGCCGGGTGGGCGGTGTGATCAAGCCGGTGCTGGACAAGGTGCTCGGCATCCTGCCGGAACGCCACCCCCTCAAAGGTCTGGCACGGCTCAGCCCGCTGAACCCGCAGTGGCAGCACATGCCCAAGGGGCTGTCACTGTCCGCCCTGAAGAAATCCCCCAGCGGGGTGGACCTTGGCCCGCTGCAGCCCACCCTGCCCCAGCGGCTGTTTACCCGGGATGGCAAGATCAACCTGGCGCCGCGCCGCTACCTGGCGGATGTGGAGCGCCTTCAGGCCCTGCTGGACCAGCCTGAAGCCAGCGCCAGCCTGCAGCTTATCGGCCGTCGCCATGTACGCAGCAACAACTCCTGGATGCACAACAGCCAGCGACTGGTGAAAGGCAAAAGCCGCTGTACGGTGATCATGCACCCGGAAGATGCCCAAAACCGCAAGCTCGAAGACGGCGCGCAGGTACAAGTACAGAAAGACGGCAGGGCCGTGGTGCTGCCGCTGGAGGTATCGGAAGATATCATGCCCGGAGTGGTGTCGATTCCCCACGGCTGGGGCCATAGCCGGCCCGGCACAGGGCAGTCCGTTGCCAGTGCCCACGCCGGTGCCAGCATTAACGATATCCTGGACGACACCGAAACCGACCCGGTTTCCGGCACATCGGTACTGAACGGGCAGGCAGTGGAAGTGAAAGTCTGGCAAACTGGCGCCCAAAGCAAACAGGCCTGACCCACCGGGCAGGCCTCGCCATTCATTGATACGAGGTTCAACAATGCCCAGAGGACTGCAACTGTCGTTTATTGTTGTCGGGCTGGTGGTGATCGGGATTCTGCTGTTCTACATCTGGCGGCAATCCAGGGTGCTGAACGAAAACCGGATGCGCCAGAAGAAGGCGGAAGAGTTCCAGGCCAAGCGGCGCGACGAGATGATCGAAAGCATCCGCATTATCGCCCTGGCGGTGGAGGAAGGACAGGTGGAACATTCTGAAGCCTGCCTGCGCCTGAAGGGCCTGCTGGATTACGTGGCCCCGGAACTGCTGGACCAGGCGCCCTACCGGGTGTTTCAGGAAGTGCACGACAAGATCCAGCACATGCCCACCCACCGCGCCCGAAAGGCCACGGATGCCAAGCTGGTTCAGAAGATGGACAAGGAACGCTTCGCGGTAGAACGGCAGCACGCCGAGGATGTGCGCAAGGCGGCAACCGCCATTCGCCATTACCGGTTCGACTGAACCGCAGTTACCGGGCCAGCGGCATCATTCCGGCCATGGCCATGATGCCGTCCCGGTTATGAACCAGCGCATCAAACTGCTGCTCTACCCTTTGCCGGCTCAGGCCCAGTTCTTCAAAAACAGACTGGGGCACCGGCTCTGCCCGGCCCGGCACCACTCCCCGGGCGGTTAGCAACTGCCGGCCCAGCCAGACAATTCTGGCCAGGTAATGATGAGGGCCGCTGTAGTCGGCATCCGCCTGGTGCCGTACCGCCAGGGTCACTTCATCGGGCATGCCCCAGTTCTCCAACAGGCGGGCGGCGATCTGTTCCCGGCTGAATCCCATCAATTTCTGTTCCTGGGCGGCGCGGTCACCGGCCGGGTTATCCCCCTGCCAGCGCATCAGTTGCTCGTGGTAGGGCGGGAACACCTGCACCAGCACCAGGTCGCCAAAGTTATGCAGCAAACCGGCCAGGTAGGCCAGCCCGAACAGGGGCCGCTTTGTTCTGGGCATCATCCCCGCGAGGATTCCGGCAGACTGGGCTTGCCAGGTGGCTTGCTGCCAGTAGTCCCGGTAGCCTTCGGGCTGATCCAGCGGCGCTTTGAGGGTACGGCCAAGGGCAAGGCCCATGGCCAGGTTCATCACGGTATCGAAGCCCAGTACCCGGGAGATGGCATCGTGCACCGAGCGCACCTGCCCGGCGGAGGCGTAAAAGGAGGACGAGGCCCAACTCACCACCTGGGCGGCCAGGCCCGGGTCGCTCTCCACTATGTCGACCAGGTCTCCCATAACGGCTTTCGGGTCTGACCGAAGGCGCATGATGCGCTGGGTGGTTTCCGGCAAGGGCGGCAGCTCCAGGGTGTCTTCAAGGCGCTGCAGAATGCGCAGACTGGTGAATTTGCTGGAGGCCGGGAAGTGCATGGTCAGACCTCTCCGTAGCGGGTGTTTTCGCCGAGCCAGCGGCGCACCAGGGCTTCGGCCACGCCGGGCTGCTTCACCAGCGCCGGCGCCATTTCCTTGACCGGCTCTATCCAGCCCTTGTCCCGCTCGAAATCGGCCAGGCGGAACTGCATCAGCCCGGTCTGGCGGGTGCCCAGCACTTCACCGGGGCCGCGGATTTCCAGGTCTTTCTCGGCGATAAAGAAGCCGTCCTGGCTGTCCCGCAAGGCCTGCAATCGGGCTTTACCATTATTCGACAGCGGCGGGTGGTACATGAGTACGCAAAAGCTGGCCTGGTCGCCCCGGCCTACCCGGCCACGCAACTGGTGGAGCTGGGCCAGGCCCAGCCGTTCGGGGTTCTCGATGATAATCAGCGATGCGTTGGGCACATCCACCCCCACCTCGATTACGGTTGTGGCCACCAGCAAGTCCAGCTCGCCGTTCTTGAAGCACTCCATCACTTCGGCTTTTTCCTGGGCTTTCAGGCGACCATGCACCAAGCCCACTTTAAGATCCGACAAGCGCTCGGAAAGTTCCTGGGCCGTCACTTCGGCTGCCTGGCACTGCAGGGCTTCGGATTCTTCAATCAGTGTACACACCCAGTAGGCCTGGCGTCCCTCCCGGCAGGCACTTCGTACCCGTTCGATAATATCGTCACGCCGGCTGTCGGGCAGCACGATGGTCTCTATGGGTTTACGACCGGGGGGCAGCTCGTCGATCACCGATGTATCCAGGTCAGCATAGGCGCTCATGGCCAGGGTGCGGGGAATGGGTGTGGCGGTCATGATCAGCTGGTGCGGGGCCAGCGAGCCGCCTACGCCTTTTTCACGCAGGGCGAGGCGCTGGTGAACCCCGAAACGATGCTGCTCATCCACAATCACCAGGGCCAGCCGGTTGAACTTTACGTCATCCTGAAACAGGGCGTGGGTGCCGATGGCTACCCGGGCTTCGCCGCTGGCAACCGCCTCCAGGGCCTCCTGCCGGGCCTTGCCTTTGACCTTGCCAGACAACCACGCCAACCGGATGCCCAGGGGCTCCAGCCAGCCCCGGAAATTATTGTAGTGCTGTTCGGCAAGGATTTCCGTGGGCGCCATCAGGGCCACCTGGGCACCGGCTCCGATGGCCTGCAGTGCAGCCAGGGCCGCCACCACGGTTTTACCGGAACCGACATCCCCCTGCACCAGCCGCAACATCGGCAATGGCTGGCTCAGGTCCTGCCGGATTTCTTTCATCACCTGGCGCTGGGCGCCGGTCAGGCTGAAGGGTAATTCTTCCAGAAAACGTTCGGTCAGATCACCGGTAGGCAGCAGAGGCAAGGCCTGCCGGGCCTGTATCTGTTCCCGCACCTGCAGCAGGCTGAGCTGGTGCGCCAGCAACTCTTCCATCACCAGCCGCTGCTGGGCCGGGTGCCGGCCTTCCACCAACTGGGGTACCGGGGCACCGGCCGGGGGCTTGTGGACCAGTTTTACGGCTTCAGTAATGCCCGGCAGCTGGTAGTCTGCCAGCAGTTCCGGTGGCAACCAGTCTTTGATGGGGTAACGGTCCAGGTACTGCAGCGCCTGCTGGCACAGCCCGCGCACCCGGGGCTGCTGTATGCCTTCGGTGAGCGGATACACCGGGGTAAGCGTGGCTTCGTCACCCGCCGGCATGGGCGGCGGGTTCACCTGGTATTCGGGGTGGTAAAACTCGTAACCGGCGCGGCCCGGGCGGACTTCGCCAAAGCAACGTACCCGGGTGCCTTCGGTCAGCTGGTTACGCTGGGCGGCATTGAAGTGGAAAAACCGCATTACCAGAAAACCGCTGTTGTCCCTCAGGGTCACCTGCAGGCTGCGGCGCCGGCCCATCATCAGGTCGGTTTTCATAACCTCCCCTTCCACCACCGCAACATCGCCTATGCGCAGGCTGCCCATGGGGATTACCCGGGTGCGGTCTTCATAGCGGTGAGGCAGGTGGAACAGCAAGTCCTGTACGGAATGGATGCCGAGTTTTGCCAATGTTCCGGCCAGGGCGTTTCCTACGCCCTTGAGCTGGGTAACGGAGATGTCTTCCAGTGACGTCATAGTGGCACTCAGGCGCCTTTGGCAACCGCCGGCGTTTCGGTTTTGGCTTTTTCGATCACCCGGCACTGGCTGGCCGCCAGCGACAGCACATCAATGGCCTTGGGCCGCGGGAAGGTTACCCGCCAGGCCAAAGCCACGGTCCGGAAAGGCACCGGCGCGGCGAACGGGCGAACCGCCAGGATATCTTCGTGGTATTTCATTCCGGTGGCCGCAGACAGCGGCAACACGGTAATACCAAGGCCGGATGCCACCATGTGGCGGATGGTCTCCAGGGAGCTACCTTCGGTCACCAGGTCCGGTTTGTCACCATCTGCCCGCTTGGTAATGGCATCCACCAGCGGCGGGCAGGATTCCAGTACCTGGTCCCGGAAGCAGTGGCCCGGGCCCAGAAGAAGCAATTGCTCACGAGACAATTCGTCTGCGGTTATCTCGTCTTTTGCGGTGAGCGGATGATCCGCCGGCAGCAATACCACGAAGGGTTCGTCGTACAGCGGCATGGTGACCACTTCCGGCTCTTCGAACGGCAAGGCGATGATGATGGCGTCCAGGTCTGAATGGCGAAGCTTCTGGCGCAGGTTGGCGGTGTAGTTCTCTTCGATATACAACGGCATTTCCGGCGCCGCCCGGCGCAGTTCCGGCAGCAGGTGCGGGAACAGGTAGGGGCCGATGGTGTAGATGGCCCCCACTTTCAGCGGTGAGTTCAGCTGGTTTTTGCCGTCCTGGGCCATGTCTTTGATCACGCCCACCTGGTCCAGCACCCGCTGGGCCTGCTCGATGATGCGCTGCCCGGTTTCGGTTACCCGGATGCTGCTTTTGCTGCGTTCGAACAGGGGAATACCGAGTTCGTCTTCCAGCTTCTTAACCGCCACACTGAGGGTGGGCTGGCTGACGTGACAACGCTCGGCCGCGCGGCCAAAATGCCTTTCCCGGGCAAGCGTAACAACGTATCGTAACTCGGTGAGTGTCATGGTGAGCTCCGGTCGGATCGATCAGGTCGAAGTTTCACATACTTTATCAGCCAAAGCATAAGGATTGAAATTGTCTATGGCAATGACAGATCGCAACCCACCTGCACGAATTCTGGTGGCCGGCTGCGGCAAGCTTGGTGGCGACATTGCCCTGGCCCTGACCGGCGCCGGCCAGGTGTATGGGTTACGCCGCAATCCGGACAAGGTTCCGGCGGGAATTACCGGGATCGGTGCGGACCTCACCCGGCCGGAAACCCTGCAAGGCAAGCTGCCGGACAACCTGGACATTGTGATCTACTGCCTGACACCTTCAAGCTATGACGACGAGGGCTACCACAACGCCTACGTCGCCGGCCTGCAGAACCTGCTGGATGCCATCGGCAACAACCCGCTGACCCGCCTGTTCTTCATCAGCAGCACCAGCGTGTACGCCCAGGACGATGACAGCTGGGTGGATGAAACCAGCCCCGCCGAGCCGGACCGGTTTACCGGCCAGCACATTCTGCAGGGCGAGCAAACGGCCCTGAACAGTATTCACCCGGCTACCGTGGTGCGCTTCAGCGGCATATACGGCCCTACCCGCCAGCGGTTCCTGGAAGAAGTTCTGGAAGGCCGGATGAACCCGCAACCACCGGCACCGTTCAGCAACCGGATTAATGAACAGGATGCCGCCGGGGCCATCGCGTACCTGAGCCAGCAGGCATTGCAGGGCCAGGAGCTGGAAAACCTGTATATCGCCAGTGATTGCGAGCCAGTGCGGCTGGATGAGGTGGTGAACTGGGTTCGGCAGCAGGTGCCGTGCAAAGATCCGGTAGAGGGTGCCCGTAAGGGCGGACGTGCGGGGAGTAAGCGGTGTAACAACCAGCGGTTGCTGGCCAGCGGTTTCGAGTTCCGGTACCCCGACTACAAAGCGGGATACCGGGAGATGATCAACAACCTCAGCTGAGCACCATTACCGCTTCCATTTCCACCGGCACGCCTTTCGGCAGCGCTGCCACGCCTACGGCGGCGCGGGCCGGATACGGCTCCTGGAAGTAGGTGGCCATGATCTCGTTCACCGTGGCGAAGTTGGCCAGGTCGGTCATGTAGATGTTCAGTTTTACGATGTCTTTCAGTTCACCACCAGAGGCTTCGCACACAGCCTTCAGGTTTTCGAAGACCTGACGGGTCTTGGCGGCAAAGTCACCGGGCACCACTTCCATGGTTTCAGGGTCCAGGGGAATCTGGCCAGACAGATACACGGTATCTCCGGCTTTGACTGCCTGGGAGTAGGTACCAATCGCCTGCGGGGCGTTTTCGGTCTGGATAACAGATTTATTGGTCATGACCTGCGTTTTCCTCTCGTTCAAAACGCCAATCCTCTCCCTTCAGCGTGGCGACTGTCAACCACGCTAAAGTCGCACTCAGTGGCGAACCCGGCTGATGTGAGTAACCGCACGGACATTGCGCACCCGGCGCATCACCCGGGCCAGGTGCCGGCGACCATTCACGTGCACCACCAGGCTGACAATACCGAACTTCGCGTTCTGGTCTTCCACGTTGATGCGTTCGATATTGCCATCGGCCATGGCCACGGCGTTAGCCACTTCGGCAATCACACCGCGCTGGCGCTCCAGTTCTACCCGCAGCTCTACCGAGAATTCATCAGTGATGTCCTTGGCCCACTTCAGGTGGGTCAGACGGGCGCGCCCTTCGTCGTCTTCCGGCAGGCTGGAGCAGGTGTCGGAGTGGATTACCATCCCGTTGCCGGAATCCATAATACCCACCACCGGGTCACCCGGAATGGGTTTGCAGCAGCTGGCAAAGCGCACCAGCATGCCTTCGGTTCCGCGAATGGTCACCGCGCCCTGCTTTTCGGCCGGGGCATTTTCCAGGTTTGCGGTAGTTTCCAGCCCTTCACCGCCGCTGACCAGCTGCCGCGCCACCAGGTAAGCCATGCGATTACCCAGGCCGATGTCACTGACCAGGTCATCAAAACTGTTCACCTGATTATGGCTGACCACAGCCTGGCGCTGGACTTCGGTAATGTCCGAAAGCTTGGCGCCAAAGCCTTTCAGGGAACGCTTGAGCAGGGTTCGGCCCAGCTCGATGGATTCTGCCCGCTTGCGGGTTTTCAATACGTGGCGGATGCTGCTGCGGGCCTTGCCGGTTACCACAAAGCTGAGCCAGGCCGGGTTGGGCCGGGCGCCGGGGGCGGTGATAACTTCCACCGTCTGGCCGCTTTGCAGGGGCTGGCTCAGAGAGGCCAGGTTGCGGTTAACACGACAGGCTACCGTGGCGTTGCCGATATCAGTATGAATGGCGTAGGCGAAATCCACCGGCGTTGCCCCGCTGGGCAGCTCCATAATCCGGCCCTTGGGAGTAAACACGTAGATTTCGTCCGGGAACAGGTCGACCTTCACGTGTTCGATGAACTCCATGGAGTCGTCGGCCCGCTCGCGCATTTCCATCAACCCTTTCACCCAGCGGTCCACACGGGACTGGTTGATGTTGGTAACGCCGGATTCCTCGCTCTTGTACATCCAGTGGGCAGCAATACCATTGTTGGCGATGTGCTCCATTTCCTCGGTACGGATCTGGATTTCAATGTTCACATGCATGCCGAACAAAGTCGTGTGCAGCGACTGGTAGCCGTTCGCCTTGGGCATGGCTATGTAGTCTTTGAAACGGCCCGGCAGGGGCTTGTACAGGCTGTGCACGGCGCCCAGGATGCGGTAACAGTCGTCTTCCGTGTCGGTGATGATGCGGAAGGCGTACACATCCATGATTTCATGGAAAGATTTCTGTTTGAACTTCATCTTGTTGTAGATGGAGTTCAGGTGTTTTTCCCGGCCCAGTATCCGGCCCGGCAGGCCGCGCTCTTCCAGCTTTTCCTGCAGTTTACCCCGGATATCGTCGATAATTTCCTTGTGGCTGCCCCGCAGCTTGGCCACCGCTTTCGAGATGTACTTGGAGCGCATCGGATACAGCGAGGAAAAGCCCAGGTCTTCCAGCTCGGTAGAAATAGAATGCATACCCAGGCGGTTGGCAATGGGGGCGTAGATATCGAGGGTTTCAGTGGCAATGCGCTGGCGTTTTTCGTAGGGCATGGGGCCCAGGGTGCGCATGTTGTGCAGGCGGTCTGCCAGTTTTACCAGGATCACCCGAATGTCCTTGGCCATGGCCAGGGTCATTTTCTGGAAGTTCTCGGCCTGGGCTTCGGCGCGGGAGCGGAATTCAATCTGGGTCAGTTTCGATACGCCGTCAACCAGTTCGGCCACGTCTTCACCGAACTGTTCGCTCAGGGCATCTTTCGGAATACCGGTGTCTTCGATAACGTCGTGCAGCATGGCTGCCATCAGGCTCTGATGGTCCAGCCTCAGGTTGGCAAGGATGCCGGCTACGGCCAGGGGGTGGGTGATGTAACGGTCGCCGCTTTTGCGCATCTGCCCTTCGTGGGCCTGTTCGGCGTAATAATAGGCCCGTCGCACCTGATTGATGCGATTGGTATCCAGATACGAGCTAAGCTCTCTGGCCAGATGTTCAACCGTTGGCTCTACCGACACCGCGCCTCCAATGTTTCTCTGAAAACCGGGGACAAAAAAGCCCGAATGCATGCATCCGGGCTTCTTTGTTTTCCTTCCGGCGGATTTCTATAGATACACTATAAAACCGCGCGGTCAGATTTCAATGCTTCTTAACGGTTGGCAGTAATTCTACGCACAACCGCAAGCGGGCATTTTAGTCTTCGTCGTCTTCGGTCAGCAGATCTCGAGTCACTTTGCCTTCGGCAATCTCGCGCAGGGCGATAACCGTGGGCTTGTCGTTCTCTTCCGGCACCATCGGCTCAGCACCCTTGGTGGCAATCTGGCGGGCGCGCTTGGTGGCCAGCATAACCAGCTGGAAGCGGTTATCTACATTTTCCAGACAATCTTCAACGGTAACTCGTGCCATTATCTTCCCCGAACAAAAAGAATCACTGATTTAGCAGACCGCGTAGTTTACTGGCACCGGCTCAATTTGTATACAGTGGAAGCCACTATCCCTGCCGGTACTGCCCGTCAACCCCGGCCAGACAGCCCGGCCAGCAGCTCGCCATAACGCTGCTGCTGCGTGGTAATCTGCAGGCGACGGCTGCGAACAATAGCCAGCAGGTCCGCCAGCGCCGTGCTGAAGTCGTCGTTTACCACCAGATAATCGAACTCCACAGCATGACGGCACTCCTCTTCGGCTTCAGCCAGCCGGCGCTCAACCACGTCCGCCGCATCGGTGCCGCGGCCGACCAGGCGCTGGCGCAACACCTCCGCCGATGGCGGCACAATAAAGACGCTCACACACTCGGGAATCAGCCTGCGCACCTGTTTGGCGCCCTGCCAGTCGATTTCCAGAATCACGTCCTGCCCGGTGGCCAGGGTTTCCCGCACCCATACTTGCGAGGTGCCATAGTAGTTGCCGAAAACGTCTGCGTGTTCCAGGAAGTCACCCCGGGCAATCATCGCCTCGAACTCGTCCCGGCTGACGAAGTGGTAGTTCACCCCGTTCTGCTCGCCTTCCCGCATCGGGCGGGTTGTGTGAGACACCGAAACCCCCAGCCGGGAATCCTGGCGGAGCATTTCCGACACAAGGCTGGTTTTACCCGCGCCCGAAGGGGCGGAAATCACAAACAGGGTACCCTGCTCACCGGCCTGACTCATGGCGTGATGACTCCTGAACAACAGTTTGCGGCCACTACGGATGGCCAGAAAGCGGGAAATTATACGGGGTTTGACTTATCTCCGCACCCCGGGTGACTTTCTGCTGATAGTATTAGAACAAATTCCACGTTAGCTGACGGATACCGACATGGACAAACTGCTGATCATCATGGACCCCCAACACAAAGACCAGACCGCACTGACCCGCGGTGTTGAACTGGCCCGGGCAACCGGTGCCAGTGTGGAAGTGGTGGCGTTCGTGCATGACTACCTGGACGCCCTGCCGGGCGACCCGGAGGTACAGAACCGGGCCAAGAAGGCGCTGATGGACCTTCGCCAGAAATGGCTGGAACAGATGCTGGCGCTGGCCGACTGCAATGACCTGAAGATCAGTGCACGAACCGTCTGGGAAAAGCAGATTCACCTGTGGGTCATTGCCCAGTGCCAGAAAGAGAAAATCGGCGCCGTGGTCAAAACCGGAAACCGCTCGGAAACCTTTCTGTATACCCCGACGGACTGGCACCTGCTGCGGGAATGCCCGTCGCCGGTGATGCTGGTGGCCGGGCAGAAATGGAACAAGGCCCGACCGATCCTGGCAGCGGTGGACCTGAGCTCAGATAAAACGGTGAAAAAAGCCCTGAACAACCGGATTATCGACCAGGCCTGGCACCTGGCCAAAGCCCTGGGCACAGAGCTGCACCTGGTGCACGCCCTGCATACCTCGGTGATCCTGGCAGACCTGGACATCATCGACCCGGTTGCCCACGCCCGCAAACGGGAGGCGGCACTGAAGCCCCACATTGAACACCTGTGTAACACCTGGCACCTGGCGCCGGAGCAGGTTCATATCGCATCCGGGCCGGCCCAGAAGGTGATCCCCAGCGTGGCCAACAAAATCAAGGCCGACATGATAGTGATCGGCACCACCGGCAAAACCGGCCTGGCCGCCAGGGTGATCGGCAATACCGCCGAGAAGGTACTGACTCATTTGCGGACGGATTTGCTGGCTATCAAACCGGCGGAGTAAAACAAAGCGGGCCGGCTCAACCCGGCCCGTCAATCACTCCAGGTTCTGCACCTGCTCCCGCATCTGCTCGATCAGCACCTTTAAGTCCACCGCTGCGCGGGTGACGGCGGCATCGATGCTCTTGCTACTCAGGGTATTGGCTTCCCGGTTCAGCTCCTGCATCAGGAAGTCCAGGCGCCGGCCGATGGCATCGTCGTTTTGCAGGGTGTCGGTGACTTCGCTGATATGGGCATCCAGGCGGTCCAGCTCTTCGGCCACATCGCTTTTCTGGGCCAGCATGACCATCTCCTGGGCCACGCGCTCCGGGTCCAGCTCTACCCTGGCTTTCTCAAAGCGATCCCGAAGGTTCTGCTCCTGGGCGGCCAGCAGCTGGGGCATTTTCTCCCGAACCTCCGCCACCAGCTTACCCATGGTGGTCAGACGGTCCTCGAACAATGGCCGCAGGCGCTCACCTTCCCGTTCACGAACCGTCATCAGTTCCTTGACAGTTTCCGCGAACAGCCCCGCTGCCGCTTCCTTGGCTGCACTGTAATCCTTCTCCGGCAACGACATCACCCCCGGCCAGCGGAGAATATCCAGTGCGTTGATGTGGGCCGGGTTATCCAGCATACGGTTAATATGGTTGGCTGCCTCGTTCACCGCCTGGGCCATTTCATCGCTGATCTCGAAGCTCTGAACCTCGCTCTCCACCGACTGCAGGCGCATGGAGATATCCACCTTGCCCCGCTTCAGCCCCTGCTTGCGCAACTCCTCCCGAAACCGGTTTTCCAGTTCACGGAAAGCCTCCGGCAGGCGGAAAGACGGCTCCAGATAGCGATGGTTTACGGTACGGATCTCACAGGTGAGAGTACCCCAGTCACCCCGGGTATCCTTGCAGGCAAAAGCAGTCATGCTGCGGATCATAATGGCTCCAGTCGTGTTCAACAGAGTTTCGAGTTTAACAGGCAAACGCCCGGAGCAGCGAACCCGACCAAATGCTATACTCGGTGCCCTTTCAAAACGCCCGACCGGCAACAGCCGGACATTCATCTTCAAAAACAGGACACACTATGCGACCAAGCGGCAGAACGCCCGAGCAACCCAGAGACGTCCGCATCACCCGCAACTACACCCGCCACGCCGAAGGCTCGGTGCTGGTTGAGTTCGGCGACACCAAGGTTATCTGCACCGCCTCGGTAGAGAACAAAGTACCGCCCTTCCTGCGCGGCGAAGGCAAAGGCTGGATCACCGCCGAATACGGCATGCTGCCCCGCTCCACCGGCAGCCGCATGGGCCGCGAAGCCGCCCGCGGAAAACAAGGTGGCCGCACCGTAGAAATCCAGCGCCTGATCGGCCGCAGCCTGCGCGCAGCGGTAGACCTCGAAGCCCTGGGCGAACACACCATCACCATCGACTGCGACGTCATCCAGGCCGACGGCGGCACCCGCACCGCAGCCATCACCGGCGGCTGCGTTGCCCTGGTAGACGCCCTGAACCACCTGGTCACCAACAAACGTCTGAAGCGATCCCCGCTCAAGCAAATGGTCGCGGCCGTTTCAGTGGGTGTATACAAAGGCATGCCGGTAGCCGACCTGGACTACCCGGAAGACTCCGAAGCCGAAACCGACATGAACGTAATCATGACCGATCAGGGCGGGTTCATCGAAATTCAGGGAACTGCCGAAGGCGCACCGTTCGAACAAACAGAGCTGGACGCCATGCTGACGCTGGCAAGGAAAGCGATTAATCAGTTGTTTGAACTGCAGAAAGAAGCCCTGAAAGGCTAACTCAGGAGTCTGGGGTGGCGTTGTGGCAAGCCTTCCCCAGAATTTCGAAGGCCATGGATGGCCTGAGAGAAGCGCACATGGATGTGCTCGTAGCGGTTCTGGGGAAGGCTTGCCACAACGGCGCCCTCCCCCAGATTAAGGATCGGCTTAAAAACCGATTTCGATATCGTAGTCCATGATCACCGGCGCATGGTCAGAGAACCGCGTACCGTCATCAATCCAGCCATCGCGAATGGTCTTGCGAATCCCCGGCGTCAGCAAATGGTAATCCACCCGGATACCGGCCTTCTTGCGTGAACCCTCGGTCTGCTCCGGCCACCAGGTAAACTGGTTGCTCTGCTTGTTGATCTCGCGGAATGCATCAATACAGCCCATCTCATCGAACAAACGATCCAGCCACGCACGCTCATGGGGCAGGAAGCCGGAAAAATCCGTCTTGTGGTAGAGCGGGCTGGCATCCGTTACGTGATGAGCCGTCTGCAGGTTGGCACAGAAGATAAACTGACGACGCTTGCGCAGGGTTTTCTGCATGTGCACGCCAAAGGCTTCCATGAACTCGTCTTTGTGATCGAGAACGGTCAGATCGTCTTCACCAGTCAGCTCTTCTTCACGGCCCAGGGCACAGGGCGCCAGAACACAGGCTACGGATACCTTGTCGAAATCGGCCTGGATAAAGCGACCTTCACGGTCGGCCTGCTCATTGGCGAAGCCGTACATAATGGCTTTCGGGAAGTGACGGGTATAGATGCCCACACCGCCGTGCTCGTTCAGCTCGCCATCGATGAAGTAGGCCTCATACCCTTCCGGAATCAGGTTTTTGTCTTCAACTTCGTAGGCACGCATCCGGTGGTCCTGAACACAGACAACATCAGCGTCCTGCTCTGCCAGCCAGTCAAAAAAGCCCTTCTCAACAGCCTGCTCCAAGCCATTGACGCTGATTGATACTACGCGCATACGTGTTCCCTGATTCGGTTTGTGTAGTATGATACCGGTTTTACGCTTTAATTAAAGATCCTATCCCGCCAGAAGCCTTGCCATGCATGACTATCAGCAAAAATTTATCGAATTTGCCATCCAGCGGAACGTTCTGCGTTTTGGAGAGTTCACCCTCAAATCCGGGCGTACCAGTCCGTACTTTTTCAATGCCGGACTGTTCAATACCGGCGACGACCTGCTACAACTAAGCAAAGCCTATGCCGCCGCGATAGAACGCAGTGGACTGGATTATGACATCATTTTCGGGCCTGCCTATAAGGGCATTCCGTTGGCTACGGTTACCGCCATGGCCCTTGCAACAGACGGTAACAGCAAACCTTTTGCCTTTAACCGCAAAGAGAAGAAAGATCACGGTGAAGGCGGTAATATCGTAGGCGCCCCCTTGCAGGGTAAAGTGCTGATTGTGGATGATGTGATCACCGCAGGCACCGCCATCCGGGAGTCCATTGATATTATCCGGGCCGCCGGGGCCGAGCCGGCCGGCGTATTGATTGCCCTGGACCGCCAGGAAAAAGGTAATGGCGAACTCTCGGCCATCCAGGAAGTCGAAAAAGAATTCGGCATTCCGGTCGTCAGCATCATCCGCCTTGAACAGGTACTAGACTACCTGAAGTCCAACCCGGAATTCGCCGGCCATGCGGAGAGCGTAGCCAGCTACCGGGACCGTTACGGAGTCTGATAAATGCAACACCGTGTGATCGCATCGCCGGTTCTCGCCGGTCTTGTCGCCCTGGGGCTCCTGGCCTCTGCCGGCGCGCAGGCGACCATGTATCGTTACACGGATGAAAATGGACAACTGGTGATCGGCAATACCATTCCCCAGGAAGCCACCAAGCGCGGCTATGAGATCCTGAGCGACAACGGCCGGGTTGTGAAAACCATACCCCGGGCGCTGACAGCCGAGGAAATCGCCGCGCGGGAAGCTGCCAGGCAAGCCGAAGAAGAGCGCCAGAGGCAGCTCGAGGCCCAGCAAGAGCTGGACCGGCAATTGCTGAAGCGCTTCAGCCATCCGGACCAGGCCATCCGGGCCCTGCGCCGGAAAATCCAGGAAATGAACAGCCTGATCCAGCTCAAACGCGGCAATATCAACGTGATTTCCGGGCAGCTGGATAACGAACAGAGCCGTGCCGCCGATATGGAGCGGGCGGGGCGTGCAATCCCCGAAGCCACGCTGGAGAAAATCCGCAGGCTGGAAGCCCAGATTCGTGAGGTAGAGCGGGAAATCTCAGCCCAGCAGCAAGACATCGAGTCCGTGCGCAAGGCCTACGAGGAAGACGTTCTCAGGCTGGAAGAAATTACCGGGGATAAACGAACCATTCCCCTGAACCCGGAAAGCGAAAATCCTGATCCGGAAACAACAGAGGGCGCTCAATGAGCGCCCTCTGCTTTTTACACTACCGGCCTTAATCAGGCTGAGGCAGTTTCTTTCTTGGCCGCAGGCTTACGCGCCGCAGTTTTGCGGGCAGCCGGCTTCTTGGCGGTGACTGACTTCTTGGCGTCCTGGGCCGCCTCGGCCACATCTTCAGCGGCTTCGGATACGGCATCAGCACTTTCAGCCGCTTCTTTCTCCAGCTTGGCAACCAGCTCAGCCGCGAAGTTACCGAAACGGCCGTTCAGGGAGCGCAGTTGCTCGAACAGGGTTTCGGAGTAGCCGTTGTAACGCTTGCGCAGGCTCTTCACGCTGTACTCGCGGGCTTCCGCTTCCAGCTTCTCGGCGTAGTCGAACGGCTTGGAGGCCAGCTTCTTCTGCTGCTCTTCCGCGGCGTTGATGCCCTTCTCTACGATGTCCTGCAGTTGTTCCTGGTAAGATTTAAGTTTACCCATGATGACTCTCCTGACGTTTCAGACGTTCGTGATTTTCCAACTTCGGCCGGCACTTCAGCGATCAGCGCAGCCGGCTTCTGGTAACTTTCACGGTCAGGTTACGGGCAAAAATTAGAATGTTCATACTAGAACTGCTCAGGTAATCACCAACGGAAGATTACCCAACTCGGAACCAGCAAGTCTGAATCGGTATCCTGCACCCAGCCACCGCCATCGGCAGGCACCAGGTAGTATTCCGGACCGATTTCCGGCACCACCTTGATCTCCATAAGCTGGCCGTTGACCCGGTACTCGTAGAAGACTTCGTTCTCGCCGGGGCGGATGACAATCTCCGGACCACCCTCGGGCGGCTGGTAATCGGAAATCACCAGCGGCTCCTGTGGCGTGACCACCGGGACGGCATCCAGGGCCCCCTCATCCTGGGCCACAGCCGGCACACAGAAGCAGCCCAGCAACAGGGCGGAACAGGCGATTCGTTTCATTTTCGTGGTACCCTTTGGTTCATCTTTCTGGCTAGAGTTGCACAAGCCAACCCACGCTTCAATCAGAATCCGGACCCGTTTTGACATGACTGAGAAAAAGACCCCACCCGTGGTTCTGGTAGACGGATCTTCCTACCTGTTCCGTGCCTACCACGCCCTGCCCCCGCTCATCACCAGCAAGAACCATCCCACCGGCGCCATCAAAGGCGTGGTGAGCATGCTGCGGCGGCTGGAGCAGGACTTCCCGGAATCAAAAGTCGTGGTGGTTTTCGATGCCAAGGGCAAAACCTTCCGGCACGACATGTACGAAGAGTACAAAGCCAACCGGCCGCCCATGCCGGAAGACCTGGCCATGCAGATCGAGCCAATCCACAACATTGTGCGGGCCATGGGCCTGCCGCTGCTGATTGTGCCCGGGGTAGAAGCAGACGACGTGATCGGCACCCTGGCCCACGAAGCCACCAGCAAAGGCATTGATGTGGTGGTGTCGACCGGCGACAAGGACATGGCCCAGCTGGTGAGCGACCACGTTACCTTAATCAACACCATGACCGAAACGGCCATGGACAGGGACGGTGTAGTGGAGAAGTTCGGCGTAACGCCAGAGCAGATCATCGACTACCTGGCCCTGGTGGGCGACAAGGTGGACAACATCCCGGGCGTGAACAAATGCGGCCCGAAAACCGCCGTAAAGTGGCTGCAGGCGTATAACGACCTGGATAACCTGATCGAACACGCCGGCGAAATCAAAGGCAAGATCGGTGAATACCTGCGCGAGGCTATCGACACCCTGCCCCTGAGCCGGGAACTGGCCACCATCCGCCTGGATGTGGAACTGGAATTCGGGCTGGAAGACCTCACCGAGCGGGAGCAGGATGACGACAGCCTGCTGGAACTGTTCAAGGAATACGAATTCCGTAGTTGGATTGCCGAACTGGAGAACGCAGGCTCTGCCAGCGACAAGAAAGCAGCCACCTCCAAGCCGGAGCCGGCCAAGGCCGTAGAGAAGCAGTATTCCGTCATCACCGAACAGGCGGAGCTCGACAAGTGGCTGGAACGCCTGAAGGCCGCCGACCAGTTCGCCTTCGACACCGAAACCACCAGCCTGCGCTACATGGACGCTGAAATTGTCGGCGTCTCCTTTGCCATCGAGCCCGGTGAAGCGGCCTATGTGCCCCTGGGCCACGACTACATGGGTGCACCGGACCAGCTGGACCGCGACGACGTACTGGCCCGGCTCAAACCACTGCTGGAAGACCCGGCGCAGAAGAAGATCGGCCAGAACCTTAAGTACGACAAGAACGTGCTGGCCAACCACGACATCCACCTGGAAGGCATCAGCGACGACACCATGGTGGAGTCTTACGTGCTCAATTCAGTAGCCACCCGCCACGATATGGACAGCCTGGCCCGGGAGTATCTGGGCGAGCAAACCATCACTTACGAATCCATCGCCGGCAAGGGTGCCAAGCAGCTTACCTTCAACCAGATTGATCTGGAAAAAGCCGGGCCCTATGCCGCCGAAGATGCCGACATCACCCTGCGCCTGCATCAGGCCCTGAGCCCGAAACTGAAAGAAACCGGCAAACTGGAATCCGTCTACCGGGAGATCGACCTGCCCCTGGTGCCGGTACTGTCACGCATGGAACAGCGGGGCACCCTGATCAGCGCCAGCACCCTGCGCCAGCACAGCCAGGAGCTGGCCGAGCGCATGGCGGAACTGGAGAAGGAAGCCCACGAGGTAGCCGGCGAAAGCTTCAACCTGGGCTCCACCAAGCAACTGCAGGCGATTCTGTACGACAAGTTCGGCCTGCGGGTGATCAAGAAAACCCCGAAGGGCGCGCCCTCCACGGCCGAGCCGGTGCTGCAGGAACTGGCCCACGAGCACGAACTGCCCCGGCTGATTGTGGAACACCGCAGCCTGAGCAAGCTGAAATCCACCTACACCGACACCCTGCCGGAGCTGATTCATCATCGTACCGGCCGGGTGCATACCTCGTACCATCAGGCGGTCACCGCCACCGGGCGCCTGTCGTCCTCTGAACCGAACCTGCAGAACATCCCCATCCGCACCGAAGAAGGCCGTCGCATCCGCCAGGCTTTTATTGCTCCGGAAGGTTACAAGCTGCTGGCGGCGGACTATTCCCAGATTGAGCTGCGCATCATGGCGCACCTGTCTGGTGACAAGGGCCTGCTGACTGCCTTCGAACACGGCGAAGACATCCACAAGGCCACGGCCGCCGAAGTATTCGGCGTCAGCCTGATTGAAGTCAGCTCCGACCAGCGCCGCAGCGCCAAGGCCATCAACTTCGGCCTGATCTACGGCATGTCTGCCTTCGGCCTGGCCCGCCAGCTGGGCGTGGAAAGAAAGGTGGCCCAGGAATACATCGACCGCTACTTCGAGCGTTACCCGGGCGTGCTGCGTTACATGGACAACATCCGCAAACAGGCCCACGACGATGGCTACGTGGAAACCCTGTTTGGCCGCCGGCTGTACCTGCCGGAGATCAACGCCCGTAACAAGCAGATGCAACAGGCCGCCGAACGCACCGCCATCAACGCCCCTATGCAGGGCACCGCCGCCGATATCATCAAACGGGCGATGATCGATGTTGACCAGTGGCTGCACGCCGAGCACCAGGATGACGCATGCATGACCATGCAGGTGCACGATGAACTGATCATCGAAGTGCGGGAAGACGCTGTGGAGAAGGTCCGCGAAGGACTGGTGAAACGCATGTCGGCCGCCGCAAAGCTGGACGTACCGCTGCTGGTGGAAGCCGGCGTGGGCGACAACTGGGACCAGGCCCACTAACCCGGCGCTCGCATGGCATAAAAGCTGCATCGGCCCCGGTGTCCGGGGTAACACCCGATGCAGTGACATCCATGCGAGGCCTTCCCATGAATTCCGCAACCATTGAACGCAACTGGCTGTTCGACCCTTCCCTGTTAAAACTGGTGCACCAGTGCCGGCGCCTGATCCAGTCCGAGTTCGGGGTAAAACTCCACCTTAACGAAGCAGACCTGGCGCAAAACCTGGCCAACTATGCGGGCAAGAGCCGGTCAAAGAACCTGGTGTATACCTGGCAAGCCCTGAAACAACGGGTGCCGGAACTGAACGAGGAAACGGAAGAGGAACGTGTGGCGCCGCGAATGTACCGGGGACAGCCGATTGCCGAAAGCCAGCAGGTAAAGGGGTCTTCAGAAGGGGAACCCTGCCCCCGGCAGAGGAAAGTGATCTACCGGGGGCAGGTGGTGGGCTGATTCCGAAGGGAGTCAGCCCGGGGTTGATGTCAGCTGATTAGAACGCCTTGCTGACTTCGAAGGCAGCACTCCAGGCGCTGAGGTCGTATTCGCCAGTGTAGTTAGACGCACCAGCATTTGGGTCCTTCTGGGACGGCGCATCGTGCTGGTATTGGAACTCATTAACCTTCACGTCGTCCGCAAAGATCAGGGTTCCAACCGCCGCATCAACGGTCCAGCCACTGGCCACATCATTCCACTGTGCACCCAGCGTCAGCCAGTGGCGATCTTCAGATGGAATACGTGCCGTCACGAACTGGTCCACAGGTGACTCATCAAACGCGTAGCCTGCTTTGAAAGCCCACTCAGGTGTGGCTTGCCAGATACCACCTACGTTGAACTGCCAAGTATTTTTCCACTTCTCAGTGATGTGAGTGATTGGAGTGTCGCCTGTGCGACCGGTTGCTTTCGAAACGTCGCCGCTCGCGCCTTCTCTGGAGTTAATGTCCAGTTCTTCAAAGCGGCCCCAGCGAGCGTATGTGGCTCCCCCCAACACCGTAACAGTGTCAGTCAGTTTATGCCTCGCACCCACGGTGATGCTCTCAGGAATTGCCAGCGGCACGGTTACGTCTTCAGACAATGTCGTAGGTGAAACTCCACCCTGCCCATCAGAAACCGGGAATTTGGTGATTTTCACATCACCGTCCAGATTGAATTCAGTGTCAGTTTGGGCAGACAAACCAAACTGAGTACGCTCGTTCATTTCGTACAAAAAGCCTACTCGAAAGTTTACTGCGACATCGTCACCTTCGATATCGGCATAAGGCCTACCATAAGCTTGCTCGTATCCATCAGCTTGGGCACTAGCTCCCGCTTGAATCGCGGCCAGAGTGCCTGGAGGAAGCAACGAAGGGTCTGATACACCAGCCTGCGCCATAGCCTGAGCTATACCGGCCTGCAGGAAGCCTCCCCGAACATCTTGAAACTTGGTTAAGCGTCCTTCGGCATACATGATATTAACACCGAGGCCCATCGACAGCCCTTTTCCATTGTTTAGGGCAATGGAAGGAGAGAAGGATATTGCCGTTAGCTCTGTTTTATCCGCAAAGTAGCGGCCAACAAAGTCGTCGTCATAATCAGCCGCCAGGCCATAAGGAGCATGAATCCCGAAACCCACATCGATGGAATCATTCACTTCATGAGTCAAATAGAAGTTAGGCAACACCGCTAAATCTGCGATATCCCCACCCTTGGAGCCTGGTACACCTTCGCCGAAAAAGTTTCTGGCAGAGGCACTTTTCGCCTCAGCATCAATATCCAAAACCGCCGCACCAAAAGAAATATTGGTACCAGACAGCTGGCTCATGCCCGCCGGGTTGAACAATACCGTGGTAGCGTTTTCGGGGTTGGCAGCAGCGCCGGCGTTGGCGACGCCCATCTGGCTGGCGCTTTGTTCGTTCAGAGAGAAACCACCGGCCATTACGCTGGCAGGTGCCGCAACAGCGGCCAGGGTAGCAAAGCGGATTGCTTTTACGAGTGCATTGGTATTCTTGTGCATGGTGTCTCCTTATTAGTTTCGCGCGGAGTATACGCAGCACATGGCAACGGCCTCAAATGCCAAAGCTACTGATTCAACAGGCTAACCATCTACGACTTTTGTCTTAAATCAAAGCCCCGGAGCCGGGGCCTTGTACTGCGGAATTAATCGTGCTGGATCGAGAGTTTGTCGACGGTAGAGGACAGCTTGTCAGCCCCCTGGGCATCCGCGCCCAATTTGATCATCAAACGCAGGTCGTTGGCGGAGTCAGCATGGGCCAGCGCATCTTCGTAGGTGATCGATCCTTCAGAGTATAGACGGTACAGGGCCTGGTCGAAGGTCTGCATGCCGGATTCGTTCGACTTCGCCATCAGTTCTTTGAGCTTGTGTACCTCTGCCTTACGGATCAGGTCAGCCACCAGCGGGGTGTTGATCAGCACCTCGATAACGGCCTTCCGACCTTTGCCATCCGGTGTGGGTACCAGCTGCTGGGCCACAATAGCCTTCAGGTTCAGGGACAGGTCCATCCAGATCTGGTTGTGCTGCTCAGGCGGGAAGAACTGGATAATCCGGTCCAGGGCCTGGTTGGCGTTGTTGGCGTGCAGGGTAGCCAGGCACAGGTGGCCGGTTTCGGCGAACTGCACGGAGTATTCCATGGTCTGGCGGGTACGCACCTCACCGATCAGGATAACGTCCGGCGCCTGGCGCAGGGTGTTCTTCAGGGCCACTTCGAAGCTTTCGGTATCAATACCCACTTCCCGCTGGGTAACGATACAGCCCTGGTGCTGGTGCACAAATTCGATCGGGTCTTCGATGGAAATGATATGGCCGCGACTGTTGCGGTTACGGTGCCCCAGCATGGCCGCCAGCGAGGTGGACTTACCGGTACCGGTGGCGCCCACAAACATGATCAGACCCCGCTTGGTCATGGCCAGGTCCTTGACGATTTCCGGCAGCGCCAGGTCGTCAATCTGCGGGATCTTCACTTCGATACGCCGCAGCACCATACCGCACAGGTTGCGCTGGAAGAAGGCGGACACACGGAAACGGCCGATACCCCGGGCGCTGATGGCAAAGTTGCATTCGTGGCTTTCGTCGAATTCGGCGCGCTGCTTGTCATTCATGGCGCCGTACACCAGCTCTCGGGTCTGTTCCGGGGTCAGGGCGTTCTTGGTGACCGGCAGAACCTTGCCGTTCACTTTCATGCTGGGTGGTACGCCTGCTGTAATGAACAGGTCTGAACCACCCTTCTCCACCATCAACCGCAACAGTTTTTCGAATTCCATCTTGCTACCTACTTATCTCAGAAGTTATCCGGCATCTTGGCCTTGGCACGGGCCTGTTCGCGAGAAATGAGACCCTTCTGCAGCAAACGCTCCAGGCACTGGTCCAGGGTCTGCATGCCAATGGAGCCACCGGTCTGGATAGACGAGTACATCTGGGCGATCTTGTCTTCCCGGATCAGGTTCCGGATAGCCGGGGTACCGATCATGATTTCGTGGGCCGCAATCCGGCCGCCACCCATTTTCTTCATCAGGGTCTGGGAGATAACCGCCTGCAGGGATTCCGACAGCATGGAGCGCACCATGGATTTTTCTTCCGCCGGGAATACGTCAACCACCCGGTCAATGGTCTTGGCCGCGGAGGTGGTGTGCAGAGTGCCGAATACCAGGTGGCCGGTTTCGGCGGCGGTCAGGGCCAGGCGGATGGTTTCCAGGTCCCGCAATTCGCCCACCAGGATGATGTCGGGGTCTTCCCGCAGGGCCGAACGCAGGGCTTCGTTGAAGCCCAGGGTGTCCCGGTGCACTTCCCGCTGGTTCACCAGGCACTTCTTGGATTCGTGCACGAATTCGATGGGGTCCTCGATGGTGAGGATGTGCTCGTAGCGGGTGTCGTTGATGTAGTCCATCATCGCCGCCAGGGTGGTGGACTTACCGGAACCGGTGGGGCCGGTGACCAGCACCAGGCCGCGGGGCACCGAGGAGATATCCTTGAAAACCTGGCCCATGCCCAGATCTTCCATGGTCAGAACCTTCGAGGGGATGGTCCGGAACACTGCTCCGGCACCGCGGTTCTGGTTGAAGGCGTTAACCCGGAAACGGGCCACGCCGGGCACCTCGAACGAGAAGTCGGTTTCCAGGAACTCTTCGTAATCCTTACGCTGCTTGTCGTTCATGATGTCGTAGATCAGCCCGTGCACTTCTTTGTGCTCCATGGGCGGAAGGTTGATACGACGAACATCGCCATCAACACGAATCATCGGGGGCAAACCGGAAGACAGGTGCAAATCCGACGCACCCTGTTTGGCCGAGAAGGCAAGCAGTTCAGTAATATCCATAGGATTCCTCGGAGGGCTTTTTCTTTTAGTCCAGAAGCGGCAAACTCACACTATGAGCAGCATAGCAGACAACATCGGGAGCGTAACCCGACGCATACAAAAAGCAACACTGAAGGCGGGGCGCGGCCCCGACAGTGTGCGCCTGTTGGCAGTCAGCAAGACCCGGCCACCGGAAGACCTGCGCGCCGCATTCGAAGCTGGGCAACAGGCGTTCGGTGAAAACTACCTTCAGGAAGCGCTCGACAAGATCGGCGCGCTGGAAGACCTCGATGGCATCGAATGGCACTTCATCGGGCCTATCCAGTCCAACAAAACCCGGCAGATTGCCGAGTCCTTTGCCTGGGTGCACAGCGTGGATCGCCTGAAGATTGCCCGCCGGCTGAGCGAACAGCGGCCGGAGTCTTTGCCGGCCCTGAACATTTGCCTGCAGGTGAACATCAATAACGAAGACAGCAAGTCCGGCTGCACGCTGGACCAACTGCCGGAGCTGGTATCGGCAATCAGTGACCTACCAAACATCAGCCTGCGCGGGCTGATGGCCATTCCGGACCCGGACCAGCCGGAATCGGAGCTGCGGCTGAGTTTCCGAAAGCTGGCCGGCACCCTGAAAAACCTGAAACAGGACCACCCGGACGCCGGCCCGCTGGATACCCTTTCCATGGGTATGTCTGACGACCTGGAACTGGCCATTGCCGAAGGTGCCACCTGGGTTCGGGTGGGCACCGCCCTGTTCGGAGCCCGGGCGAAGAAACAGAGCCTGAGCTGATCGGCCCGGTTCCTGCTATCATCCGGATCAACGAATCCATCGACCAAGCCCGGAGTTTACCGTGAGCAACTCATCCACCATTTCCTTTATCGGTGCCGGCAATATGGCCAGTGCCATCATTGGCGGCATGCTTGATAACGGCTACCAGGCCGGGAACATCTGGGTCAGCGCGCCCGACGACAGCCACCTGCAGGCCCTGCGCGATCGCTTCGGTGTAAGCGTGACCACCGACAACCGCCACTGCGCCCAACAGGCCGACATGGTGGTGCTGGCGGTGAAACCCCAGGTGATGGCCGAGGTTTGCCGGGATATCGCCCCGGTGGTTCAGAATACCCGGCCGCTGATGGTGTCTATTGCCGCCGGCCTGACGTCTGACACCCTGGACGGCTGGCTCGGTGGTGGCCTGCCCCTGGTGCGGGTAATGCCCAATACGCCTTCACTGGTTGGCAAAGGCGCCGCCGGCCTGTTCGCCAATGCGGCGGTAACAGGCGAACAGAAAACCATGGTGCAGTCGGTATTTGAAAGCATCGGCTCTGCCCTGTGGGTAGACGATGAAGAACAACTGCATGGCGTAACCGCGCTGTCCGGCAGTGGCCCCGCCTATTTCTTCCTGATGCTCGAAGCCCTGGAAGCAGCCGCCACCGAAGCCGGCATTGCCCCGGAAACGGCCCGGGAGCTGGCCATTCAGACCATGGCCGGCGCCGCCGAGATGGCTGCCCGCAGCGAGCACGACCCGGCCCAGCTCAAGCGCAACGTGATGTCGCCCGGCGGCACCACCGAGCGGGCGATCAATACCTTCGAAGACGGCGGCATGCGAGGCCTGGTGCAGAAAGCCTATAATGCCGCCTTCGAACGCTCGCAAGAAATGTCCAAAGAACTGGCAGACAAACAGTAACCGATAACGGAGACACAGCTTCATGCTGGCAGACATTGTCATTACCATCCTGCTGATCGCGTCCACCTTCTACATGACCATCGTGTTGCTGCGCTTTCTGCTGCAACTGGCGCGGGCGGATTTCTACAACCCCATTTCCCAGTTTGTGGTGAAGGCCACCAACCCGCCCCTGCGCCCCCTGCGCCGATTCATTCCCGGCTGGGGCGGCATTGACGGCGCCGCGCTGGTACTGGCCGTCATTATCCAGGCCATCACCTTCTTCCTGATCCTGGTCGCCCTGAACGGTGGTATCCCCGCCATCAACCCCATCACCCTGCTGGTGTGGGCGGTGCTGAACGTGCTCAGCCTGATTGTGAAGATCTACTTCTGGTCAGTTATCGCGGTGGTTGTGGTGAGCTGGATTGCGCCCCAGAGCGGTCACCCGGCTATCCAGCTGGTGGCGCAGATTACCGAGCCGGTGATGCGCCCGGTGCGCAACATGATGCCCTCCATGGGCGGGCTGGACCTGTCTCCGATCATCGTGTTCCTGATCCTGAACGTGATTACTGTGGTGATCGATCACATGAAGGTGGCTGCCGGCCTTGGGTCGATCGGCCTCGGGATGTAAAACAGGTCTCAAGAATACATTTTGTTACACAAAAGTCGAAACACAGACTTTTTGAGAGCCGGAAGTCGCGCAGAAGGATAAACCGATGAAAATGCAGGGAACTCTGTCGCAGCAGGTTGAGGCCTATCATAACTGGAAGAAGGAACTCATCCGGCAGATCGGCCGCTACCGGCTGTGGCTGCAGGACAACGACCTTTTCTCAGAAGACGTCAGCACCCGAATCCGTAACGGCCTGGAGCTGCTCATTGAAGATGAGCTGACCATCGCCTTTGCCGGGGAATACTCCCGTGGCAAGACCGAGCTGATCAATGCCCTGTTCTTCTCCGGCTATGGCCAGCGCATGCTGCCGTCCCAGGCGGGCCGCACCACCATGTGCCCCACCGAGCTGTTCTACGACCGCAGCGCCAACCAGAATTACCTGCTGTTGCTGCCGATCGAAACCCGCACCGGCGAACTCTCCCTGCAGCAACTGCGCAAGCAACCGGAGCACTGGGTCAGGCACGACCTGGACGAGCACGACCCCGAAGTGATGCGAGAAGTGCTGGCCGAGGTTGCCCGCACCAAGAGCGTAACGCCCCAGCAGGCCCGCAAGCTCGGGTTCGACGAGGACATGCTGGAGCACGACCGCAGCAACCCCGGCAACGTACTGGTACCGGCCTGGCGTAACGCCCAGATCAGCATTCGCCACCCGCTGTTCGAGCGCGGCCTGCGTATTCTCGATACCCCGGGCCTGAACGCACTGGGTTCCGAGCCGGAACTGACCATCAGCATGCTGCCCCGGGCCCACGCCATTATCTTTGTGCTCAGTGCCGACACCGGCGTAACCGCCAGCGATATGGCGATCTGGAACGAGCACATCGACACCGAGTACGCCGACCACCGGGCCGGCCGCTTCGCGGTACTGAACAAGATCGACGTACTCTGGGACGACCTGCAGGGCGAGCAACATACCAACGATGCCATCGAACGGGTGCGCGGCTACACCGCAGACCACCTGGGCATCCGCCAGCAGGACGTAAGCGTTCATTCCACGACGTAGTTGACCTACTTCACGTCACGCAGAGGCCTTAATAACTCCGGCGAGACCTTGTACTGTTTGGGGCCGTCCTCGGCCAGAACAATCACACTCTTGCGGTTGAT
>Ga0315334_10000062_pt1 | contig 76370 bp, 82 predicted proteins | sample M150034915metaG_FD_205555 | JGI IMG/M metagenome (GOLD analysis project Ga0315334, IMG submission 205555) | Ammonia-oxidizing marine archaeal communities from Monterey Bay, California, United States - M1 500m 34915 | ecosystem: Environmental > Aquatic > Marine > Intertidal zone | place: USA... | reverse complement strand
ATTTTTATTTTTTCGGGTCGTTATGTCACCCCCACCCCGCCCAAACCCCGCCCAAACACCACACAAAGACGTCAGGCCTCAGCAACCCGAGCAATCGTCTCCGCATAATAGTCATCGAAATTCTTGAACTCGATGCTATCCCGCCCGCAGCAACGAATGTTGCCGGACTTGATATCGTACACCCAGCCGTGAATCTCGATCTTTCCGGTAGCCAGCTTGGCCGCCACCACAGGGTGCGTGCGCAGGTGCTGAACCTGCTGCAGCACATTTTCCTCAATGGCTTCGTTCAGGTATTTCGGATCCAGCGGCGTGTCACCGTCAATGCCATGGCGTTCACGAACGATTTCCATGGCGGAACGGCAATGGCCCAGCCATTCCTTTACGTGCGGCAGGCCCTTAAGGGCCGGGATATCCAGTGCACCTTTGATGGCACCGCAGTCGGTGTGGCCGCAGACGATGATGTGTCGCACGCCGAGCACCGCCACAGCATATTCGATGGAAGCGGTCATGCCTCCGGTCTCGTTGCTGTGGGGCGGGATCACGTTGCCGGCATTACGGCAAATGAACAGGTCACCGGGATTGGAGCCGGTCACCATGTTCGGGTCGATGCGCGAATCGGAACAGGTGAAGAACAGAACATCCGGGCTCTGACTGTCGGCCAGGGCGCCAAACAGGTCTTTGTGCTCCGGGTAAACGTTCTTGCGAAAATCCAGTACGCCGCGAACAATGTGGTCCATAGTGTTTCCTCCTGCCGGTCAGGCAATCTCGATCAATACTTCGCCCGGAGTAACCCGGTCGCCCTTGGTGACGTAAACCGCCTGCACGGTGCCGTCCACGCTGGTGTGAATTTCGGTTTCCATTTTCATGGCTTCGGTGATCATCACCGCCTGGCCAGCGGCGACAGTATCGCCTTCCTTGACCAGTACATCCACCACATTGCCGGGCATGGTGGTGGTGACATGGCCCGGATCCGTGGCCTGCTTGCGGCCGCTGCCGCCGGCTGAGGCCTCGTATTCGTTCAGCGACTCGAACACCACTTCCTGGGGCATGCCGTCCAGCGACAGGTACAGCTTGCGCTTTCCGGGGCCGGATGCGCCTACGCCGGTAACGGCGACTTCGTAGGTTTCCCCGTGCACGTCAATGCGGAACTCGGTGGCCACAGAAGTGCCCATGCGGTCACGGCCCTTGTGCTCGGCCGGCAGGAGTTCTTCCGGCTTGAGGGTGCCGTCTTTGCGCTGCTGCAGGAACTCCCGGCCGAGGTCCGGGAACATGGCGTATGTGAGCACATCTTCCTCGCAGCTGGCCAGACTACCAATGTCTTCTCGCAATTTGTTCAGCTCAGGGCTGAGCAGGTCCGCCGGCCGGCCTTCGTTTACGCTTTCATTGCCGATGGCTTTCTTCTGGATATCCGCATTCACCTCAGCCGGCGGATGGCCGTAGCCGCCCTGCAGGTAGCGCTTTACTTCGTTGGTGATGGTCTTGTAACGCTGGCCAGCCAGAACGTTGTACACCGCCTGGGTGCCGACAATCTGGGACGTGGGTGTTACCAGCGGAGGGTAGCCCAGGTCGGCCCGCACCCGGGGGATCTCGCTGAACACATCCCGGATCTTGTCCAGCGCATTCTGCTCCTTCAACTGGTTGGCGAGGTTGGACATCATGCCGCCCGGCACCTGGTTGATCTGTACTGACACGTCTTCCCGGGTGAATTCGCTTTCGAACTGATGGTACTTCTTGCGCACTTCCCGGAAGTAATCGGCAATTTCGCTCAGCAGTTCCAGGTCCAGCCCGGTGTCGTAGTCGGTGCCTTTCAGGGCGGCCACCTGGGATTCGGTGGCCGGATGGCTGGTGCCGTTGGCAAAGGAAGAAATGGCGGTATCAATCCGGTCGGCACCGGCTTCGATGGCTTTCAACTGGCACATGGCTGCCAGGCCTGCGGTGGCATGGCTGTGAATCACCAGCGGCAGGTCGACGGCGGATTTGATGGCTTTCACCAGCTCAAAGGTGGCATAGGGGGTGAGCAGGCCGGCCATATCCTTGATGGCGATGGAATCTGCACCCATGGCTTTGAGTTCCAGGGCCTGCTGAACAAACAGCTCAGGAGTGTGCACCGGGCTGGTGGTGTAGCAAATGGTGCCCTGGGCATGCTTGCCGGCTTTCTTCACCGCTTTCATGGCGGTTTCCAGGTTGCGCAGATCGTTCAGGGCGTCGAACACCCGGAACACATCAATACCGTTGTCGGCGGCTTTCTGCACAAAGGCTTCCACCACGTCATCGGCGTAATGCCGGTAACCCAGCAGGTTCTGGCCCCGCAGCAGCATCTGCAGGCGGGTGTTGGGCAGGGCCTGGCGTAGCTGGCGCAGGCGCTCCCACGGGTCTTCCTTCAGAAAACGCACGCAGGCATCAAAAGTGGCGCCGCCCCAGACTTCCAGCGACCAGTAGCCCACCTGGTCGAGCTTGTCGCAGATCGGTAGCATGTCTTCGGTGCGCATGCGGGTAGCAATCAGGGACTGGTGCGCGTCACGAAGGATAACGTCGGATACTTCAATTCGTTTGGCAATTTTCTTGGCGTTACTCATGTTCAATCCTCCTGCGGATTACCAGCCGGCATGGGCTGCGATCGTGGCGGCAATGGCCAGGGCAATTTCACTGGGATGACGTTTGGCGGAATAGTTCAGCAGCTCCGGGTGGCTCGGCACAAAGCTGGTATCGAACACCCCGGCCCGGAAATCCGGATGGTCCAGGATCTGCTGGTAATAGTTGGCGGTGGTGGTAATGCCGTGCAGACGCATGTCATCCAGCGCCCGCTTGCCCCGGGCAATCACCTCGTCCCAGGTCAGGGCCCAGACCACCAGCTTCAGGCACATGGAGTCGTAGTAGGGCGGAATTTCATAGCCGGTATAGATGGCCGTATCCACCCGCACGCCGGGGCCGCCCGGTGCGTAATAATGGGTAATGCGGCCGAAGCTGGGCAGAAAGTCATTCTTCGGGTCTTCCGCATTGATCCGGAACTGCAGGGCGTAACCCCGGTAGGAAATGTCCTCCTGCCGGTAGCTCAGAGGTTCGCCGGCGGCGATCCGCAGCTGCTCCCGGACAATATCCACCCCGGTGATGGCTTCGGTAATGGTGTGCTCCACCTGCACCCGGGTGTTCATCTCCATAAAGTAGACTTCGTTGCCGGTAAGCAGAAACTCCACCGTACCGGCGTTCTCGTAACCCACCGCTTTCGCCGCCTTTACCGCCAGGCCGCCGATGTACTGGCGCTGTTCCGGGGTAAGCTGAGGGCTGGGGGCGATCTCGATCAGCTTCTGGTTGCGGCGCTGGATGGAGCAGTCCCGCTCGAACAGGTGGATGGCATTGCCGTGGCTGTCAGCCAGCACCTGAACCTCGATATGGCGCGGGTTCACAATGCATTTTTCCATGAACACCTCGGCCGAACCGAAAGCCTTGGTGGCCTCGGAGATCACCCGCGGGTACTGGGTTTTCAGCTCTTCCGGAGAATCACACCGGCGAATGCCCCGGCCACCACCACCGGAGGTGGCTTTCAGCATCACCGGGTAGCCGATCTCGTTGGCCAGCTTCAGCGCGTGATCCAGGTCTGCCAGGTTGCCCTCGGAACCCGGGGTGATGGGCACACCGGCCGCCCGCATACTGTCCCGGGCCTGGGTTTTGTCGCCCATCTTGTGGATAACATCGGATTTGGGGCCAATAAAGGTAATCCCGTGCTGCTCGCACAGCTGGGCAAAGCGGGCATTCTCCGACAGAAAACCGTAGCCGGGATGAATGGCATCGCAGCCGGTCTCCAGCGCCAGGTTCACAATCCGCGCCGGGTCCAGGTAGCCGGTCAGGGGGTCTTCGCCCAGTGAGTAGGCTTCATCGGCGCGCTTCACGTGCAGGCCGTAGCGATCCGGCTCGGTGTAAATCGCCACCGAGCGGATGCCCATCTCGGCGCAGGCGCGGACAATACGCACCGCAATCTCGCCACGGTTGGCGATCAGAACTTTTTTAAGCGTGGGCTTCAACATGGGCGATTCCTCGTCTCGTCGTCCCGAATGAAGGTGGAAAAAGAGTAACGGGGATGACGGATCACGAAAAATTGATATTATTTCGCTTATGTATAACTAATATCTTATGAATAGACTGATTCGGGAACGCCCATGCCCCTGAGTATCCAGAAACTCGCCAACCGCCTGACCTTCCGGCAGCTGCAAGTGTTCAAAGCGGTCTACGACCTGAAAAGCTACAGCAAAGCCGGCGACCTGCTGGGCCTGACCCAGCCCGCCGTCAGCAGCCAGGTACGCCACCTTGAACAGGCTTTGGGCATGCCCATGTTCGAATACGTGGGTCGCAAGTTGTATTGCACCGCCGCAGGCGAAGAAATGGCTGCCTGCGTGCGCTCGGTATTCCACGAACTGGCCGACATGCAGAACCGCCTGGCGGCGTTGGAGGGCAGGGTAGCGGGGGATCTAAAACTGGTGGCCGTCAGCACCGCGCAATACGTGGTGCCCTACCTGCTGCGTTCATTCCTGCAACTGAACCCGCAGGTCAACGTCTCGGTGGCCGTGGTCAACCGCGCCACCGCACTGCAGCGCCTGAACGACAACAGCGACGACCTGGTGATCATGGGCATGGTGCCGCCCGACCGGCCACTGACCTCGCTGCCGTTTCTCGACAACGAACTCATCCCCATCGTCCCGGCCGGCCATCCGCTGCTGGAGCAGGAGGTTGTGGCACCCCAGGACTTCCTCAACAGCCAGCTGCTAACCCGGGAAACCGGCTCCGGCAGCCGCCTGGCGCTGGAGGTCTATTGCCAGCAACACCGCCTGAAGATCGAGCCAACCATCGAACTGGGTTCCAACGATGCAGTGAAGCACGCAGTCCTGGCCGGTCTGGGTGTGGCGGTTGTGCCAAAGCTCAGTGTGCTTTCAGAGCTGGCCCTGGGTTCCCTGCAGGCCCTTAACATCACCGGCTTCCCCCTGCGCCGCAGCTGGTGCGTGGTCTACCCCCAGGCCCGGCACCCGACGCCGGCCATGCAGGCGTTCATCGACTACATCCAGCAAAACATCGCCCAGTTTGAACGGCTGTTTCGCCGTTTGGGATCTTAGTTTCGGCCCTAGCCTGTCTACTTCGGTGGTGGGCCTTGGCGGGAGGTGCCTCCCGCCAAGGCCTTCAGGCACGCGGAGTAATAGGCTCAAGAAAATCGAAAAATAGAAGGGCGGGCTGTTTGGAAGAATGTGATGGAGAGGTTCGGCCGAAAAAGTAAGTATCCTGGGCGCAGTTTTTTTACAGCCTATGCCCCGATAGTTTGAACGGGTGGGTTTGGGGCCCCTTCCCAAAAATGTCGGAGGCCATGGATGGCCGGAGAGAAGCGCACATGGATGTGCTCGTAGCGGTTTTTGGGAGGGGCCCAAAAACCCGCCCCTCCCCAAAAATCAACAGGCTAGGGCCGAAACACGACGGCCCATACCAGAGTCAGAAATTAACCGCCAAGCTTGCGAACAAGAATCTCGTTGAACAGCTTGGGGTTGCCCTGGCCCTTGGAGGCCTTCATCAGTGGCCCCATGAAACCGCCGAGCATTTTCTTGCGCTTCTTGGGATCTTCCTCGCCCTGATACTGGGCCACCTGATCCGGCATACCCGCCAGAACCTCGTCCACCATGGATTCCAGGGCGCCGGTGTCAGACACCTGCTTCAGGCCCTTGGCTTCGATGATGGCATCTACATCGTCGTTCTCACCCGCCCACAACGCCTCGAACACCTTCTTGGCGCCCGCAGAGGACAGGGTGTTGTCGGCGATGCGGGTCACCATGGCGCCCAGTTGTGCGCCGGTGATCGGGGCTTCGGCTACGGACTTTTCTTCTGCATTCAGGCGTGCGGAGAACTCGCCCTGAATCCAGTTGGAGGCCAGTTTGGCGTCTTTGCCGTGTTCCGCGGTTTCTTCGAAGAACGCGGCCAGTTTGGCATCGGCAGACAGGATGCCGGCGTCATAATCGTTCAGGCCGTATTGCTCCTTGAAGCGGGCCTTGCGGGCATCCGGCAGTTCCGGCAGGCGGGCGCGGGCGTCTTCGATGAAGGCGTCGTCGATTTCCACCGGCAGCAGGTCCGGGCAGGGGAAGTAGCGGTAGTCGTTGGCTTCTTCCTTGGTGCGCATGGAGCGGGACTCGTCCCGGTCGCCGTTGTACAGGCGGGTTTCCTGGGTGATGCTACCGCCGTCTTCCAGGATATCCATCTGCCGCTCCACTTCGTGGGCGATGGCCTGTTCCATGAACCGGAAGGAGTTCAGGTTCTTGGTTTCGGTGCGGGTGCCCAGGGTGTCGGAGCCTTTTGGTTTCAGGGAAATGTTGACGTCAAAGCGCATGGAGCCCTGGGACATATCACCATCGCAGATGCCCAGGGAGGTCACGATGCTGTGCAGCTTCTTTGCGAAGGCTACGGCTTCCTCGGCGGTGTTCATGTCCGGCTCGGTGACCACCTCGATCAGCGGTGTGCCGGCGCGGTTCAGGTCGATGCCGGACATGCCATGATAGTCCTCGTGCAGGGATTTACCGGCGTCTTCTTCCAGGTGGGCGTGGTGAATGCGTACCCGTTTGGTGCTGCCGTCAGCCAGGTCGATGTCGACATAGCCGGGGCCGACAATGGGCTGCGCCAGCTGGGTGGTCTGGTAGCCCTTGGGCAGGTCCGGGTAGAAGTAGTTCTTGCGCTCGAAGACCGAGCGGCGGCCGATTTCTGCGTTGGTGGCCAGGCCGAACATCACCGCGTAGCGGAATGCCTGCTCGTTGGGCACCGGCAGGGTGCCGGGCATGGCCAGGTCAACGGCGTTGGCCTGGGTGTTGGGCTCGGCACCGAAGGCGGTGCTGGAGCCGGAGAAAATCTTGGTCTGGGTGGCGAGCTGAACGTGAATTTCCAGCCCGATCACGATATCCCACTGCATGTGTTCGTCTCCTAATCCGGGCTTATTGGGGTTCACGCTGGTGCCAGTCGGTCACCTGCTGGAACTGATGGGCGGCATTCAGCAGGCGCGCTTCGGAGAAGTAGTCCCCGATAATCTGCAGCCCCACCGGCAAGCCGTCAACAAACCCGGCCGGCACCGACATGGCCGGAATGCCCGCCAGGTTGATGGCGATGGTGAACACGTCTTCCAGGTACATGGACACCGGATCGGTGTTCTTCTCGCCCTGTTTGAACGCAGGTGTCGGCGATACCGGGCTCATCAACACGTCCACTTCCTTGAACGCATTGATGAAATCCTGCTGGATCAAACGCCGAACCTTCTGGGCTTTCAGGTAATAAGCATCAAAGTAACCGGCGGACAGGGCATAGGAGCCCACCAGAATCCGGCGCTTCACCTCGTTACCAAACCCTTCCGCCCGGGTGCGGGTGTACATATCCATCAGGTCTTTCGGATCTTCACAGCGGTAGCCGTAACGCACACCGTCAAACCGGGACAGGTTGGCGGACGCCTCTGCCGGCGCAATCACGTAATAAGCCGCAATGGCCAGCTTCGCGTTCGGCAGCGACACTTCCTTCACCGTCGCGCCGAGCTTTTCATACTCGCGAATGGCATTGCGAACCTGCTCTTCCATAGCCGGAGACAGCTGATCGCTGAAGTATTCCTTCGGCAGACCAATCTTCAGGCCCTTCAGCGGCTCGTTCAGGGTGGCCGTGTAATCCGGAACCTCCCGGTCGATACAGGTGGAATCCTTCGGATCGTGCCCCGCCATCACATTCATCATCAGCGCCGCGTCTTCTGCCGTGCGCGCCATCGGCCCGCCCTGATCCAGGGAAGATGCAAAGGCAATCATCCCGTACCGGGACACCCGGCCGTAAGTCGGCTTCAGGCCAGTAATGCCACACAACGCCGCTGGCTGGCGAATAGAACCGCCGGTATCCGTCCCCGTCGCTGCCGGCACCAGCCTCGCGGCAACCGCAGCGGCAGAACCACCGGAAGAACCACCCGGCACCCGCTTGTCACCGCTGGACAGCCCCCAGGGATTGGTCACCGCGCCATAAAAACTGGACTCGTTGGACGAGCCCATGGCGAACTCATCCATATTGGTCTTGCCCAGACACACCGCACCGGCCGCCTTGAAATTGGCGGTTACCGTGGCGTCGTAAGGAGGCACAAAATTATCCAGCATCTTCGAACCACAGCTGGTGCGAACCCCGCTGGTGCAGAAAATGTCTTTATGGGCAAACGGGACCCCGGTCCACACCGTGGCCTTACCGGCTGCGCGCATCTCATCAGCGGCCTTCGCCTCAGCCAGCGCCTGCTCGTCGGAGATGGTAATAAAGCTGTTGTACTTGCCGTCTTCCGTTTTCAGACGGTCCAGGAACTGCTGAGTCAGCTCCACACTCGAAATCCTGCCACTCTCCAGCTCTCTGGAAAGCTCTGCTACAGACTTGTTATGCATGATAAATCCCGAAATCTCTGATGGACGACCAAATCACTCAATAACCCTGGGCACCAGATACAACCCATCCTCGGTAGCCGGCGCAATCGCCTGAAACGCCTCCCGCTGATTGGTTTCAGTAACCACATCCGGCCGCAGCTTCTGCACGGCATCCAGCGGATGCGCCATAGGCTCCACCGAATCGGTATCTGCGGCACTCAACTGATCCACAAGATCCAGGATATTGCCGAGATCTTTCTCCAGAGCCGAAACCTGCTCGCTGTCCACCTTGATGCGGGCGAGCACGGCAACTTTTTCGATGTCCTCGCGGGAAATGCTCACGTTGCCTCCAATAGGAATAAAAGAGTGTGAAAACAATTTAATGACTGTTCTGAAGCCAGGAATAATGCTTGGAGATGCTTGTGGGTAGGGCTTTCCAAAACTGTGCGGAGCCAAGGATGGCGGAGCTCAAGTGCCACATGGATGTGCCGAAGGAGCGTGTTTTGGAAAGCCCTACCCACAAGCATCTGCGCACCAAAAGAAAGGAGCACCAGACCCTGACTGCAATAAAGCCCGATATATTAGCAGAATCGCAGCCAAGATTGGCCCCGGAACACTGCCAAAAATGTGAGAATGGTAAGCTCCCGCCACAGATGGCGCCTTGCCTGAAAATGGCGCCACTGCTAAAGTTGCCGGATTCTTCTACATCCGCAACCGCAACTCTCAGGTTGAAACTACACTAATGCTGATCAAAAGACTCCGAGGCCTGTTCTCAAGCGACCTGTCCATCGACCTGGGCACCGCCAACACACTGATTTTTGTACGTGATCGCGGAATCGTACTGGACGAACCCTCCGTTGTCGCCATCCGCACCAGCGGGTCCCAGAAAATGGTCGCCGCCGTAGGCGCCGAAGCGAAGCGCATGCTTGGCCGTACCCCGGGCAACATTACCGCCATCCGCCCGATGAAAGACGGCGTGATTGCAGACTTCGTAGTCACCGAAAAAATGCTCCAGCACTTCATCCACAAAGTGCACGAAAACAGCTTCATCACCCCGAGCCCCCGCGTGCTGGTGTGCGTGCCCAGCAAATCCACCCAGGTAGAACGCAAAGCCATCCGCGAATCTGCCCTGGGCGCCGGCGCCCGTGAAGTGTTCCTGATTGAAGAGCCCATGGCGGCGGCCATCGGTGCCGGCCTGCCGGTAGAAGAAGCCAGCGGCTCCATGATTGTCGACATCGGCGGCGGCACCACCGAAATCGCCATCATCTCCCTGAACGGCATCGTTTATGCGGATTCCGTACGTGTCGGCGGCGACAAATTCGACGAAGCCATCGTCACCTACGTGCGCCGCAACTACGGCAGCCTGATCGGTGATTCCACCGCCGAGCGCATCAAGCACGAAATCGGCTGCGCCTACGAAGGCCTGGAAGTGCGCGAAATCGACGTTCGCGGTCGCAACCTGGCTGAAGGTGTGCCCCGGGCCTTCACCCTGAACAGTGAAGAGATCCTGGACGCCCTGCAGGAATCCCTGGCCCAGATCGTCCAGACCGTGAAAAGCGCCCTCGAACAGTCTCCGCCCGAACTGGCCTCTGATATCGCAGAGCGCGGCATCGTGCTGACCGGTGGTGGCGCCCTGCTGCGTGGCCTCGACAAGCTCATCAGTGAAGAGACCGGTCTGCCGGTGATCATCGCCGAAGACCCGCTCACCTGTGTCGCCCGTGGTGGCGGCAAGGCGCTGGAAGTCATTGATCGCGGTGGCATCGGAATGTTCTCCCAGGAGGGGTGACCCTGTGGGAGGGCTAAGCCATTAAGACCATCTTCGTTCAGGGGCCGGTTCCCGGCTTCCGGCTTCTACTAGTGATTCTGGTGTCGGCAGCGTTGATCGCTGCCGATGGCCGTTTTGACAAGCTGGCACCGGTGCGAAGCGTGATTGCTACCGGCCTTGGCCCCGTCTACTGGCTGGGCAACGCGCCCTACCGCTTCAGCGACTGGTTCTCCGGCCTGTTTGTCAGCCGCGACGACCTGCAGCAGGAAAACGAAGAACTGAAAACCCGCCTGCTCATTCTCGAGCGCCGGGCCCTCAAATACGCCGCCCTGGCGTCTGAAAACAACGAACTGCGCCGCTTGCTGAACTCCTCCGAAGTGCTGGACGACCGGGTGATTGTCGGCGAAGTGGTCGCAGTCTCCCCGGACCCGTTCTCCCATGAGGTTGTCATCAACAAAGGCAGTAACGACGGTGTAACCACCGGGCAGGCGGTGCTCGATGCCGAAGGCCTGCTGGGCCAGGTGATCCAGACCAGCCAGTTTACCTCCCGGGTCTTGCTGGTGTCGGACAGCAGCCATGCCGTGCCCGTGGAAGTGGTTCGCAACGGCCTGCGCTCGATTCTGCTGGGTAACGGCGAGACCGACGAACTGGAACTGGTGCATGTACCCGACACTGCCGATATCCGCGAAGGCGATATGCTGGTGAGCTCGGGCCTGGGCGGTCGTTTTCCCCGGGGCTATCCGGTGGCAGAAGTCAGCAGCATTTCCAAGGAGCCGGGCGAGCCCTTTGTGGATATTGTCGCCGTGCCAAAGGCCCGGCTGAACCAGAGCCGCCTGGTACTGGTGGTGTTCCAGCAGAAGGATGAGCCAGCCGAAGCCCCGCTGGTACCGCTCGGAGAAGTGGAGGAGCAGAACTGATGTTGTCGGTGATCAGCTACCCCCTGTTTGCCCTGACGGTTGTGCTGGCGCTGGTGCTCAGTATTTCCTGGTTCCCGGTGGGCTGGTTCGAGTTCCGCCCCGAGTGGCTGGGGCTTATCGTCTTTTACTGGACCTTCCGGGCGCCCGCTCAATTCGGCATCGTGATGGCCTGGTGCCTGGGTCTGTTGCTGGATATCCTGGAATCCACACCGCTGGGCGTCAACGCCATGGCCATGGCCCTGATTGCCTTCCTGGTTCTGACGGTTCATCACCGCCTGCGCATGTATCCCTTGCCCCAACAGTGTCTGATGGTGTTTCTGTTAGTGGGCATCAACCAGATGCTGGTGCATTTCGTTAAACAGCTGTTCGGCGCCGACACACCCGGCTTCAGTTACCTGTGGCCGGCGCTGACCAGTGCCGTCGCCTGGCCCTTCGTGTCTGGACTGCTCGACAGCCTGAACCGCAAACTCGGATAACCCTATGACCGGCCTGATCCTGGCATCTGCTTCTCCCCGACGTGCCGAGCTGCTGAGCCAGATTGGCGTAAACCACCGGGCCTGCCCGGCGGATATCGACGAAACCCCGCTGGCCGGCGAATCCCCTGAACACTACGTAGAACGGCTGGCCCGGGAAAAGGCCCTGGCGGTTGCTGCTGACCATCCGGAAAACCTGGTGCTGGGCTCAGACACCACCGTGGTTTTGGCCGGCGAGATCCTGGCCAAGCCGGAGTCGGATGACCATGCTTGCAGCATGCTGTCCCGTTTGTCCGGGCAAACCCACCAGGTCATGACCGCCGTGGCGCTCGCCAGGGGAAGCGATTGCCAGTCCCGGGTGAGCATCACCGAAGTAACGTTCCGTACCCTGGGCGAGCCGGAAATACAGGCCTACGTGGCCAGTGGCGAGCCGATGGATAAGGCCGGCGGCTACGGCATTCAGGGGCTGGGTGGTATTTTTGTCAGGGAGCTGAAAGGCAGTTACAGTGCCGTAGTGGGATTGCCACTACAGGAAACCGCCGAATTACTCGCTCAGGCCGGTTGTCCGGTCTGGCAGAACTGGCCGCGCAGTAAGGAGAACCAGGCATGAGCGAAGAAATTCTGATCAACGTAACCCCGGTGGAAACCCGGGTGGCACTGGTCGAAAACGGCATGTTGCAGGAAGCCTACATCGAGCGAACAAGTCGCAAAGGCATCGTTGGCAACATCTATAAAGGCAAAGTGGTTCGGGTTCTGCCGGGCATGGAAGCAGCGTTCGTGGATATCGGCCTGGAACGGGCGGCGTTTATCCATGCCTCCGATGTGGCCTGCACCCAACAGCCCAGCGACGAAGGTGGAGATGGGCCGAAAACCGTGCCCGACATCCGCACCCTGTTGCGTGAAGGCCAGTCCCTGGTGGTACAAGTCACCAAGGACCCGATTGGCACCAAGGGCGCCCGCCTGACCACCCAGTTATCGATCCCGTCCCGCTACCTGGTCTTTATGCCCGGGGTCAGCCACGTCGGTATTTCCCAACGGATCGAAGACGAAACCGAGCGCGCCCGCCTGAAAACCCTGATCGAAGAAGCCGCGGCCGAAGACAGCGACGTGCAGGGCGGTTACATCATCCGCACAGCGGCAGAAGCTGCCCAGGCGGAAGAGTTGATCGCCGACATGACCTACCTGCACCGGCTGAGTGTGTCCATCAAGGAACGGATCGGCAAGGTGCAGGCTCCGGCCGTTGTTTACCAGGACCTGCCCCTGTTTATCCGCACCATCCGGGACCTGATCCGGCCGCAAACCGAAAAGGTGCGCATCGACAGCCGCGAGAGCTACCAGCGGGTGATGGAGTTTGTGCGGGAGTTTGTTACCGAGTTTGCCGACAAGGTTGAGTACTACCCCGGTGAACGCCCGATCTTCGACCTGTATTCCGTGGAAGACGAAATCCAGAAGGCGCTCAGTCGCAAGGTGCAGCTGAAATCCGGTGGCTATGTGATCATCGACCAGACCGAGGCGATGACCACCATCGACATCAACACCGGCGCCTTTGTCGGCCACCGGAACCTTGAAGAAACCATTTTCAAAACCAACCTGGAAGCGGCGCGGGCCATCAGCCGGCAACTACGGCTGCGTAACCTCGGCGGCATCATCATTATCGATTTTATCGACATGGAAGACCCGGAGCACCAGCGCCAGGTGCACCGCATGCTGGAAAAAATGCTCGAGCGGGACCACGCCAAGACCAAGATCACCGGCGTGTCGGAGCTGGGCCTGGTTGAAATGACCCGCAAGCGCACCACCGAAAGCCTGGGTCAGGTGCTTTGCGAGCCGTGCCCGATCTGCGACGGCCGGGGTTTCCTGAAAACGGCCGAAACGGTGTGCTATGAAATTTTCCGGGAGATCCTGCGGGTAAACCGGGCCTACGAGGCGGAAAACTACCTCGTGATGGCGTCCCAGAAAGTGGTAGACCGGCTGCTGGACGAAGAATCCGACAACGTGGCCGACCTTGAAACCTTTATCAGTAAGACCATTCGCTTCCAGGTAGAGCCTTTCTACAGCCAGGAGCAGTACGATGTGGTTCTGCTCTGACGCCTGACCGGCGGAACCAGCCGGGGAGTTCTCTGCCATATGTCGAGCCGCGATCAGAACACTGATCAGCCGGAGCTGCCCAAAAGCGGCCCGGTTGGCCGGCTATTGGAGCTGATTGCAGGCGCCGTCTGGTGGTCGATCCTGGTGGTTCTGGTATTGCTTGCCCTGTATGCCGGCATCGGCCGGCAACTGACCGCCCAGGTCGACCGCTTTTCCGATCGTATTGCGGCTGAAATATCTGCCCAGACCGGGCTGGATGTAGATATTACCCGGCTGTCCTCCAGCTGGAACTGGCTCGACCCGTCCCTGACCGCCTCCGGACTGACCCTCTCCAATCCCGATTCCGGCCGCACCATTGCCGAGCTGGAACACCTGCGCCTGCGGCTGGATTTCCTGGCGTCGGTATCACGGCTTCGGCTGGTGTTCGAGGATTTCGAGGCCGATGGCCTGGTGCTTGCCCTGATTCGGGCTCCCGGAGACCAGCTCTCGGACCCGGTCGAGCAGATAGCCGAACTGGAACCGCTCAATGAAGGGGCGGCCCGGCAGTGGCTGAAGCTGGCGGGCCAGTGGTTATCGGAGCCGGAGGTACGGATTACCCGGGTCAGCCTGGCCATCGGCCAGAACGAGGACGACCTGCGCCATCTCTATATTCCCCGGCTTGATTTGCTGTATACCCGTGGGCTCTTCCAGGCCTCCGGCCGTGCCATGCAAAGCGGCACGGCCACCCAGCTGGCCAGTTTCGCGCTGGTAGGCCAGCGCTTTTTCCGGGGCGACTTTACCGGCCAGCTGTATGTGGATGTGGATTCGGGCCGCCTGTTTGATGGCCTGATCGATGACCTGAGCTGGCGCGGCATCCGGGTGGAAGGCTTCGATCTCGGCGGACGGGCCTGGCTGACCTTTGAAAACGGCAACTTGCAGCAGATACAGGGCACCCTGGAAACCCCGTACCTTCAGCTGGGTGTCGGCATGGCGTCACTGGCTCCGCTGGAAGACATCAGCACCCGCTTTGGCTGGCGCCGGGGCGGCGACCTGATGCTGCAGCAATTGCAGTGGCAATGGGATGGCGACCAGGTGGAACCGTTCAGTGTGCGCCTGCTGAACCAGCCTGGTGCCTCCGCGCTGGTGGCGGATGCGCTGCCCCTGGGGCCGCTACGTCGCCTGGTTCGCTCACTTTCGGTATTGCCACAAGTAGCCGATGATGCCCTCGACCACTATCGCCCCACCGGTTACCTGGACGACATGTTGCTGGAGTTACCGGAGCAGGCCCGGGATTTCCGGTTGTCCGGGCAAATCCGGGATCTTGGGGTAGAACCCTGGCGGGGCGCACCGGGTGCATCCGGGCTTAATGGTCGCTTGCAGCTGACGGCGGATCAGGGCTTTGTTGAACTGGACACAAATGAACCCGCTACCCTGGGCTTTCCCGGGCTTTATACCGGGAGCTGGACCCTGAACACCATGACCGGCCGCGTAGCCTGGGAAAAAGCCGGCAATATCACCCGGGTATGGGCGGACGACCTGCAGTTTTCCTATCAGGACAACACCCGCCTGACTGGCGCCTTTGAACTGCGCCTGGACCGGGCCGGCGATGACTATCTGGGCCTTCGAGTCGGCGTCCAGAATGGCAAGGCGGGAATGCTGGCGGAGTTTGTGCCCGCAAAAGTGGTGAACGAAGGGCTCTATGAATGGCTCACGACCCGCATTACCGAAGCCGACATTACCGGTGGCGAATACTATGGCCATGGCCGGATTGATTCCGGTGCACCAAAAGGCTCTTTCGTATCCTCCATGTGGTACGAATTCGACAATGCCCGGGTCCGCTATGACGACCGCTGGCCGGAAGTGGAAGCCGCCGCGGGCCGGGTGGAAGTGCAGAATGCCGACACCCGGGTAACCCTCAGCCGTGCCCGGACCGGAGGCCTGGACGTCCGTGACGGATTGGTACAGGTTGTGCCGGCAACCGTCGAACAGCCGACCCGGGTGCTGGTGGATGTCACCTCGGATGTGCCGGGCGATGTAGTGCCCTGGTGGATGGCCAACAGCCCGCTGGGTGAGCTGGCCGGGGCGGCCGTCAGCAGTGCTGAATTTGCCGGCCAGTACCGTCTTGGCCTGAACATTGAGATTCCGCTGCAGGACGGTGCCAACACCGAGGTACAGGCCCGGGTTCGCACCGAGAACGGAGGCTTCCGCCTGCCCGGGCCAGGCCTGGCCTGGACGGATATCCGCACCGACCTGACCTACCACACCGAACAGGGTTTCTCCGGCGGCCCGGTGAATGCCCTCTTTATGGATCAGCCGGTTACCCTGTCGTTCGAGCAAACCGGCCGTGCCGAAGCCCTGACCATCCGGCAGGCCGGCCAGCTGTCCCTGCCGTCCTTCCTGCAACAGCTGGGACAGGCTGAAGGAACCGGATTTGGCCTGGATGGCACACTGGATTACCAGGCCCGGATGCGGGTGGATGCCAATGGCCCGTCCGCCATCGAGATGACCTCTGACCTGGCCGGCCTGAACGTGGACTGGCCCGAGCCTTTGGCAAAAACCGCCGGGCAAACCGCGCAACTGGAAGCCCGTGTCGATCCCTTTGTTGAGGAAGGTGTGCGCATTACCGGAGACTGGCAAGACCGGATGGCGTTGGACCTGCTCTGGAAAGAATCGGCACTGGATTTGCGGTTTGATTATCTGAGCCTGGGCAGCCACCGGCTCACCGATATCACCATCAGCGCCCTGAACCTGGGCGACCGTTGGGTAGTCAACACCGAGTCGGAGCGGGCCGCCGGCCGGGTGGTGATTCCCGATGACGACGGCGTGGTTCAGGTAGACCTGCACACCCTGCACCTGAGCCGGGAGGACGCTTCAACCGAACAGGACCAAGTGCCTGAGTTGCTGACGCTGGAGCAACAGCTGGAAGCCTTCCGCCAGCTGGATATTGGCAGCTGGCCGGATGTGGACGGCCGCATCAGTAATCTCAGGCTTGGGGGGGAATCGGCGGGCAGTTGGAGCTTCCGGTTGCGCCCGGCACCGCACCAGCTGAATGTGGAGGCCATTGAAGGCCGCCTGGGTGCCCTGGAGCTGACAGGCGACATGGTCTGGCGGGTCGTGGATGACCGGGAAACCACCCGCTTTCAGGGCCAGCTGACCGGCGGTGCCCTGAAAGACCTGGAAGCCCTGACCGGCAGCTCCATCCCCATGACCAACCAGGCCACGGCGGTGGAGCTGGATATTGACTGGCCTGGTGGCCCCAATGATATCGGCCTGAGTGCGCTCAGCGGGGAAGTCAGCGTGCGGCTGGACGATGGCGTGATCCTGGAGCAGAACAACTCGGCCCAATTGTTCCGGGTCTTCAACCTGCTGAACACCGACACCCTGTGGCGCCGCCTGCGCCTGGACTTTTCCGACCTGTACGAGCGGGGCGTGGCCTTTGATGCTATTTCCGGCAAGGCCCGCATCAGTGACGGACTGGTTACCATGGACCCGGAGCTGCAACTGGTGGGCCCGTCCGGTGCCTTCAAGATCAACGGCACCACCAACATGGCCGATGAAAGCCTGGATATGCGACTGGTGGTGGTGTTACCGGTTACCCAGAACCTGCCCCTGGCTGCCATACTGATGGGAGCCAGTGCGCCGATTGGTGGCGCCCTGTTTGTGCTGGACAAGATCCTTGGCGACCCCTTGAGCAAACTGACCAGCGCCACCTACAGTGTCACCGGTAGCTGGAGCGAACCCGAAGTTGATCTGCGCAGTGTGTTTGATACTGCTGAACAGTAAGGAGGGAAGGATGACACAGGTAGCCGCCATACAGATGGTCAGCAGCCACGATGTTGCAGCCAACCTGGACGAAGCCGGGCGCTTGCTGGCCGAAGCCGCAGGGCAGGGCGCGAAGGTGGCCGTGCTTCCCGAGAACTTTGCGGTACTGGCCACGGCGAAGATGCGTGGCTGCGGTGAGCAGGAGGCCGGGCCGGAACCGGTCATTCGCCGTTTCCTGGCTGACCAGGCCCGGCAGAACAAACTCTGGATTGTCGGCGGCTCCCTGCCACTGGCAAACCGGCCTGACGGCAGTGATATTCCGGACCGGGTGCGGGCCAGCTGCCTGGTGTATGACGACCAGGGCCACGAAGTCGCCCGCTATGACAAAATCCACCTGTTCGATGCCATGGTGGACGATGCCCACGGCCAGTACCGGGAGTCAGACAGCTTCGAGCCCGGGCAGCAGGTGGTTACCGTGGATACGCCGGCGGGCAGGCTGGGGCTGGCAATCTGCTACGATCTGCGCTTCCCCGAGCTGTTCCGGGCGCTACGAGAGCAAGGGGCAGACTGGGTGTGCCTGCCCAGCGCCTTCACCTGGCAGACCGGTGATGCCCACTGGCATGCGCTGATTCGCGCCCGGGCCATCGAGAACCAGGTATGGGTGGTGGCAGCGGGGCAGGGTGGCCAGAACAGCGAACGCCGCAAAACCTACGGCCATAGCCTGGTGTGTGATCCCTGGGGTGAGGTGGTCTGCGAAATAGAGCAGGGCCCCGGCGTGGTGCTGGCAGACCTGGACCTGGAGCGGCTGGAACAGCTGAGAACCCGCATGCCGGTGTGGCAGCACCGGCGTTTGTAAAGCGGTGGGGCGTTGCGCCCCGCCGTGATTACTGCTGCTCGGCGTCGTCGATCCATTCCCGCAGGGCGCGGAACAGTTTTCGGGACTGGCCGGTATTCTTCTCTTTCTCCACATCCTTGCGGGCGTTGCGCACCAGGTTGCGCAGGTGCTGCACCTCGGCGGTCGGGCAGTAGTCGATAAACTCGCCCACGACCTTGTCTCCCTCGGCGATCATCCGGTCGCGCCAGCGCTCGGCCAGGTGGTGCCGGCGCGTGTGTTCCTCGCTGCCGGCGTGGAAGGCATCAATGGCCCGGCTCACCGTTTCAGGGTCATCTTCCTGGCGGATCACCTTGCCGATGTATTGCAGGTGCCGGCGCCGGGCTTCGCGCTGGTTAATCCGGCGTGATTCCACAATGGCGGCTTTCAGGGTTTCGCTGATGGTCAGCGAGGCCAGTTGTTCATCGCTAAGGTCCAGCATGCGTTTGCCCAGTTCCTGCAGGGCGTGCATTTCCCGTTTGAGCTGGGATTTACTGGGGCCGAAATCTTCCTCGAACTGGTCTTCGTGTTGGTCTGTCATGGCAATAAGGCTTGTCTGTCAGGCGTAGAAAAGGGTGGCCAATCCCAGGAAGGCCATGAAACCGACAACATCGGTTACCGTTGTCAGGATAACGCTGCCGGCCAGCGCCGGGTCAATGTTCCGGGATTTCAGGAACAGGGGCAACACAGTGCCCACCAGGGCCGCTGCTACCAGGTTGATCACCAGGGCAGCGGCAATCACCGCACCAATCAGCCAGTCGTTAAACCAGAGCACCGCAGCTGTCGCCACCACCAGGGCCCATAACAGGCCGTTGAGTACGCCGGAGAGAAACTCCCGGTTCAGCAGCCAGCCTACGTTGGCGCCGCTGATCTGGCCCACGGCCATGCCGCGGATGACCAGGGTGAGGGTCTGGCTGCCAGCAATACCGCCCATGCTGGCCACGATAGGCATCAGTACCGCCAGGGCCACCACCTTGGAGATGGTTTCTTCAAACAGGCCGATGACTGCCGAGGCGGTAAAGGCGGTAATCAGGTTTACGCCCAGCCAGACGGCCCGCCGCTTGGTGGTTTTCATCACCGGGGCAAAGGTGTCTTCGTCTTCGTCCAGGCCGGCCATGCTCATCAGGGAATGGTCGGCGTCGTCCCGGATAACGTCGACCACGTCATCGATGGTGATCCGGCCCAGCAGCCGGTTGGTTTCATCCACCACCGGCGCGGAGATCAGGTCGTAGCGCTCGAACAGGGTGGCAACTTTGGTGTCGGACAGGGTGACGTGAATCGGCTCTATGTCGGTATCCATAACCTCCCGCACGGTTGCGCCGGGATTGGATACCAGCATGCGGGTAATGGGCAGAATACCGATAAATTCGTCGCGCCGGCTGACCACAATCAGGCTGTCGGTCATCGGCGGCAGGGTACGGTGCCGGCGCAGGTACCGCAGAACAACGTCAATGGTGATGTCCGGGCGCACCGTCACCGTATCGGTGTTCATCAGGCCACCGGCGGTGTCTTCCGGGTAGGAGAGTACTTCCTCTACCCGCTGCCGGTCCTGCTCGTCCATGGTGTCCAGGACTTCCTGGATCACCGTATCCGGCAACTGCTGCAGCAAGTCGGCCAGGTCGTCCGATTCGAAGTCTTCCAGCAGGTTTGCCAGTTCCTGGGCGTTGAACTCGCTCAGGAAGTCGGCCCGGATGTCGTCCGACATGTACTGGAGGACTTCACCTTCCAGTTGTTTGTCGACCAGCTTCCACAGCAAAACCCGCTGCCGTGGCGGGGAAGATTCCAGCAGGTGGGCAATATCACTGGGGCTCAGGCCGCCATTCAGGATGCGCGCTACCTGTTTGAGGGCACCACTGTCGAGGGCCTCACTGAGGGAGCGAAGCCGCTGTCGGGCCTGACTTTTTTCCAGAATGTCGGTCATGAAACCACCTGCGATCAGAAAACCTTTGTATTATAGCGGAGTTAGGTTACACAGGTGAGGAAGACTTGTAGGTGAATGGCGAAGTTTTATTCACCCTCGCCGAAATAGTCGTCGATCAGTGCAACCAGGGCGTCGATGGCTTCCTGTTCGTCCGGGCCATCGGCGGCCAGCTCCACTTCGGTACCCTGGCTGGCGGCCAGCATCATCACCTGCATGATGTTGCGGGCATCCACTTCCCGGCCCTTGGCCTTCAGGGTGATCTTGCTGTCAAACCGGGAGGCGGTGGTCACCAGCTTGTTGGTCGCCCGGGCGTGCAGCCCGAGCTTGTTGATGATGGTGATGGGGCGGCAGATCATGGCGGCTCAGATCTCCCCCCGGGCTTGCAGGTGGGGCAGCTCGGTATGGCGCACCTGCACGTTGCGGTACTGCTTGCGGAAGTAAGCGCCCAATTGCTCGCACACATACACCGACCGGTGTTGGCCACCGGTGCAGCCGATGGAAATGGTCATATAGCTGCGGTTGCTGTCGGCAAATGACGGTAACCAGGTGTTCAGGAAACCGGTGAGGTCGTCCACCATTTGCCCGGTCAGCGGTTCCCGCTCCAGGAAATCGATTACCGGCTGGTCGGTGCCGGTGTGCTGGCGCAGGCTGGTGTCCCAATAGGGATTGGGCAGGCAGCGCACGTCGAATACATAATCGGAATCCACCGGCACGCCGTGCTTGAAGCCGAATGACTGGAACAGCAGGGCGATTTCCTGTTCCTTGCGGCCGGCCACACGCTGTTTCACCATGTCGCGCAACTCGTACATGGATAGGCCGGTGGTGTTGATATACAGGTCGGCCAGCTTCGACAACGGTTCCAGCAGCTGTTTCTCGTTGCTGATGGCTTCGCGCAGGGAGGTCTTGTCGTCGCTCAGGGGGTGCTTGCGCCGGGTGGCGTGGAACCGCTGCAGCAGGGATTGCTCGTCGGCATCCAGGAAGATGATTTCGATCTCGATCCCGGTATCACCCAGCCGCTGGTAGATGTCCTCGAAATTGGCCAGTTCACCGGACAGGTTGCGGGCATCGATACTGACCGCCATTTTCTTCAGACGGCCGGGGGCCTCGTGGGCCACGGCTTCCCGGGTCAGGGGAAACAGCAGGCCGATGGGCAGGTTGTCTATGCAATAGAACCCCAGGTCTTCCAGTACGTGCAGTGCCGTACTCTTGCCCGACCCGGACCGGCCACTGACGATGATCAGCTTCATGGTTAGGCTTCTCCCGTACTTTGACAGCCCTCGGTTACTGGCTGTCGGTGGTCATGCCCTTATACAGGGAGTCGGCATCCTGGCATTTGCGCAGGCGCTCGCAGAATGCGCTGTCGTTGAAACGTTCGGCAAGCTGGCTCAACAGCTCCAGGTGTTCGCTGGTGGCTTCTTTGGGCACAACCAGGGCGAACACCAGGTCTACTGGCTGGTTGTCGATGGCATCGAAGTCCACCGGCTCGGCCAGGGTCATCAACACTCCGATTACCCGATCCAGGCCTTCCAGGCGGCAGTGGGGTATGGCGATACCCTGCCCGATACCTGTGCTGCCAAGACGCTCCCGGGACACCAGGTTGTTGAAGATGTCGTTATCGTTGAGAGTCTCGTCCTGATAGTGAATCCGCTCGGCAATAAACTCCAACACCCGTTTCTTGCTGGACGCCGGTACCTGGCACAGCGTCAGTGCCGGGGCCAGGATGTTGTCGATGGTCAGGGATGTATCGCTCATGGATTAACTGTGAACCCGTAAAAAAAAGGCTGCGGCCGGTAGCCCTGCCGCAGCTCGTTCGATTGAATTACCCGGTAGCCTGCGCCTGAAGGCGCTTAGCCGTTACCGTGCATCCGGTCTACGTTCTTTTCCTTGTGCTTGAGGATCTGGCGGTCAAGCTTGTCCACCAGGGCATCGATTGCCGCGTACATATCCTCGTTTTCAGCCTTTGCGTGAATCTCGCCACCAATTACGTGGAGGGTAGCTTCAGCCATCTGGCGAACTTTCTCAACTTCCAGCGTCACCTGACAGTTACTGATGTGGTCAAAGTGGCGCTCAAGCTTCTCGAACTTGGTGTTGACGTAATCCTTCAGTGCAGGGGTCAGTTCTACGTGATGGCCTGAAATGTTGAGTTGCATTGGCGTCTCCTGTTGTCATCATGCCGGCGTTCCGCCGGACTGAGTACCAGGGCTTCGTGCCCCGGTGAATATTGGTAAACGATTGCCGGTAAAGGCTTAAACCAGTCGCTTGCGTTCGTTCGAAGGAGGTATGTGCATGGCCTCCCGATACTTGGCCACGGTGCGCCGGGCCACGTTGATACCCTGTTCCCCTAGCATGGCCGCAATTTTGCTGTCGCTCAACGGCTTTTTCGGGGTTTCCTCTGCAATCAGTTTCTTGATCATGGCACGAATTGCCGTAGAGGAACACTCCCCGCCTTCGGCGGTGCCTACGTGGCTGGAGAAGAAATACTTCAGCTCGAAGATGCCCCGGGGGGTGTGCATGTATTTCTGGGTGGTTACCCGGGAGATGGTGGACTCGTGCATCTCCACGGCCTGGGCGATGTCCGACAGGATCAGGGGCTTCATGGCCTCCTCACCCTGGTCCAGGAAGCCCTGCTGGTGCTCGACAATGCGGGTGGCCACTTTCAGCAGGGTTTCGTTGCGGCTCTGCAGACTCTTGATAAACCACTTGGCTTCCTGCAGCTGGTCGCGCAGGTAAGTGTTGTCGGCGCTGCTGTCGGCCCGGCGAATCAGCGAGGCGTAGCTGGCGTTCACCCGGATGCGCGGAGCAATTTCCGGGTTCAGTTCCACCCGCCACCGGCCTTCATGCTTGCGCACGATCACATCGGGGATTACGTAGTCGGTATCACCGTGATCAATCACATCCCCCGGTTTCGGGTTCAGGCTGGTAATCAGGGCCAGGACTTCCCGCAACTGGTCTTCCTTCAGCCGGCTGCGGCGCAGCAGCTGCGCGTAGTCACGGTTGCCCAGCAGGTGCAGGAACTGGGTGACAACCTGGCGCGCCTGGCGCAGCCAGGGGGTGTCCGGTGGCAGCTGGTTCAGCTGGATCAGCAGGCATTCCTGGAGGTCCCGGGCAAACACGCCGGGCGGGTCGAAATGCTGCAGCCGGTGCAGTACGGCTTCTACCTCATCCAGGTCCAGCGGGTCTTCATCGCTGTCTTCACGCAGGCCGGCGTGGATTTCGTCCAGTGGCGAGGTGAGATAGCCCCGGTCGTCCACGGCGTCCATCAGGGCGTGCGCGATGGCCTGGTCCCGTTCGCTCAGGGGGGTGAGGTTCAGCTGCCATTCCAGGTGATCCCGCAGGGTTTCCGTAGGGGAGTTGCGGGTTTCGAAGTCCGAGTCGTTCTCGTCGTCGTCTTTCGGAGTGCTGGCCGGGGCGGTTTGGTAGATGTCTTCCCAGGCGGTATCGACCGGCAGGTCGTCAGGAATGGTGTCGGTAATGTCGTTTTCCGAGTTCCAGTCCGGCCCGTTTTCGGATTCGTCCCAGTCGTTGCTGCTTTCCGGGGCGTTGTCATCCTGGGCGCTGGCGGTTTCGTTGTGCTGGTCGTCAGAACTTTGCTGTTCGGTGGTGTCGTCCGGGCCGTGGTCGTCGTCCTCGGCGGTTTCCAGCATGGGGTTGGAGTCCAGCGCCTGCTGGATTTCCTGCTGGAGATCGAGGGTAGAAAGCTGCAACAGGCGGATGGCCTGCTGCAACTGGGGCGTCATGGTCAGGCTCTGGCCCAGTTTTAGCTGTAACGAGGCTTTCATAACCATGGCTTTAGATCCATAACAGACTGGTATCCCGGTAAAAAATCGAATTTCCTTGCAAGATCTTTGCCGAGTTTACTTGTTACCGTTCTGCAACACAATCAGACCTCGGTGAAAGGGCGGGGCGCTCCGCTTAAAGGCGGAATTCGTCCCCCAGATACACCTCTTTTACCTGCTGGTTGGCGAGGATGGCCTCGGAGTTGCCGGAGGCAATGATGTGGCCGCCGGACACAATGTAGGCGTTCTCACAGATGTCCAGGGTTTCCCGCACGTTATGGTCGGTAATCAGTACGCCAATGCCCTTATCCCGCAGGTGCCGGATAATGTGTTTGATGTCGCTGACGGAAATGGGGTCTACCCCGGCGAAGGGCTCGTCCAACAGGATGAAGGCAGGCTCCATGGCCAGGGCCCGGGCAATTTCCACCCGGCGACGTTCGCCACCGGACAGGGCCATGCCGAGGCTGTCCCGGATATGGGTGATGTGGAATTCTTCCAGCAGCTCTTCCAGCTTGGCTTCCCGGTCGGCCCGGTTCAGGCCCTTGCGGGTTTCCAGGATGGCCATGATGTTGTCCCGCACGGTGAGTTTGCGGAATACCGAGGCTTCCTGGGGCAGGTAACCGATGCCCTTACGGGCGCGGCCGTGCATGGGCAGCGGAGTGATGTCCTGGCTGTCGATGGTGATGCGGCCCCGGTCTGCCGGCACCAGGCCTACGATCATGTAAAAGCAGGTGGTTTTGCCTGCGCCATTAGGGCCCAGCAGGCCGACGATTTCTCCGGAGCGGATCTCCAGGGAAACATCCAGGACCACTTTTTTCTGCTTGTAGCTTTTGGCCAGATTACTGGCCCTGAGTACTGCCATCAGAACCTTCCCCGTTACTGGACTGGCCGGTGTTACGCGGCTGGATGACCATTTCGACCCGGCCGGAACCGCCGGTTTCTGTATTGCCGCCCTCGGCGGTGACCACCCGGCTGACCGTATTGTAATGAATAACATCACCCTTGAAGGTGTTGCCCGCCTGTTCGATGACGGCCTGGCGCTCGAAGGTCAGCTGGTTGTCTTTCGCGGCCCAGGTAATGTTCAGGGCGCTGGCATTGGTCATGCCTTCGCCTTCCCGGGAGGGCTGGCGGTAATGGGCGGGTGATCCACTGGCTTCAATGCGGCTCAGGCCCTGGTCGTCCCGGTACAGCACCGCCCGCTGGGCTTCCAGCCGGGTGCTGCCCTGCACCAGTTCCACGTCGCCGGTGTAGGTGGCCACGCCGGCGCTGTCATCCAGCCGGGCGGAGTCGGCACTCACCTGGATGGGGGTGTTCGAGTCCATATCAAAGGCCATCGCCGGGGCGGCCAGCATCAGCGCGGCAGCCAGCAGCGCCGGCGGATAAAAACGGAGCTTACCTGACGGTTTCATATTGCCCTTCCACCCGGGAGTTGAGTTCCAGTATGCGTTGATCAATCCAGGCCTTCATGCCGGTGGCCTGGGTGGTACCGAACGGCTCGGTAATGGTTACCGGCAGGTCGGTGAATACGGTGCCTTCGTTGTTGTCCAGGGTCAGCGCTTCCGTGGCCAGCGTGGCCCGGGAGTCGCCGCTGGTGCGCAGTACGGTCACGTTACCTTCCAGGTGCATCAGCCCCTGAGACTGCAGCAGGCTACCTGCATCGGCTTCAATTATCCACGGTTCGGCCTCACCCTCGCCGAACAGGCGGGCGCTCGGGTCTGTCATCCTGGCGCTGCTGTCGTGATCGAACTGCTCGATGCGGGGGCTGGTCATGTGGATTTCCAGGGTGCCCTGTTCATTCCAGGCCCGGTAGTCGGCGCCCACCACGAAGCCGTCCGGCTCGGCGGGGCCCCGAAGCTGTGCCGCTTCGGGATCGGGTACCGGTGGCTCGCCGCTTTGCCACATCAGGTAAATCGTGGCGGCAACAGTAGCCGCCAGGGCCAGGGTGCGCAGCCAGGGTTTGCCGGCCTGTGAGGAAAAGAACCGCCGGATCATGCCCGGTCGTCCTGTGATTCGGCCAGGTAGGGGGCCAGGGTGTTTTCCAGCTGGCCCTGGGCCCAGAGAATCAGTTCGCAGGCTTCGCGCACGGCGCCCTGACCGCCCGCTGCCTGCGTGCAGTAGTCGGCATGCCGGCGTACCAGCCAGTGGCCGTTGGGCACGCTGATGCCAAGGCCCGCGTACTGCAGGGCAGGGAGGTCCGGCAGGTCATCGCCCATATAGCCAATTTGCCCGGCGGTAATGTCCATGTCGGCCACCAGTTCCTGCAGGGCCACCCGCTTGTCTTCGCGGCCCTGCATCAGGTGGCTGATGCCCAGATCGTTCATGCGCTTTTCGGTGAGCGGTGAGCGCCTGCCGGTAATCACCGCAACGGTAATGCCGGCGTGCATCAGCTGTTTCAGGCCCAGGCCATCCAGGATGTTGAAGGTTTTCAACTCGTCGCCGCCGGCGCTGAAGTACAGACGGCCATCACTCATAATGCCGTCTACGTCAAAGGCCACCAGGCGGATGGCGGCGGCTTTGGCTTTCAGTGCGTCGCTCCACTGGTTTTGCAGGGGGTGAACCATGCCGGTCATTCAGATAACCCCCGCGCGCAGCAGGTCGTGCATGTTGATGGCGCCGGTCAGCTGGCCGTTTTCATCGGTGACCGGCAGGGCGTTGATCTTCAGTTCTTCCATCATGTTCAGGGCTTCGGCGGCCAGGTGGTCGGCGCGGATGGTTTTGCCGTGGCGGGTCATGACATCCCGGATGACAGTGGTGTGCACATCCACGGATTTATCCAGGGTACGGCGCAGGTCACCATCGGTGAAGATGCCGGTCAGTTCGCCCTTTGTATTCACTACCGTGGTCATACCCAGACCCTTGCGGGTGATTTCCAGCAGCGCGGTGCTGAGGCTGACATCTTCGGTGACTTTCGGAATCGCATCGCCGGAATGCATGATGTCGGAGACCCGCAGCAGCAAGCGCCGGCCCAGGCTGCCGCCGGGGTGGGAGAACGCGAAGTCTTCCGCGCTGAAGCCGCGGGCTTCCAGCAGGGCAACGGCCAGGGCATCGCCCATCACCAGGGTGGCAGTGGTGCTGGATGTGGGTGCAAGCCCCAGGGGGCAGGCTTCAATAGTCACGCTGACATCCAGGTTGGCGATGGCTTCCTTGGCCAGGACCGAGTTGGGGTTGCCGGTCATGCTGATCAGCGGAGCGCCCATGCGCTTGATCAGGGGCAGGATGGTAACCACTTCGCTGGTGCTGCCACTGTTGGAGATGGCAATGACCACATCCTGCGGGGTAATCATGCCCATGTCGCCGTGGCTGGCTTCGCCGGGGTGGACAAAGAATGAAGGAGTGCCGGTGCTGGCCAGGGTGGCGGCAATCTTGTTGCCGATGTGGCCGGATTTACCCATGCCGGTCACCACCACGCGGCCCTTGCAGGCCATGATGACCTCGCAAGCCCGGGTGAAGTCGCCGTTAATGCGGCCTTCAAGGGCTTCGATAGCTTCCCGTTCGATGCGGATAGCCCGCAGGGCAGAGGTGCGGTAGTCCTGGCCACCTGAAGAGTTGGAGTCTGTCATCTCGGCTGGTTTTCCCTCTGTCCGCTTGCTCGGTTTGGCTGCCCCGGCTACCATCCGGGGCCGTGAGCGATTGGCTGGCAAGTATATCATTTATGAACCTCTTGTCTTAATGTAGGCGCTCCCCGAGAAGGATGGATTATGGAGTCATCTGCTTACATAACACTTAAGGATGTGGTGTTTTCCCGAGGTGGTCGCCGCATTTTCGACGGCGTAACGCTGGATATACCCAAGGGCAAGATCACCGCCATTATGGGCCCCAGCGGCACCGGCAAGACCACGCTTTTGCGCCTGATCGGCGGCCAGCTAAGGCCGGATTCCGGGCAGGTTACCGTGGACGGCCATAATGTGCCGGCCCTCAAGCGCAAAGACCTTTACCGGTTGCGGGAAAAGATGGGCATGCTGTTCCAGAGTGGTGCCCTGTTCACTGACCTGAGCGTTTATGAAAACGTGGCCTTCCCGCTGAGGGTGCACACCAGGTTGCCGGAAGACATGATTCGCGACATCGTGCTGATGAAGCTTGAGGCCGTGGGCCTGCGTGGTGCCCGTAAACTCATGCCTTCCGAACTGTCCGGCGGCATGACCCGCCGGGTCGCACTGGCCCGTAGCATTGCCCTGGACCCGGAACTGATCATGTACGACGAGCCGTTTGCCGGGCAGGACCCTATTGCCATGGGCGTGCTGGTGAAGCTGATCCGGGATCTGAACAGTTCCATGGGGCTGACCAGCGTGCTGGTTTCCCACGATGTGCCGGAATCTCTCAGCATTTGCCACTACGCCTGTATCCTGGCGGACGGTAAGGTGATCGGAGAGGGTACTCCGGAGGAGTTGCGCGAGCATCCGTCTGACCGAGTCCAGCAATTTCTGAATGGCCAGCCCGATGGCCCGGTGCCGTTCCATTATCCGGCCAGCGATGCCGCTGAGGACTTCGGCGTAACCGGAGGCGCACTATGATCGACCGTATTGCCGCCCTGGGCCGTGGCGGGCTGGATGTGATTTCTTCCTTTGGCCGGTCCGGGCGTTTCCTGGTGGGCGTTCTGGCAGGCATTCCCCGGCCGGCGACCGGGTTTCCGCTGTTGCTGCGCCAGCTGTATTTTGTCGGTGTACTGTCGCTGGCCATTGTGGTGGTGTCCGGGCTGTTTATCGGCATGGTGCTGGGTCTGCAGGGCTACACCATTCTCAGCGATTATGGCTCGGAAGCTGCGATCGGCCAGATGATCGCCCTTACGCTGGTGCGTGAGCTGGGGCCGGTGGTAACGGCTCTGCTGTTTGCCGGTCGGGCCGGTTCAGCACTGACTGCAGAGATCGGCCTGATGAAAGCCACAGAGCAGCTCTCCAGTATGGAAATGATGGGGGTGGACCCCTTGCGCCGGGTGATTGCGCCCAGGCTCTGGGCCGGATTCATCGCCATGCCGGTACTGGCTATCATCTTCTCTGTAGTGGGTATCTGGGGCGGCATGCTGGTTGGCGTGGACTGGCTGGGCGTGTTCGAAGGCGCCTTCTGGGGCAACATGCAGTCGTCAGTGGATTTTGTGGATGACGTGCTGAATGGCGTTATCAAGAGCGTGGTGTTCGGGTTTGTCTGTGCCTGGATTGCGGTGTATCAGGGCTACGATTGTGTGCCCACCTCCGCCGGCATCAGTTCTGCCACCACCAAAACCGTTGTTTATTCATCGCTGGCGGTGCTCGGGCTGGACTTCGTCCTGACGGCCGTCATGTTCGGCGATTTCTGATCAAATTTTCAGGGAGCCTGCAATGGCACAAAGAACCACAGAAGTAATCGTAGGCCTGTTCATGATCGCCGGGTTGGCCGCCCTGCTGTTCCTGGCGTTGCAGGTGAGCGGACTGTCGCCGAAATCGGCCGGTGATCGTTACACCCTCTATGCCAACTTTAATGACACCGGAGGCCTAGCGCCCCGGGGCAAGGTGTCGATGGCGGGTGTAACCATCGGTGCCATCGAATCCATCGAGCTGGATACCGAAACCTTCCAGGCCCGGGTGGTGCTGGCTATCGATGCCGGCATCGACAATATCCCGGCGGACAGTGCAGCAGTAATACGTACATCCGGCCTGCTGGGAGATCAGTACATTGATATATCTGTTGGTGGCGACCTCGAGTCCCTGAACCCGGGCGACACCTTTTATTCCACTCAGTCCGCCATGAACCTGGAGCGGCTGATCAGTAACTTTGCCTCCGGACGCTGATGCCGGGCAGAGCACAGAAACGAATACGGGAGAACACAATGCTTGCCCTGAAACAACGATTCATCTGGATGTTTGCCATGGTTGCCCTGGTGGCGGGCCAGGCCTGGGCCGGTCCGGAAGATGACCTGAAACAGTATGTAGACGAAAACACCCAGAAGCTGGTGCAGAAGCTCAATGAAGAAAAGGGCCTGTATGAACAGGATCCGGAAGCCTTCTACGCCAGCATGGATGAAACCCTGGACCAGTTTGTGGATTTTCGCCGCATTGCGGCCCGGGTGATGGGGCGCTACGCCCGCCAGACTTCCCCCGAACAGCGGGACGAGTTTGTGGCCAAGTTCAAGCGCAGCCTGTTCGATAGCTACGCCCAGGCGCTGGTGAGTGCTGAGAACTTCGAAATCAACGTGCTGGACGCGGAAATCCTGGCTCAGAACGACGACCGTGCGTCTGTGCAGATGGAAGTAATCAGCGCGTCCGGCAATCGCTATCCGGTCACCTACTCCATGTACCGCAATGGCGAAGGCCGCTGGATGATGGAGAACGTGATTGTGGAAGGCGTGAACATCGGCCTGGCATTCCGGGATCGCTTTGCTCAGGAAATGGAGCAGAACCGTGGCCAGGTTCAGGCCGTGATTGATGGTTGGGGCGATGCCGTTGAAGCCCTGAAGCTTGATGAAGAGCTGGACCGTTCATGACTGCTCCGGCTGTCGAGCTCTCAGGTAATACACTCGCCGTAACCGGTGAGGTGAATGCCGATACCGTGATCGCCCTGCGCAAGCAGGGTGAACAATTGATCGGGGCGGCCAGCGGCCCGTTAACCGTTGACCTTTCCGGCCTGGCCACCGCCCACAGTGTGGTGTTGTCCATGCTGTTGTGCTGGCACCGGCTGGCCCTGGAAAAACAGCAATCCCTCACCTTTCAGGGTGCCAGCGACCGCCTGTTGTCGTTGGCCGCCCTCAGCAATCTGGAAGACCAGATTTCCGGATTTGCCACACACAGCTGACCGGCGCCCGGGAATTGGTTACAATTCCGCCCCTGATTTCAAACCAGTCGAGGAATCCCTATGGACGCCGCCCAGGTTACCGAACTTGTTAAAGAAGCCCTGCCCGGTTGCGAGGTTCAGGTACAGGTCGATGGCAGCCACTACCTTGTGGTTGCTGTGGGTGACGTATTTGAAGGCCTGCCCACCATCAAACGGCAGCAGATGATCAACAAGGTACTGTTCCAGCACATTATGGACGGCACCATTCACGCCCTTCACCCGAAAGCCTACACCCCGAGCGAGTGGGCCGAGCGGCAGGCCCAGGCCTGAACAGCACAGGACAAGTATTGTGGACAAACTTCTGATCGGGGGCCGCAAGCCCCTGGATGGCGAGATTCGTATTTCAGGCGCCAAGAACGCGGCCCTGCCCATTCTGGCGGCCACGCTGCTGGCCGATGAGCCGGTAACCATCGGCAACCTGCCGCACCTGAACGACATCACCACCATGATCGAGCTGCTGGGCCGCATGGGCGTGGAGCTGATGATCGACGAAAAGATGAGTGTGGAAATTCACGCCAACACCATCAAGCACTTCCACGCGCCCTACGAGCTGGTGAAAACCATGCGCGCCTCCATCCTGGTGCTGGGCCCGCTGGTGGCGCACTTCGGCGAAGCGGAAGTGTCCCTGCCCGGTGGCTGTGCCATCGGTACCCGCCCGGTGAACCTGCACATCCACGGCCTGGAGCTGATGGGCGCAGACATCAAGGTGGAGAACGGCTACATCAAGGCGAAAACCAACGGTCGCCTTAAAGGTGCCCACATCTTCATGGATACCGTCACCGTAACCGGTACCGAGAACCTGTTGATGGCGGCCACCCTGGCAGAAGGCAAGACCATTCTGGAAAACGCCGCCCGGGAACCGGAAGTGGTCGACCTGGCCGAATGCCTGATCGCCATGGGTGCAGACATCAAGGGCCATGGCACCGCGACCATCGAGATCAACGGGGTAGAGCGTCTGCATGGTTGCCACTACAACGTACTGCCAGACCGTATTGAAACCGGCACCTACCTGGTGGCGGCAGCGGCGACCGGTGGGCGGGTAAAACTGAAGGACACCCGGGAAGACCTGCTGGAAGCGGTGCTGCTGAAGCTGGAAGAAGCCGGCGCGGAAATCACCACCGGCCCGGACTGGATCGAGCTGGACATGAAGGGCAAGCGCCCGAAAGCGGTCAGCCTGCGCACGGCACCGTACCCAGCGTTCCCCACCGACATGCAGGCCCAGTTTGCGGCCATGAATGCCGTGGCGGAAGGCACCGGTACCATCGTGGAAACCGTGTTCGAAAACCGCTTTATGCACCTGCAGGAGCTGATCCGCATGGGTGCCGACATTACCCTGGAAGGTAATGCGGCCATCATCAAAGGCGTGGAGCACCTGACCGGCGCACCGGTGATGGCCACCGACCTTCGGGCTTCTGCGAGCCTTGTGATTGCGGGGCTGGTTGCCGATGGCGATACCATCGTAGACCGCATTTATCACATAGACCGCGGCTATGAATGTATTGAAGAAAAACTGCAGCTGCTGGGCGCAAGTATTCGCCGTTTGCCGGCATAATTAACCAACGGGAAACCGGATAGATCCATGACAGATTCCATCACCATCGCCTTGTCGAAGGGACGAATCCTCGAAGAAACCCTGCCGCTGCTGGCGGAAGCCGGTATTGAGCTGGTGGACGACGTGAAAAAGTCCCGCAAGCTGGTGTTTCCGACTACGGATCCGAACGTGCGGGTGCTGATTATCCGTGCCACGGATGTGCCCACTTACGTTCAGTACGGCGGCGCCGATCTGGGCGTGACCGGCAAGGACGTGCTGATGGAGCACGGCGGCGAGGGGCTTTACGAGCCGCTGGATCTGAACATTTCCCGCTGCCGGTTGATGACCGCTGGCAAGAAGGGTGAGCAGCCACCGGCGGGGCGCATTCGCGTGGCCACCAAGTTTGTGAACCTGGCGCGGCGCTATTACGCGGCTCAGGGGCGGCAGGCGGACATCATCAAGCTTTACGGGGCGATGGAGCTGGCGCCGATTCTGGACCTGGCGGATGAGATTGTGGATATCGTGGATACCGGTAATACCCTGAAGGCCAATGGGCTGGAGCCGCGGGAGCTGATTGACCATATCAGTTCGCGGTTGGTGGTGAATCGGGCTTCCATGAAGATGAAGCATGGGCAGATTAATCCCATTATCGAAAAGATGGCACTGGCTGTGGATCGCCGGCGTTCTGAAGCGGAGTAGGGCGTCCTTTTCAACTTGGGTGCTGTCAGCCCTTGGGAAGGCCTTTCCAAAAACCGCTACAAGCACATCCATGTGCGCTTATTTCGGGCCATCCTTGGCCCTCAAAATTTTTGGAAAGGCCTTCCCAAGGGCTTTTTTGAACTCTGTACATCGGACGCCTACCTGATGGCGTGAGCTCCCAGGTTGAGAAGCTTTTTGTCGGTGGCCCGCAATTGCAGGCGGGTAATCCGGCAGCTGTGAGTAAACAATCCAACGCAGGATTTGAGATATGAACGACAAGATCACCAGGCTGAATACCACACAGAGCGACTTTGACAGTGCGCTGGCCAAGCTTTTGGCGTGGGATGACAGTGTTGACCATCAGGTGAATGAGTCGGTTCGGCATATCCTGCGTGAGGTGAAAACCCGTGGCGATGCGGCGGTTTTGGAGTTTACCGAGAAGTTTGACCGGTTAAAGGTTAACTTCATGGCGGAGCTGGAGATGGATCAGGGTCGTCTTCAGGAGGCTTTGGAGCGCATTCCCCAGGATCAGCGGGTGGCTCTTGAGAAGGCTGCCGAGCGGGTTCGGGATTATCATGAGCGGCAGAATCAGAAGTCCTGGCAGTATAAGGACGAAGACGGCACGGTTCTGGGGCAGAAGGTGACGCCGCTGGATCGGGCGGGTTTGTATGTGCCGGGCGGCAAGGCGGCGTATCCGTCTTCTGTGCTGATGAATGCGATTCCTGCGAAGGTTGCCGGGGTTGCCGAGGTGATCATGGTGGTTCCTACGCCGGATGGTGTGGTGAACGACATGGTGCTGGCGGCGGCGGCGATTGCGGGGGTGGATCGGGTGTTCACCATCGGTGGCGCCCAGGCGGTTGCGGCGCTGGCGTATGGTACGGAAACTGTGCCTTCGGTGGACAAGATTGTGGGTCCGGGGAACATTTTCGTGGCCACGGCCAAGCGGGAGGTGTTTGGTGTGGTCGGTATCGACATGATCGCCGGGCCTTCCGAGATTCTGGTGATCTGCGATGGCAAGACCGACCCGGACTGGATTGCCATGGATTTGTTCTCCCAGGCCGAGCACGATGAGCAGGCCCAGAGTATCCTGGTGAGTCCGGATGCGGATTTCCTGGATGCTGTGGAAGCGAGCATTAACAAGCTGCTGCCGACTATGGAGCGTGAGGGGATTATCCGCACATCTATGCTGGGCCGCGGTGCATTGATCAAGGTGGCTGACCTGAAAGAAGCGGCTGAGGTGTCTAACCGCATTGCTCCTGAACACCTGGAGCTGTCGGTGGAAGACCCGCAGGCGATGCTGGATGATATCCGCCATGCCGGCGCCATCTTTATGGGTCGCTACACAGCAGAAGCTCTTGGCGACTACTGCGCTGGCCCGAATCACGTGCTGCCCACCAGCGGCACTGCAAGGTTCAGCTCGCCGCTGGGTGTTTACGATTTCCAGAAGCGTTCCTCTCTGATTGGTTTCACTCCGGAAGGCGCTGACCGGATGGGGCGTGTAGCCTCGGTGCTGGCTCGCGGTGAAGGCCTTACGGCCCATGCTCGTTCGGCCGAGTACCGTATCAAAGACTGACTGATTCCTGCGGTGGCCTTGGGTGCTGCTGGTCCATCTGAATAGCTTGAGAGCCGGGTTGGTTGTACTGGAAGGTTCGAATAGCAGGGCAGGTAGGGCTTTCCAAAAATTTGCGGAGCCATGGATGGCGGAGCAGAAGCGCCACATGGATGTGCCGTAAGGAGCGGTTTTTGGAAAGTCCTACCTGCCCTGCGAAAACTCCCAAATAAATACAACCAACCCGGCTCCTGCACCATTTTGGAGTTCAAGAGATATGAGTAAATACTGGAGCCCGCTGGTCAGCGAATTGCAGCCGTATGTACCTGGCGAACAGCCAAAAATGGCTAATTTGGTGAAGCTGAACACCAACGAAAATCCGTTTGGTCCGTCGCCGAAGGTGATCGAAGCGATTCAAAAAGAGCTGAACGACAATCTTCGTTTATACCCTGATCCGGAAGGCCAGGCGCTGAAAGAAGCCATCGCCGACTACCACGTCGATTTTGCGATTAATGCAAAGCAAGTGTTCGTCGGCAACGGCTCGGACGAAGTTCTTGCGCACATTTTTCAGGGTTTGCTGAAACACGATAAACCGATCCTGTTCCCGGATATCACTTACAGCTTCTACCCGGTGTACTGCGGCCTGTACCAGATCGAAAGCACGGTGATTCCGCTGACCGACAGCTTCGAGATCAACCCGGAAGACTACAAACGCCCCAACGGTGGCATCATCTTCCCGAACCCGAACGCGCCGACTGGTCGCTACCTGGGCCTGCAACATGTGGAAGAAATCCTGCAAGCCAACCCGGACAGTGTGGTGGTGGTAGACGAAGCTTACGTGGACTTCGGCGGTGATACGGCGATTCGTCTGGTAAACCAGTATCCGAACTTGCTGGTTTGTCAGACCCTATCCAAGGCCCGTTCGCTGGCAGGGCTGCGCGTCGGCTTTGCGGTGGGTAATGAAGAATTGATTGAAGCCCTGAACCGCGTGAAAGACAGCTTTAATTCCTATCCGCTGGACCGTTTAGCGCTGGTTGGCGCTGTTGCCGCTTTTGAAGACAAGCAGTGGTTTGAAGACTCTTGTAGCGGGGTTATCCGCGAGCGGAAGAGGGTAACGGAAGAACTCGAAAAACTTGGCTTTGAGGTGCTGCCATCCCGGGCAAATTTCGTGTTCGCCCGCCACCCAGACCATGAAGGTTCAGACCTGGCAGTCAAGCTAAGAGAGCAGGGAGTTATAGTCCGGCATTTCAATAAGCCAAGAATCAGTGACTTCCTCCGAATCACCATTGGCACCAGCGACCAGAATGACGCTTTGATCAAGGGCCTTGATTCGCTCTAAACTGGTGTCACGGATTCGGGCAAGGAATCGGCGCGCACCCAAGCGTGATGCAAGGGGCGGGATGGGTTGTCCAAAAATTTGCGGAGCCATGGATGGCGGAGCAGAAGCGCCACAAGGATGTGCCGTAAGGAGCGGTTTTTGGACAACCCATCCCGCCCCTTGCCCGCCACAAATGCCAAAGCGCCGATCCAATCTCAAAAGCTTCGTACGATAGGTGGGCAGATATGGCAAACCGGAACGAAATCCTCGCCAAAATAAGTGAATGGCTACAGCCAGAAAATTTTCAGGACTATGCTCCGAACGGCCTGCAAGTTGAGGGCAGCGAGAGTGTAGGCGTTATCGTTTCAGGTGTGACCGCATCACAGGCCCTGATCGACGAAGCCGTAAAACAGAACGCAGACATGATCCTGGTCCACCACGGCTATTTCTGGAAAGGTGAAGATCAGACCATTCGCGGAATAAAAAAGAACCGCATCAAGCAGCTTCTGGACAACGACATAAACCTCGTCGCCTACCACCTGCCACTGGATGACCACCCCGAGTACGGCAACAACCGCCAGCTGGCCGATATACTTGGCATCCAGAATCCACGTCCAATGGGTGGATTAGTGTGGCAAGGTGAATTGCCCGAAGCCATGTCATCCGAAAAGTTCGGCCTGCACCTCGCCAGAGCCCTGCACCGGCAGCCGCTTCACGTAGGCAATGGCCCGGAAATGATCAAGACTGTCGCCTGGTGCACCGGGGCAGCTCAGGGGTTCATCAACGCGGCTTTGGATGCGGGTGTCGACGCCTACATAAGCGGCGAGATCTCCGAGCCGACGACTCACACGGCCAGAGAGTGCGGGATTCACTACTACGCGGCCGGCCACCATGCGACCGAACGGTATGGTGTTCAGGCTCTGGGCGAAGCATTAGCAAGGGAATTCGGAGTAAAGCACCAGTTCATCGACTGCGATAACCCGGTGTAAATGACACGGACCCTGAGCAGTTAGGATCGGCCAGTCTGGGGAACGGCTTTCCAAAAATTTGCGGAGCCATGGATGGCGGAGCAGAAGCGCCACATGGATGTGCCGTAAGGAGCGGTTTTTGGAAAGCCGTTCCCCAGACTGGCCAGACACCAAGTTCAGAAGGCTAGAGGAAATCAGGCACCTAAAGCCCCCATACCAGAGGGCTAAAAGACCATTAAGCTGACCGCTTAGACCCATCCGCATTCAGACCGTAATCTTCGGCCAGCGTACCCTTGGCCTCCGGATCAGACTTCGGCGCATAATCCCGAGGCGGCTCGGAAGGCTCAGCCTCCGAATGGCCAAGGCGACCAGAAGAATCCTGCCCCAGCTCCTCCAGCCAGTCTTCATCATTGCACAGACGATTCGCGCCCCGGGCCATATGCTGATTCACATCCCGGTACGTATCGTTAAACCGCCGCAGCAAATGCGCAGACTCCATAAAATGCTCATTCACCTGGGCCTGATACCGCGTAAACTCACTACGCAACTCATCAACCTGCTGCTCCGCCCGGCGCTGTCGCAACGAAGCTCCCTGACCAGACCGGCCAAACATAAGCCCGATGACAATGCCAACCACCAACGCGACAACCGCCGCCACAATCAGGTTTGTCATATAAAAATCGTCCTTTCATTGCCTGCAAGTGAGCCATTCCTCATTCAAGGAGTATAACCCCCCGAACGGATGTATCCCATGCCGAAACACTGCGCCAATCGTCTTATTGCCCCGGCGCCCGTGCGGCGTGGCGAAAAAACGTGAAATAAGCGACAATACCGCGCCCGAAAACCCACCTAGCAGGCAGGAAAATCCTGATGACAGAAGCCATGTCCTCCGAAACCGTCGCGAACCTGACCCCTTGGCAACGCTACCAAAAGGATCTTGAGCGCCCGGACTTTCACAAGGATCCGGCCCAGGAAGATGCCGTAAAGCGCCTGCAGGCACTGTACGACAAACTGGTGGAGGCCGAAAGCGAACGCAGCAAGGGCGGCCTGTCCAAGCTCCGCCGCAAACTGAAGAAGGGTAAGGAAGATCCGGTAAAAGGCCTGTACTTCTGGGGCGGCGTTGGCCGTGGTAAGACCTACCTGATGGACACCTTCTTCGAGGCGCTGCCGTTTGATCGCAAAATGCGTGTGCACTTTCACCGCTTTATGCAGCGGGTGCACAACGAGCTGAAGCAGCTCAAAGGCGAGAAGAACCCGCTGGAAATGGTCGCGAAGAAATTCGCAGACGAAACCCGGGTTATCTGTTTTGACGAATTCTTTGTTTCCGACATCGGCGATGCCATGATCCTCGCCACCCTGATGGATGGCCTGTTCAGCCGGGGCGTTACCCTGGTGTGTACCTCCAACATCGTGCCGGATGGCCTCTACAAAGACGGCCTGCAGCGGGCCCGTTTCCTGCCGGCCATCGCCCTGGTGAAACAGCACACCGATGTGGTGAATGTCGACGGTGGCGTGGACTACCGGCTGCGCACCCTGGAGCAGGCGGAGCTCTACCACTGCCCGCTGGACGACCAGGCGGATATCAGCCTGCGTAACAGCTTCGATGCCCTGGCGGTAGAAGCGGCAAAGCACAGCAAAACCATGGAAATTAACGGCCGCAAAATTCCGGCCGAAGCCCATGCCGACGACGTGGTCTGGTTCGATTTCAAAGCCGTGTGCGACGGGCCCCGCAGCCAGAACGACTACATCGAAATGGCTCGTCAGTTCCACGCCATCATCATCAGCAACGTGCCGCAGCTGGGCAAGAACAACGACGACCAGGCCCGCCGGTTTATCAACATGATCGACGAGTTCTACGACCGCAACGTAAAAGTTATCATCTCCGCCGCAGCGCCCATCACCGAGCTGTACACCGGCGGCCGGTTGAGCTTCGAGTTCGAGCGCACCGAATCGCGGCTGCTGGAAATGCAGTCCCGGGAGTATCTGGAAGCACCGCACAAGCCTTAAAGAGCCATTCGGCCACGGATACTCGTGGCCGCTCTACCCAAGCCTCGCCCTTAGTAATTCCGAAGTGGTTGCACTCCCGAATCTTGTCTATAGTGAGGGAGTGCGAGAACACCATGAACGGAGAGTGACTGCAAAATCATACTTTTGACTGATCAAAGCCCCCACAGGCCTTGGATATAGTGCAAGCATCACGGCACTGTAAGTACAGCCGCCAGGACAAAAACACCAGAACAACCGAGCAGCGACTCAGAACAACAACGGAGTAGCCTTCCAATGACAAGAAAAACTCAACCGTGGCAGCGTTGGACCAAGTTACCACTGGCCGTAGCCATAGCCGCCGGCGTATCCACACCGGCCTCCGCCATTTCGTTTTACATGGGCGATGTAGAAGCTCAGTTCAACACGACGCTGTCTGCGGGTGCCGCCTGGCGGACTGAGGATGCGGACAAGCGCTTGCTCGCTCCCCACGATGGTCGTGGTACAGCGTCTACCAACAACTACGATGACGGTAACCGGAACTTCGACAAAGGTGACACCGTTTCCAAGATTGTTAAAGGCAACAGTGAGCTGTTTCTTGATTACAGTGTTGACTCCAACTATCTGACCCGTGTGGGTGCCTTTGTTCGCGGTCGTTATTGGTATGACTTTGAGCTCAAGGACGAAGGTCGGCGTTACGTTGAGCTGAACGACGAGGCTAAGGCATATGCCTCCGTTGGCGAACTGCTGGATGCCTATGTATTCACCGATTGGTATCTGGGCGACATACCGGTCAGTGCCCGCTACGGCAAACAGGTGGTCAGCTGGGGTGAGAGTACCTATATCCAGGGCGGTATCAACATCATTAACTCGGTAGATATTCGGGCTTTCCGTGCTCCCGGTGCCCAGCTGAAAGACGCGCTGCTGCCGGTTGAAATGTTCTATATGTCAGCCGGTATTACCGAGAACATCACAGTTGAAGGCTTTGTGCAGGCAGACTGGGAACAGGTTCGCATAGATGACTGCGGAACCTTCTTTTCTACCATAGATTTCGTGGCCGATGGTTGTGGTCCGGTGTTCCTGAGTGGCAACGTTTCAGAAGCCAGACAGCTCGCTTCAGTGCCACCATTAACGATCAATCGTGAAGGTGACAAGGAGCCAGATGCCAAGGATCAGTTCGGTGTAGCCATGCGTTGGTATGTGCCTGCCCTGAACGACTCCGAATTGGGCTTCTATTACATCAAGTATCACAGCCGGCTGCCATACATTAGCGGTCGCACCAACGGCGGCGATGACAACCCCCTTTTCCCGAATTATTTCATTGAGTATCCGGAAGACATCAACCTTTATGGTATTAGCATCAACACCACCACTCCGGGTGGCTGGTCGCTGGGTGCGGAGTACAGCTTCCGCGACAAGATGCCCATTCAGTGGAACGCCTTTGAGCTGATCTACGGTGGTCTGCAGGAAGACTTCAGTCTTCTTTATGCACGAGACAAAGACAAAATCGCGGCTGAGAATGGTGGCAACACCGACGGCGTAGCCGTATCTGGTTTTGATCGCTACGGCGTATCCCAGGCCCAGATGACCCTGATCAAGTTCTTTGATCAGGTCATGGGCGCAAGCCGGATGTCGCTGGTGGCGGAAGTGGGTGCAACCTATATTCACGACCTGCCAGATACTGATGAGGCTCGATATGGCCGCTCCGGTACCTTTGGTCTAGGTGCCACCATTGATCCGCAAGACTGCTTGGACAACAACATCAACCCCGAAAACTGCACCAACGACGGCTTCGTAACCTCCTTCTCCTGGGGTTACCGTACCAACCTGTCCTGGGAATACTCGAACGCCATCGCTGGCATTAACCTGATTCCGTCTGTTTTCTGGAGTCACGACATCAAAGGCTACGCCCCGCAACCTGGCGGTGCCTTCAACGAAGGCAACAAAGCCATCGGTTTGTCTCTGACAGGCGTATATCAGAACAAGATCACCGGCAACATCGGTTATACAAACTACTTCGGTGGCAAGCCGTATAACGAAATGACCGACCGGGATTTCGTGAGCGCGAGTGTTTCCTACTCCTTCTGAACCGGACCGAATTCGTTTAACGAGGTAACTTAAATGAAACTGAACAAGAAACTACTGGCCACCGGCGTTCTGACTGCAAGTTTGTTTGCAGGTCAGGCTTGGGGCGCGGTTTCTGCCCAGGAAGCAGCCAAGCTGGGTGATACCCTCACCCCGATGGGTGCGGAGAAAGCCGGCAACGGCGGCGACATTCCGGCCTGGGACGGCGGGCTTTCCACGCCTCCGGCCGGATACAAGGGGGACGGCATTTACGTGAACCCCTTCGCCGGTGAGCAACCGAAGTTTGTTATCGACCGGAGTAATGTCGACCAGTACGCAGACAAGCTGTCTCCGGGCCAGGTCGAGATGATCCGCAAGTACGATAACTACAGGATTCCGGTATATCCGACTCATCGTACCGCCACTTATCCGAAGAACATCATGGATGAGACCGTAGCGAATGCGACCAAGGCAGAACTGGTGTCTGGCGGTAACGGTATCGACAACTACCAGGATGCCACGCCGTTCCCGATTCCCCAGAACGGCCTGGAAGTAATCTGGAACCATATTACCCGTTACCGGGGTGGCTCGGTGCAGCGTAACGTGGGTCAGGTAACTCCTACCGCGGGCGGCGACTTCTCTGTGGTGAAGTTCCAGGAAGAACTGGTGTGGAACAGTTATCTGACCGACTACAAGCCGGGTAAAGACGATAACGTCCTGTTCTACTTCAAACAGTCCATCACCGCGCCGGCGCGCCTGGCGGGTAACGTGCTGCTGGTTCACGAAACCCTGGACCAGGTAGCCGAACCACGCCGTGCCTGGTTGTACAACGCCGGCCAGCGCCGTGTTCGCCGTGCGCCCCAGGTTGCCTATGACGGCCCGGGTACCGCGGCTGACAGTATGCGTACCTCAGACAACCTGGACATGTACAACGGTGCTCCGGACCGCTACAACTGGGAGCTGATTGGCAAGAAAGAGATGTACATCCCGTACAACTCCTACAAGCTGCTGGATCGTGGCCTGAGCTACGACGAGATTATCCAGCCTGGCCACATCAACCAGGACCTGGCCCGTTACGAGCTGCACCGTGTGTGGCATGTGCGCGCCACCCTGAAAGAGGGCGAGCGCCACGTCTACGCCCAGCGTGACTTCTACATCGATGAAGATACCTGGCAGGCTTCTGTGATCGACCATTACGATGGCCGTGGTGAGCTGTGGCGTGTGGGCGAAGCACATGCGGTTCAGATGTACGACCAGGACGTTCCCTGGTACGCCATCGAAGCACTGTACGACCTGCTCTCCGGTCGCTACCTGGCACTGGGCCTGACCAACGAGGAGAACACTCCGTACTCCTTCGGCGTTGAGCGCCAGTCCCGCGATTTCACTCCGGCCGCTCTGCGCCGGGCGGGAACTCGCTAATCGGTCTCACGTAACCGGTTGAGAAAGGCGGGCCAGCAATGGCCCGCCTTTTTTTGTGAGCGCTATCACATTACTGCGCTGGAAAATCGTCACTAACCCCGTTTAGCCCCGCCAATTTTTTGCAGCCAGACCCCGCTTTGGTTTACTCTCGAGGCCAATCTCTAACACTAAAGGTGTAATCGGGGCCGTGAGTGAAATCCTTTAACGAAGGCAACGCTGCCAACGACGAGTTTCAGGGCGCCAATACCAACCTGCAAAATGGCGAGCTGGTTCGGGATTTACTGGAGCACCGGCTTCAGTTGCCGGCCATTCCAAAAGATCATCAGCCCCGCCCCGCGCTTTCGAAGCAGATTATGGATAGCCTCGCGCCCCGCTCCCTGTTGATGCTGGAAGCGCCCTGCGGTTACGGCAAAACCCACAGCCTGGTGAGTGCCCTCAGCGAGGGTGCCAGTGAGTTTGACCGGATTCGCTGGGTTACCCTGAATGCCGGCGACAACGCGCCGTCCCGTTTATTATCCCTCATCGCCATGGCGCTGGATTTGCCCCAGTCCCTTCATCCCGGCAATCAGGGCGGTGGCACGTTTGAAGACAACCTGGCCGTTATGCTGGTGGCCAAGGGTCGCCTGGAGCAGCAAGGCCGGGATGTCCTGGTGCTGGATAACCTGCACCACCTGACCAATCCTGCGGTGGGCGGGCTGCTACAGCAGCTTGTCTGCGATATGCCGGGCAACCTGTCGGTAGCCTTTACCTCCCGGCTGCCGTTGCCGTTTGAATGCCACACCCTTGAGCTGGAAAACCGTTACCAATGTGTCGGGCGTGCGAGTCTGGAATTCACCCGTTCGGAAACCTTTGCCTACTTCCAGGACGCCCGGCCGGACAGCCTGATTACCAGTGTCGCCATTGATCACCTGTATAGCCTCACCGAAGGCTGGCCTACACCGCTGGCCCTGTACCGGCGGGAGTTGCTGCGCAGCCCGGAACGCCGGCCGATGCAGGAAACCGGCTCCGTTGAGCGCTTCCTGAAAGGCACGGTGCTGGGGCAGATGGCGCCCGGCCAGATGAATTCGCTGCGCATGATGGCGGAGCTGGACGGTGTGTCAGATGAACTGTTTATCGCCCTGCAGGCATCGGTTGGCGGCTCGGGCATACTGCCGTCCGTTGCCTGTGAAAAGGGCTTGCCCCTGCAGCCGGTATCCGGCCGTGGCCGCTGGTATCGCCTCAATCCTTTACTTCAGGCTTGGCTGAAAACACCGGCACTGGGTGGTTACAACACTCGCATGCTGCTGGCCAGCCGCTGGTTCGGGCAGCGCAACCAGTTTCCGGAGGCATTGAAGTACGCACTGCTGTCCGGAGATGCCGAAGAAGTCGTGCGCATTGCCTCTGAGGGCACTGAAGCCCTGTTGCTGGGGCAGGACACCGCATCGCTGCTTACCCTGCGCAAACACCTGCCTGCCGGCTTGCTGGAGCGCAGCGCGCGATTACGCATTGTTTACAGCTGGGTTCATGCCATTGGCGGACAGTTCCACCAGGCCCGGCAGTTGCTCGAAGGCTTCGCGCCGGAAGACCGGGAACAGCAGGAAGCCCGTATTTATGCCCTGAAAGCCTTTATCCTGCGGGGCGAAGGCTACGTGCAGCCAGCCCTGGCCATGGCAGACAAGGCGCTCGCTGCCGGAGGCTTATCACCCCAGGCCCAGCTGGTCACCCAGATTGTTCGTGCCAGCGCCTTGTGTGCCGCCGGCAAATTTCATGAAGCCCGGGACGCCAACCGCGCCGCGGCCAAGCTGGCCCGGGAAGCGGGAGACTCCGGTTCCGAGGCGCTGGCGGTTTACGCCCACGCCCGCATTGAGCTGGGCAAGGGTGCGCTGGGGCATGCCGAGCAGTTGCTCAGAACCGGCCTGGATACCGCCATGCACGAACTTAGCCGCCCGGCCCGGATTGGCGAAACCCGGCTGGAACTGAACCTGGTGCTGGTGCTGTGGCATCAGGGCCGGTTGGACGAAGCCGACCGCCTGTTGGTAAGTTGCTCCCGCCATGCCGAACAGACCCGGGACCTTGGCCTGTTGCTGGCCATGGCCCTGAGGGTACTGATGTGTAAAGCCGAGGGCCGGCTGGAAGATGCCTTTGTGTGGATTGGCCGGGCAGAGCGGGCCATGCACGCCTGGCAGGTGGATGAATCCCTGTACGTGCCGGTACTGGAAGCCTTGAAAGCCAGCTGCTGGTTATCCCATGGCCAGACAGACAGTGCCGCCCAGGCCATCGAAAAGCTTCAGCCGTATCGACAGGGTGGTTGCGTGCCGGAATTGTTCCCCATGATGCCGGGGCTGATGGACTGCCTGCAGGTTCGGGCGGACATGGCCAGTGGTGACCTGGTTCGTGCCAGGGAGCAGCTGGACGCCGTTCTGGGCCGTTACGGCGATACCTTGCCCTGGGGGCTGGAACTGCACGTTGGCCTGCTGAGTGCCGTCCTGCTGCAACAGGAGAAGGGTTTGCCGGCCGCCAGGAAACAGCTGGAGCAGGTGGTTCGCCAGGCTGCCAGCGAGCGCTTTATCAGTCCGTTTGCGGAGCTGGTCAACGAACTCACACCACTGATGCAGAAATGCTTCCGGCAACTACCGGAAAACGCCTTCAATCGGGATTTGGGCCAGCTGTTTGGTCTCAACAATGCGCCTGTCGCCACCGAGACCCTTGCCGAGCCCATCAGCGACCGGGAGCAGGGTGTGCTGGAGCTGATCGCCCAGGGTTTGTCGAACCAGGAGATCGCAGACAAGCTGCACATCTCCCTGCATACCGTGAAAACCCACGCCCGCCGGATCAACGCCAAGCTGGACGTGAAATCGCGAACCCAGGCCATTGTCCGGGCTCGTGAACTCGGTATCCTGTAATCAGGCGCCCGCTTTAAGTTCCTCGATGCGGGTATCTTTCTCGGCCCAGATCCCGCTTACCCAGCGCTGGAAGTCAGCCCGCAGCTCCCGGTTGCCTTCATAATCCATGCCCAGAAAACGCTCCGGCACTTCCCGGGTGCGGATATCGATGATAATCCGGCGCACCCGGCCGCTCAGATAATCCCAGATGCCGGGCCGTCCGTCCGGGTACACAATGGTCACATCCAGCATGGTGTGGATCATCTCGCCCATGGCGCCGAACACAAACGCGGTGCCGCCGGCCTTCGGCTTCAGCAGGTTCTTGTAGGGGGAGTTCTGCCGGGCGCGCTTTTCCGGGGTAAAGCGGGTGCCCTCCATAAAATTGAAAATGGTCACCGGGGTGTAGCGGAACTTCTCGCAGGCCTTGCGGGTGGCCTCTATATCCTTGCCCTTCAGCTCCGGCCGCCTGGCGATTTGCTCCTTGGTGTGCCGGTGCATGAAGGGGAAGTCCAGCCCCCACCAGGCAATGCCCAGCAGTGGCACCCAGATCAGCTCCTTCTTCAGGAAAAACTTTAGCAAAGGAATCTTGTTGTTCAGGGCGTACTGGATGGCGGTGATGTCGGTCCAGCTCTGGTGGTTGCAGGTTACGAAGTACCAGTGCTTCTTGCTCAGCTCCCGGGCGCCGCGAATATCCCACTCAATCTTGTGGAACAGGTCCGCCAGGGTGTTGTTGAAGCCAATCCAGTACCAGGCAATCAGGTTCACCATCCGTGTGCACAGGGTACGCACCAATTTCACCGGAATAATCAGTTTGATGATGGCGAACAGCAGCAAAAACGGCAGGAAAATCAGGGTGTTCAGCAAGATGAGCAAAACCACCAGGACCCCTTTCAACGGGGCGGGCAAAAAGTCCAGCATGGAAAAGTCTCGTCAGTCCAGTTGAGCCCGGAATTGCTTGTCGTAGAATTCCAGGTTGTTGTAGCGAATCATGGCGCGGATCTCTTTTATATATTCCTCGCCCCTTTCGGAATAGCTCAGCAGGCCTTGTGCCAGGGCAATGCCGGAAAACGCATCACCGTCGGCCCGGGCTGCCGAGCGTATCGACCGCAGCTGCTGGTAGGCAGGGTGCCGGTTCAGATTCTGGATGTAAGAGCGCACAGAATAATAAGGCGACGAAAACTTTGCCACCTCATGGTTGGCCCCTTCCGGGCGGCTCAGCGGCACCAGCCCGCAGCCACGGGTAAAACACCACTGGCCAAACAGGTTGTTGCCTTCGGTGGCAAAGCGGGAAGTGCCCCAGGCAGATTCATTGGCGGCCTGGGCCATAATCAGGGACGGAGGAATCACATCCAGCTTTTCCGTGAGTTGCTCAAACTGTTTGGGGCTGCCGTTCTTCGCCTCAACTCTCAGCCGGTCCGCCTGCCGTTCCAGCCACTCCAGTTCATCGTCAGCCAGCTCGTCTTTGCCAGAAAGGGATAGCAGGTATTCCCGCTCCAGCAGAATGCGGTTGTTGGCCAGTTCAATGCGAGGGTAAAGAAACGAGAAAAAGGCGGCCTTCTTTTCGGTGGTGTCCTGGTACCCGGAAAAATCCGGCAGGCCGTCGGCAGTCCATTCAGGCAACTTGGGCAGGGAGCCCAGGGCAATGTCGGTGTCTTCACTTTTCGGGGCTTCGGGGGAGTACAAAGCACCGGCAATTGCAAATAACACCAGGGGAACACACAGCAAAAGTGCTCGGGAGATTAACGTCATAAAACCTCTCGCCAAAATCGATATGGCTGGAATTATAACAGGTTATACGGCTTACGCCTGTTCACTGAGCGGCGGGTGATTCCGGAATGAGTGTCGCGATCAGCAAGCCGGTGCGTAATTCCGGGCCGGTGTTGTCTTGAACTACCAGGAAGATCTGGTCACCGGATTCGGTATAGAAGCCGTTCAGAACCAGCTCGCCTCCCGCCAGTTGGATGGTGCCGTTGCCACCGGGTGTCACGGTGAACCCAAGGTCGAGCAACTCATTTTCCGGAGTGCCGACCGCGTTCTCTGTGATGGTGTGGCTAACCCGGTAGCTGGCGGCGGTAAGGTCTGCGCCGGTTTCGGATAATGTGAGCGTTCCTCCGGCCACCTGGTACAGCTGGTTCTGGTTGGTATCCAAAGCGATCATCGTGCCCTGAACCCGGTAATCGCCGGTAACGGGGGCGGCCAGGGAGGTTGTTTTGCCGGCGATCACCAGGCCATCGCCAAGTCCCGCGTCGTCGAGATTGAACGCCAGCAGGGAGCCATCGGGCGTAGCGGCGCCAAGACCCAGCGGCGGCTCGCTTTCGGTACAGCTGCGGCACAGGGCCAGCCGGCCGATATTCTTGGTGCCGGAACTGAGCTGGGCGGGGCGGTTGGCAATGTTCCAGGTGTCGGTCACGGCGGATGACGCTCCTGCACCCGCAGCCCCCGTGTTGTCACGATAGATCGTAGAGTTATTTGTGGTCAGTGCACCATCAGCGCCGCCCAGCTCACCATAGCCGGTCTCGAAGGCTGCCGGATTACTGCCACCAAACTGGGCAGTAAGGTACACCAGGTTGTAATCGCTGCCGGTAATGCCGGCCATGTCGAAATCTTCGCTGCGTAACAGATGCAGCTCCAGCACGGAGAGATACTGTTCTTCCAGGGTTTCCTGGCGCTTCAGCTTGCCGTCTGCATCCGCCAGGGCGATGGCCTTGCCGGCGGTAAAGTAACTGCCCAGCACCCGGTCCGGGCTTTGGTTTTCATTGCCAGGGGCGGAGGTGAAGGCATCCATGAAATAGGGATTGCGGGTCCAGCCATTGTTGGCACTACCCGGTTCATCGGTAATGCTCTGGTACAGGGCGCGGCCGGCCAGCAGGCGGGCAGGGTCGGAGCCGTCTTCTGAGGGCGGTGTGAGCGTAGCCGCTCCCGGTGAGCTGGAATGGCTGTTCCGGGTCCAGCCGGTTTCCCGGGAGAACTGGTGGCCGTCCGGATTGGTAAAGCCGTGAACCAGGGTGCTCCGGTCGTAGGGAATATCCGTGGCCAGGGAGGTCACGTTGATATTGAAGGCCTCGAAGGAGGTGAGGGTCAGGGCCGGGTACAGAAATGCCCCGCCAAGGTCTTCTTCCTGTGCGGTACGAGCACCCCACTGGCCGGCACCGGGGAAGCGGGCATCACGGAAAGTCGGGCCCAGCTCCAGCCCCAGAAACACCGAGTTGTAATCTGCGGAGCTGGCGCGGATGGTGCCAGACGCATTCGGGCCTAGCAGAGCATAATCTGCCATCTGCTCAATATAGCCGGCGAAATCCGCCCGCCCGGCCAGCGCACTGACGGCAGCATCCAGCGTCAGGTTGCCGGCAATATCAATCTCGAAATCGTGTACCTGGTCGGCCAGGCTGGACCACACATACTTGTTCAGGCACAGGGCGCCGCCCCGGTCGTTCACGCAGTCCATCACTGCCTGGAATTCTGTGGAGGAGTAACCGCCAAGTCCGTTTTGCACCAGGTAATGGGAGAAGGGATTCACCTTCACATCCCGGTCTGAATCCGCCGCCAGGGCTTTCATTGCAATGGTTTGGCCGCCGCCGGAATAGCGGGCTTCAATCACCACATCCGGGCCGATGGGCTGGCCGTCCGGAAAGGCCACAATCCAGTTGCCGTCTTCGCCAGTGCTGGTGCTGTAGGGCACGGTGCCCAGATTTTGCCCGCCCTGGTTGCTCCGGTACACCTGCACCTGGTCCGGAATCACGATTCTCAGGTTGCGCCGGGTTTGTTCCGCATCCGGGGCATAAAAGGCGGGCACCTCCATGGTGATTCGGACTTCGTTGGCTTTCAGGCCGGCGGTATTGCCGGAATCGCCGGTGCTGCCGGGGTTAAAGTCGTCCAGGGCGTTAACGGTATTGCCAAAACGGTTGGGAATCTCGCGGGCGCCATCAATGGCACTGTCACCACCGCCGCAGGCGGTCAGTAGGAAGGGCAGGGCAAGGGCAGAAATCAGGCGACATTTCATGCAAGGCAATCCGGATGATGTATCTCGGCACAGCCTAGCAGCAAAACAGAGGGGAGAGCGTGAAAGCGGACACGAATCGGCCACCCGGCATCAAACCGGGCGGCCGCAAGGCGGGTGTCAGAAGAAGATCTTCATACCGGCCATCACGCCTTCGTCCAGGTTGATATCCGGAGAGCCGCGGAAATCCAGTTCGGTGTTCAGGTAACGGTAACCGGCGAACACTTCTGCGTTGCGGATTACACGGTAGCTGCCGCGCAGTTCTACACTGGTCATGTTGTCGGAATCACCGAAAGACAAAATGCTCGGGGCGTAGTGCAGGGCGCCGGTGAAGGACAGGCCCGGCACATCCGGAATGTTCAGGGTAGCAAAGCCACCAAGGCCCACAGCGCCGCCGTCTACCTGGTCGTCATCCCAGGCTATGCCACGCAAACCAATGCCGGCGGTGGTCGGCAGGTTGCCAAGGGCGGTGCGGCCCTGGGCGTGGAAGTCCACGTTGCCGATGTGGCGGCTGCCTTCGTGATAGGTGTAGCCAGCGCCCAGCTGCAGTTCGTCCTGGGTGCCGAAGAAGTTTACCTGGCCCTTAACGGAATCGTTGGTCAGGCTCAGGTCCAGGTCGCTGGCAAATACCGGAGCGGCAGCCAGGGACAAAGCGAGGGCAGAGATGCGGGTAATCTTCATGATGACACCTTTGTTGCTTTCATTTTAATTCGGAGGGAATGGTAAACACCTGCGCGCGGCGCCACAACTTAAATGGCTGTAAGTCGCTGTTAAGGGGTGACGGGGCGGGGTTATGACGCGCGAGCTTAGTCCGTGCTGGCCGCGGCCTGGCAATACTGATCCAGCACCGCCCGCAACATCTCCATGTTCACCGGCTTGGCTACGAAGGAATCCATGCCCGCCGCCCGGCATTTTTCCTCGTCTTCTTCCATCGCGCTGGCGGTCAGGGCCACCACCGGTACCCGGGGTTTGTGGTTGTCCCGCTCCCACTGGCGCAGCCGGCGAGTCGCTTCAAAACCGTCTACCCGGGGCATCACGCAGTCCATCATGATCACATCGTATTGGTGGGTCTGGTACAGGGGGGGCGCGGCTTCGCCATCGTTGGCGGTCATCACCTGGCAGCCCAGTTTCTCCAGCAGGCGGCGGGTGAGGGTGCGGTTAACCGGGTTGTCTTCCACCAGCAACACCTGCATACAGCCGCAGGCCAGCTCCCGGCGTACGGAGCCGGTGTGGTTGATGGATTGCAGGGAAAAGCGGGTCAGGAACCGGCGTTCCTGCTGCTCTGCATCCGCAAACAGCTGGTTCAGAATCGGAATCAGGTAAGACTCCCGCAGGGATTTGCTCAGGAAAGCATCGGCCCCGGCCTGCCGGAAATGCTCGGCATCGCCCCGCTGGGGGTTTGAAGAGAGAATCAGCAGGCGCATATCCTGCCACTGCTGGTTGCCGCGAATCTGGCGGCACAGCAAGTCGCTGTCCATATCCGGCACAAAGCCGTCCAGAATAATCGCATCGTAGGGCGTGCCCGCATCAAAGGCCTGGCGCAGAAAGGTGAGCGCCTCGCCCGCCGAGCGTACCGCCTCAATGTGAACCTCGTGGCGGGACAGCATTTCCAGGGTAATCTTGCGGGACAACTCATAGGAATCCGCTACCAGAATGCGCTTGTGATGCACCTTTCGGGAATCCGGACGTACCCGCGCCGCGCTGTCTGCCGCTTCCGGCAGGCTGATTTCCGCCCAGAAGGTGGAGCCTTCACCGGGGCGGCTTTCCAGGTCCAGCGAGCCGCCCATCAGCCCGATCAGCTGCCGGCAGATGGTCAGCCCCAGCCCCGCTCCCGGTATTTGCCGCTGGAACTGCTGGCCCAGCTGCACATAGGGCTCATAAACCAGCGGAACATCTTCCGGGTTAATGCCCACGCCGGTGTCTTCCACGGCCAACCGCAGGCGTACCTTGTCGCCCCGCCGGCCCAGCACTTCAATGCTGATCAGCACATGGCCGGAATCGGTAAACTTGATGGCGTTGGACAGCAGGTTCAGCATCACCTGGCGAATGCGTACCGGATCACCCACCAGCGCCCAGGGCAGGTTTTCATCTACCCGCACTTCCAGTGCCAGGCCTTTCTCCCGGGCACGGTTGCCGAGCATGTGGATGAGGTCGTTCAGGGTTTCCCGCAGGTCAAACGGAATGGCTTCCAGTTCCATCTTGCCGGCTTCCATGGCGGAGATGTCCAGCAGGTCGTTAATGATGGCAGAGAGGTTTTCCGACGCGCCCAGCAGGGTGTTCACATATTCCCGCTGTTCCTGGTCCAGCGGCGTGTCGGTCAGAAGGTTGGCGTAACCGAGCACGGATTGCAGGGGGATTCGCAGCTCGTGGCTGACGTTGGCCAGGAACTGGTTCTTGGCATGGTTGGCGCGGATGGCTTCGTCGCGTTCGTCACGGGATTTCAGGGTGTCCTGGCGCAGGGAGCGGGTGTCTTCCAGAATCTGCAGGCGCATGCGGTTCAGGGCCTGCTCCAGTTCTGACAGTTCATCCGCCCGTTTGGGAGCCTTGCGGCGCAGTTTCAGCGGGTCAACGAGGGCGTCCAGGTTCAGCCTGGCGGCGTAATCCGCCATGGTTTCCAGGTGCCGGAACAGGGTAATGCGCACAATCAGCAACAGGCCCAGAGTGCCCAGCATCACCACGATGGACTGGAACCAGAGATTGTGCAGCGCCTGGCCCAGCACCTCGTCATAGAACTGCTGGAATGAGGATACCTTGGCCAGCTCGCCATACATCTGTGCGCCGGTGGCCACCAGCGACAGCACCACGCTGTACAAAAGCACCCAGGCCAGCAACCGCAATGCCAGCGGGCGAACACCTAAACGCTTGATTAACTGCTTGGATGGCAAGGCACAAATTCCCTGTGTCGACTACAAAATCACCAGCGGCAGTTTAGCAGACCGACACCACTTCCACACGCACGGCAGCGCCCTCGTTTACAAAACGAAAACGAACGTTCAGATCGTACAGGTGTGCGCCGTAAATGCGCTCTTCATCCCGGCCCCGGCGGAAAGACGGGCGCGGGTCGTAACTCACCAAATCTTCAATCAGCCCGCGCAAATCCGGGTAGTCCGCCGGGGGCAGGGCGGCCAGTTGTGCGTCGGCCTCCGGGGTGAAGCTGACCGGCAGGCGCTGCAGGGGTTCTTCCTCTGCCCAGCCCAGGGAGGCCTCCGGCAGCGCATCAGCAAAGGGCAGGTAGGGTTTGATATCCAGTATCGGCGTGCCTTCAATCAGGTCATGGTCGCTGATCTTCAGCACCAGCCGACCGTTGTGCCTGTCCAAACCCTCATTTTTTACCACCGACAAACCCAGACTGTTAGGCCGGAACGGCGAGCGGCTGGCGAACACGCCCATCTTCTTGTTGCCGCCTAATCTGGGCGGGCGCACCACAGGCCGCCATTCCGCCCGCACCGCCTCGTGGAACTGGAACACCAGCCACAGGTGGCTGGCGGATTCCAGGCCACGGAAGGCGTCTTCCCGGTCGAACGGCGGTTCAATCACCAAACTGGCGTGGGCATTTTTGGTGAGCCCCGGCTGGCGCGGCACCCCGAACTTGTCCTGAAAACAGGAGCGGGTGTAGGCAATGGGGGTAAGGGTGAGGGCTTCCGCGGCCGGTTTGCTTTTGTGGCGGGGTCTAGTCACGGCTGATGGTTCCGGAAAAATACATTTCGATACGCAATACCACCGAGGCCCGGTCCTGGAAGCTGTCTTCCCGGGGGGACTCCAGGGCCGGCACCACCTCGGCGAACAGCCAGTCTTCGTACATGCGATAACGCCAGGTGAAATCCGCAAAGTAGGACGTAGTGCGCCAGGACGGCTGGCTCTCGCCCAGAACGCCAATGCGGGGCGTAACCACCGACCGGTTATTCAGGCGCTTGCGCACACTGAAAATCTGCGCCGCATCGAACCGGCGTTCATCGTGAATCCACTCAAGCTCCGACGACGCAAAAAAATGCCAGCCATTACTCACCGGCCGGTCCCAGCCCATCCAGGAGCGCGCGCCCCAGCCTTCGGTGTGGTAGTAGTAAACCCGTTGTTTGAGGTTGAACGCCCAGTCTTCATCGATTCGCCAGCCCTTGCTGGCGGTCATGCGCCAGAAGGCCTCCGGCGGCAGCCGCAGCCGGCCGCCGATATCCGTGGACAGGTTGATGGCATCGCCCACCTGGGTCAGGTAGCGCAGGGCACCGGTGGTTTCGGTTTCGGTACGCTCGGGCTCGGTTAAAGTGCGGTCTCGCTCCCGCTCGGCCAGGGGGATCAGTTCCTCGCTTTCGCTTTCAACCACCAGCCGCAGCCTTTCCTCGGCCGTGGGTACGTCCAGCCGGAACCGGGCCTCCGGCTCGAAACTGGCCAGGTCGCTGTATTCCGATTCTGCGGCAAAACCCAGGCGAAGGTAGCTTTCGTTGTTGGGCAGAACATGACTGGAGCCGGACAGGGTCTGGTCTGCCCAGGCGCCCATGGATTGAACGTTAACCCCGTGCCGGCGTTCCTGGCGAATCACCCAGTTACTGAAATCCAGCCACCAGGAATCCTCCGGCTCCGCCCAGTATTCATCGGGATCAAAGGTATAGAAAGAGGTCGGCAGGCGATAGGGCGACAGCACTTCGGACACCGGCGCCGCTTGCATATTGAACACCGGCTCGCCGCCACGGGCTGTGGGTGCCAGAACCGCGCCGAAGGCCAGGAACGAGACAAAAAAAGAGGTGTAACGCAGCCGAAGCTCCTTAACTGAATTCAGCCAGCAAACGGTTATGCAGCTCACAAACCTGAAGCTCCACGTTATCCAGCGGGCGGTTATTATCAATAATAGCGCTTGCCCGCGCCCGCCGCTCGTCCCGGCCCAGTTGCGCCGCCATAATCCGCTCCACCTGCTCCCGGGTATTGGAATCCCGCGCCATGGTGCGCTCCAGCTGAACCTCCTCCGGCACATCCACCACAATCAACTGCTCAACCAGCTGATGTTGATTGGTTTCCAGAAGCAGGGGAGATACCAGCAGCACATAAGGTAACGGATAATCGCCGGAGTTGCCCTTAGCCGAAAGGCTGGCAGGGTTACGCAACTGGCGAACCAGCTCCTCCCGAATCACCGGGTGCAACAACTGCTCTAGCCACTCCCGCTCCGCAGGCTCCGCAAACACCCGCTGCCGTAACCAGGCGCGGTTCAGCGAACCATCCGGTTGCAGCACTTCAGCACCAAAGTGCTCTGCAATTTGCGCCAACGCCGGCTGCCCCGGTTCTACAACTTCACGGGCTACGTTATCGGCATCCACCCAGTGCACGCCCAGTTCGCCAAATAGCCGGGCTACCGTAGACTTTCCGGAGCCGATACCGCCTGTTAAGCCAATAATCCTCACGCATCAAACTCCCAAAAACCCAAACCAGGCCGCCTGAATCTCCGCCCCAAACCAAAGTCCCAGCAGCCCAGCGGCGGCGAGGTAAGGCCCAAATGGAATCGGCACCTCACGCCCATGCTTCTTAAACACCATCAGCGCAATACCAACCACAGCCCCCACCAGGGACGACAACAAAATCACTGCCGGCAACAACTGCCATCCCAGCCAGGCCCCAAGCGCCGCCAGCAACTTGAAATCCCCGTGGCCCATGCCTTCCTTGCCGGTTGCCAGCTTGAACAACCAATACACCGACCACAGCGACAAATACCCCGCCACAGCACCCCAAAAAGCACTCTCGAAATCCGTCAGCACGCCAAAATAATTCAGCACCAGGCCCAGCCACATCAGCGGCAGGGTGATGCTGTCTGGCAGCAGCTGGGTATCAAAATCAATCACCGTCAACGCTACCAGCGCCCACACCAGCAGCAACGCCCAGAGCGCGGCTTCAGTCGGCCCCAGCAGGAGCACCGTAACTACCGAAAACGCTGCGGTAACGGCCTCAATCAGAGGGTAACGAACCGAAATCCGGGACTTGCAGGAAGAGCACTTGCCGCCCAGCAACAACCAACTCACCACCGGAATATTCTCCCAGGCCCGAATCTTGTGGCCGCAGGAAGGGCAGGTTGATGCAGGTTTGGAGAGGGTGATGGTTTCTTCTTTCTTGCGCTGGGCCTCCGGAACCTCCAGAAATTCCTCACACTGGCAACGCCAGTCCTGGTGCATCATTTTGGGCAGGCGCAGGATGACTACGTTCAGGAAACTGCCGATGCAGAGGGAGACGAGGGTTACGGTTAGGTAGAGGAGCCAGGGGGTGTTGAGGAATACGTCTAGAGAGGGCATTCAGGAACTCATTGGAAATGTTGGGAGAATGCCTGCTCCCCAGAGACGGGGGGAGCAGGAACGAGCCGGTGTTTAGCCAACAACCTGACCCATCTGGAAGATCGGCAGGTACATGGCAATGATCAGGCCACCTACCAGCACACCCAGAACCGCCATGATCATGGGTTCCATCAGGGCGGTCAGGTTGTCTACCATGTCGTCGACGACTCCTTCGTAATGTTCTGCGACCTTCTGAAGCATTCCGTCAAGGTTTCCCGACTCTTCACCAATGGCCGTCAATTGTATGGCCATCACTGGAAAGACATCCTGTTGGCGCATGGACGCCTGCAACTGAGTGCCGCTGGATACATCGTTCTTAATTCGCTGGATGGCATCCCGGTAAACCGCGTTACCGGTGGCGCCGGCTACGGAATCGAGGGCGTCGACTAGCGGTACGCCGGCGGCGAAGGTGGTGGATAGCACCCGGCCGAACTTGGCTACGGCGGATTTGTCCAGGATTTCACCCATGATCGGTATCTTCAGAACATACTTGTCGACAACATCCGAAAACTTTTGAGAGCGTCGCTTGGATTCCTTGAACAGGAATATCGTACCCACAATGCCCAGTAACACCACAAACCACCAGCTTTGCAGCCACTCTGATAACCGAATTACCATTTGGGTAAATACCGGTAATTCGGCTCCAAATCCACTAAACAGAGATTCGAACTGCGGAACAACCTTAACCAGCAGAATTGCGGTGACCACGATTGCTACGACGACTACCGCAATCGGGTAGGTCATGGCCTTTTTGACTTTCTTCTTGAGAATCTCGGTCTTTTCAAGATAAGTCGCAATCCGGTCCAGCATGGCTTCCAGTGCGCCGGCCTTCTCACCGGAATCCACCAGGTTACAGTAAAGATCATCAAAGTGCTTCGGGTGCTTGCGCAAAGACGCAGCAAAGCCGGAGCCGGAAGAAATATCATTCCGGATGGTTACCACCAGCTCCTGCAACCCCTTGTTTTCAAGACCGTCTGCGACGATGTCAAAGCTCTGCACCAGCGGCACACCGGCCTTCATCATGGTGGCCAGCTGGCGAGTAAGCATGGCAATGTCGAACGGCGTAATCTTCTTGCTGCCGCCGAACAGCGGCTTGGGCTTTTTCTTGACCTTATCCGGAATCACTCCCTGCTTGCGCAGCTGAGCTTTGGCCAAGGCAATACTTGAGCCCATAATCTCGCCCTTGGTTTTATTGCCCTTCCGGTCTTTACCTTCCCAAACGTATGATTCGAGCCTTTGCGCTTTTTCTGCCATGCTTAATCCTTCGTCACGCGGTTGGCTTCCTCAAGGCTGGTCACCCCCTGAATTACCTTCAGAAGAGCGGACTGCCGAAGTGTGCGGAAGCCTTCCGCCTGAGCCTGCTTTGCTATTTTTATGGAACTGGCTTCTTCCATAATCATGTTGGCCAGCTCGTCTGTAATCTTGACCACCTCGTAAATACCAACGCGGCCTTTGTATCCCCCATTGCATTTATCACAGCCCTTGGGGCGGTACAACGTGAAGCCTGTATCAATTTGTTCTTGTGTGAACCCTTCCTGCAAAAGCACATCCGCCGGAATATTCGCCGGCTGTTTGCAGCCATTACACAACCGCCGGCCCAAACGCTGGGCAATAATCAGGCTTACCGAGGTGGCAATGTTGAACGCGGGCACCCCCATGTTCATCATCCGGGTAAGGGTTTCAGCCGCGCTGTTGGTGTGCAGGGTGGACAGTACAAGGTGGCCGGTTTGAGCCGCCTTGATGGCAATGTTGGCGGTTTCCAGATCCCGGATCTCGCCCACCATGATCACATCCGGATCCTGCCGCAGGAAGGCCCGAAGCGCCTCCGCAAAACCCAAGCCCACCTTGTTATTCACGTTCACCTGGTTGATGCCTTCCAGGTTAATCTCCGCCGGGTCTTCCGCCGTGGAAATGTTGCGCTCGGTGGTGTTCAGAATGTTCAGGCCGGTATAGAGGGAAACCGTTTTACCGGAACCGGTCGGCCCGGTAACCAGAATCATGCCCTGAGGCTGCTCCAGCGCATCCAGGTACAGCTGCTTTTGATCTTCCTCGTAACCCAGCACATCAATGCCGAGCTTGGCCTGGCTAGGGTCCAGAATCCGCAGCACAATCTTCTCTCCCCACAGGGTGGGCAGGGTATTTACCCGGAAGTCGATGGCCTTGGTTTTGGACAGCTTCATCTTGATCCGGCCATCCTGGGGGACCCGGCGCTCGGAGATATCCAGCTGCGCCATGATCTTCACCCGGGCAGAAATCTTCGGTGCCAGCTTGATGGACGGGCGGGAAATCTCTTTCAGAATGCCGTCGGTACGGTATCGAACACGGTAGGACTTTTCGTAAGGCTCAAAGTGCACATCCGATGCGCCGCCGCGAATGGCATCCAGCAGCATCTTATTCACATACTTGACGATGGGCGCGTCATCCACCTCGGCAGTGACGGCCTTTTCGTCTTCCTGATCACCGCCTTCAGTCTCCACCCCTTCCAAATCGGCGTCTTCCAAGTCGCCCATGGTGGAATCGTGGCTTTCCAGGTATTTATCGATGGCGGTACGCAGCTTGGCGTCGTCCACCAGAATCGAGTCTGTGCTCAGGCCGGTGTTGAACTTGATCTCATCCAGCGCTTGCAGGTTGGTCGGGTCTGAAATGGCCACAAACAATCGGTTGCCACGCTTATAAAGTGGCAGGGCGTTGTGCTTACGGATGAGCTTCTCGTCGACCGTTTTCTCCGGCAGCATTTCCGGGGCAAGGGCGTCCAGGTCCAGCACCGATACACCAAACTCCATGGCGGCAGAAAACGCCAGTCTGCGGCTGTCGGCCAGGTCGTTCTGGGTTAGGTAAGTAATCAGCGGAATGCGGTTCTTGGAGGCCTGAAGAAAGGCATCCTTAGCCACGTCTTCGTCCAGAAGCCCGTCTTCCACAAATCGACGGGCCAGGCCCGTCAGCGTCACGTTTCGGTTGCTGCTCGCCATAAATGCTCTGAGGAAAGTCTTATAAGTGGCTGAATCTCGGATTTATGAACCAGAGTTTAGATGGATGGTACGGCTTTGGAAAGCGGGGTGTGTCTCAGGTTCGATCTTTCTCAAGGACCTGTAGGGAAAAGTTGCGTGTCTGGGATTGTCATTTTCGGGGTGACGAAATTTGTCACCTGTGGACGGTGGGCGGCACACGCTTTTTGCCGTGGGAGGGCGTTGACCGGCGTTTCTTGATTTAAGTCACTGTATGAGCGCTGATTTTTAACATTTTCTTGCAATTGGCATGGGGCCTGCTTAAGTTACACCACGCTCAGCGCGGAAACGGGGCAAAGCTCCACCGCCCCGGAGCTGGATAAACGAAAAATGACAACTCTTGAGGTTGATAACATGCAAAAGATTCAGATGAACAAAGGTCAGCAGGGTTTTACTCTGATTGAACTGATGATCGTTGTGGCGATTATTGGTATTTTGGCGGCTGTGGCTATTCCGGCTTATCAGGATTATACGACTCGGGCTAAGGTTAGTGAAATTATTCTTGCAGCGTCGTCTGCTAGAACTGCCGTGTCCGAAGGTGCTGCGGTTGCCGGGCAAATGCCTACTGCAAGTGATGTAAACGTAAGAAGTCAGTCATCCACTTATGTCGCATCTGTCACATATGCTCCTGGTTCTGGAACGCCTCCTACTACTGGTGACGTAACAGCAGTAGCAAGAGGGTTCAACGATACAGCTATTGACGGGAATAATATTATACTTCGTGGCACTGTTAGCAACGGTCAAGTAACATGGCAGTGTGGCGGCAGCATCCCAGCCAATTACCGCCCTGCGAGCTGCCAGGATTTCTAAAGATTATCTGGTGGTTAAGGTAATGGAAAATATGAGGATGGTGGACAGACACAGTTTAGGCTGATCAGATTCTCAAAAGCCCGGTGGATAGGATCCCTCGGGCTTTTTTGTTTTGTTTTGCCGATTTGGGTGCTCGTTCAGTTGGTTGTTCGTGTATTGGAGGGGTTTATGATTCAATCGTCTGATCAGAATGGTATTGTCACGTAAGCTGCTCAATTAGGGGCGGGTGCATGAATGGTAGCCGTTAAGGCCTAATCCTATGATATTTCCTGTTTTTGTTTACATTTCCTTGTGTGTCGCCTTTCTTCTCCCGAATCATTACTATCCATGGGGCTCTTTTTATTTGGAGTTCGCTGCTTTTATAGCGCTATTTTTGTCTTTAATTGATTTATTAATAAAGAAAATGACTGTTAGGCCACGCATACCAGTTCTGTTCTTTTTAGCCCTGTCATTAGTTCCTGCTTTTCAATGGCTTTTTGGAGTTGTGCTGTTCGCAGGAGATGCATTGCTGGCCTTCTTTTACCTAGGCTCATTTTCTTTGGCAATGATGGTTGCTCACGCATATGGCTCGGAAGATAGCCAAAAAAGGATGATTGAATCCATTGCGCTGGCCCTAGTCTTTGTTGGGATTATTTCTACATGGGTCGCAATAATTCAATGGCTTAGGTTGTGGGAAACTCCGTGGATTCATAGCCTCCCGATAGGTGCGAGGCCCTATGCCAACTTGGGCCAACCAAATAATTATTCATCACTCATGTGGGTTGCTGCTTTTTCGCTTTGTTTCCTGTTCGAGCGTAAGCGCATAGGAATTTTTGGGTTTCTTGTTGCTGGGTGCTTCCTTGTCGGAGGTGCGGCTCTTGCACAGTCCCGAACGTCCTGGGTGGTTTTGACGGTCTTGCTTGTTGTTGGAATCATCCACTGGATGATTTTTGAGCGTAGGGCATGGCGACGCGTCGTTCTGCTAATATGCGCCATGGGAGTGTTTTATGCTCTCAGCATAGGCTCGGCGGAGTTGAAAGGTTTCTTGTTTGGTGGCGAAATTCAGTCATTAAGAAGTCAGTTTACTGATATTCGTACAGACATGTGGGTGTCGTTTGTTCATGCAATCATCGAGCGTCCTTGGTTTGGTTATGGCTGGGGGCAAATATCATTAGCCCAATTCGAGGTTGCAGAAATGTACCCCGCCGTGGGTTTAACCCAGTACAGTCACAACCTTTTTCTTGACTTGTTGATATGGAATGGCGTCCCCATAGGACTTTTGTTTATTTCTTTGATTAGCTTTTTTTGGTTAAGAATGTTTTTCTACGCTTACAGTGATATAGGCTTTTACAGTCTCTGCTGCTTCTCTGCGCTATTTATACATGGACTGTTAGAATACCCTCATGCTTATAGCTATTTTTTGCTTTTGGCTGGCTTTTTTATTGGTGTTTCTGCATTTGAATCCATTGACTGCAACCAGTTTCGGAATATAGATGGCAAATTCCGCATCTTGGTTGGAGTGCTAAACCGAACTATCACAAAACGTTACTTGATATCGAATTACGTCTTAATTCTCTGTGTTTTGTTGTTTTCGGTTTTTCTGGCTGTCTCATGGCGAGATTACCGCTTGCTCGAGGAGGATCACCGGTTGTTGCGTTTTGAGACGGCCTCGATTGGTACCTTAAAGGCCGAGCAAAAGGCGCCCGATGTGTTCATCTTCGACCAACTTCAAAGCTTTACATGGGTTGCGCGAACCGATTCGTTTGACGGTTTAACCGAAAATGAGCAGCAACGGCTTGAAAATGTTGCAATGCGATACGCACTTCCGATGCCGCTATACAAATTGGCTCAATTGCGAGTGGCCCAAGACAGGCCGGACGATGCCGAAAAGACTTTAAAGACTATAGGGTACTTGTATGGAGAGGATTCTTATAATTCTGCGAAGGAAGCCTTGAGTAAGTATGTAGTTCGCGACACCGGTGTAGATTGATGGGTTGTATGAGCGGGTATAATTCAGTCGCCTGCGTGACCAATCATGGACAGGCACTAGCCTGACCATGGACAGGCACTAGCCTGACCAGACAGGCACTAGCCTGACCAGATCCCCAAAGGCCCGGTGGTTTCGACCCCGGGCCTTTGTCGTTCCTGGCTTTCGATTTGCTGCGTCTAATTCGGGGTTATGGCAAAACAGCGGTGCTATCCCACCGTGAATTCTGGAAATCTGCCGATATCAGGCGAGCGACGTCCTCGGCGGGCGCGCCGATAGTCTGATTTGAGAAAGAAGGGGAGGGAGCCTAAGCCGCTTGTCGTCGCCGTCCAGGATTTCGGTAATCCTGATAGCTATCTTCAAAGGCAGTCGCCCGGTGGCACCACCGTTCCGGGTCCAGATTCAGCCGTTCCAGAATCGGCAGCGCGTTTTCGTCAATAGCGCCCCGTTTGTCACTCCGGCTGATGCGCCCGGTGCAATCCACCAGTTCCAGGTAATCTTCAAAACTGAACAGGATGCCGCGCTGAAAACCATTCCGAATGACTCCCTCAAAACCCAGTAGCGGTTTTAACGGTACCGCAAAATCATTCAGTGCCTGCTGTTCCGTCTGTAGTGCAATGGCTTCCGCCAGATTGAAGCTAGGATGAATGCGTTCCTTGATGCTGGTGTGTTCAGAGGTTTCTGGAGTCTCTGCCATGGCCGCTCGTATGGGGTTCAAGTCTACATAGGCCATACAGGAAAGGAGGGCTTCTTCGGTATCCAAGCCTTGGGATTTAAAGCGACTTTCCCAGAAATGGCCGGTGCACTCATCTTCCCGGTTGGCTTGCCTCGCAATTGGTTCATTCAGGCATTTCATAAACCAGCTCAAATCCGCCAACCGCTGCCGGAAGGTTTCCGAGTACTCCTCCACTCGCCGAAGCTCTGCAGCACACAACTCGTCGCCCCGGTGATATCGCTGTACCAGTGGTGGCCCTTTGTAAAGGCTGCACCAGCGCGCCAGCACCTCATCCATGCTCCACGGCTCCACCTCATCCGGGCTGAGCTTCACCACCAGGTGGTAGTGATTCGACATCACCGCATAAGCGGCAACATCTACCGCGAACACAGATGCCAGAAGCCGGATTCGCTCTTCAATCCAGCCCCGCCGGTGCTCATAACAGCGCCCGGTGGCGCGGTCCTGCCCGCACAGGAATGTGCGGCGCACGCAGCGTGAGATCACGTGGTAGAAGGGGGTGTCTGAAACGCTGACCAGTTCTGCTCTGGCTTTGGGCATGGTGGGGTCCTTGTCTTCCGTGACTGTTGACAGTGTTTGATTCTTGTACAAGTATACAGCTGTATAAATATACAGCAAGGGAGGGTGGTCTGGATGTGTATAAATTGCAATGAATATAGCTTTAAGGCTATAGTTAGGGGCGGCTATGTGGGAAATTGAAACAACTTGTCGGTTCGATGATTGGTACTTTTCACTTGGCGAGGTGGATAGGGAAAATGTTCTGGCGGCAATACTCGTTTTAAGAGAGGAAGGCCCAATGTTATCCCGGCCACACGCCGACAGCGTTTATGGATCTGTGCACAGCAATATGAAAGAGTTGCGGGTGCAAAGTAAAGGCAGGCCCATTCGGGCATTCTTTGCATTCGATCCTGCCCGTACAGGCATAATTCTCTGTGCTGGTGAGAAGACAGGGAAAGACAAGCGGTTTTATGATGAGATGATTCCACTGGCAGATCGAGAATTTACCGCCCATTTGGAAATGCTCAAGGGAGGAATCTGATATGGCAAGTTCTTTGGACACACTGCTGGCTAACGAAAAGCCGGAAGTTGTCAGGCAGGCGCAGCTAAAGGCTGATCGCATACTTATGGAGATTCGTCTCAGCGAGGTGCGTGCATTATTGCAGAAAACCCAGAAGGATATGGCGGAGGCCATGGGTGTGACCCAGCCTACGATTGCGAATATGGAAAAGGCTGGTAAAGACTTGAAGCTATCATCTATTAAGCGATACGTGGAGAGTGCGGGAGCGAAAGTCCGTTTGGATATTGAGCTTCCTGATGGGACTCATCTGGCCATTCCTCTGTAAAAGCACTGGCTGATTTCCGTGCGCGTCATGCAATCGTCTGCAATCGTGGACAGGCACTTGTGAGCAGCGGATGTGTTTTCGATGGACTGCTGACGGTCCGGAAGATGTTGAAATTGTTGATTACCACTGAGGAGGTCGCACAATGATTATCAATGGTATGCGTCCCATTCACCCTGGAGAGATTCTACGGGAAGAGTATCTGGAGCCGCTGGAGATGAGCGTAAATGCGCTCTCGAAGGCTTTGAATGTTCCTGCGACGCGGATGAACGAGATCGTTCGTGAGAACCGGGGCGTTTCCGCAGACACAGCGCTGCGACTAGCTCGTTACTTTGGCACCAGTGCGCGGTTCTGGTTGAACCTGCAAACTGAGTTTGAGCTGCGCCAGGCTCAGCTGGGCAAAGAAGCTAAGATTGCTAAGGAGATACAGCCGCACGCTGCCTGAAAACTTGGCGTGATTCATCGTGATTCATGGACAGGCACTAGCCCCCCCTTGGACAGGCACTAGCCCCCCGGCACTAGCCCCCCGGCACTAGCCCCCCACTCTCTGTTGTCCATTTCTTTTGCCTTGCATTGTTGTAGTTTAAGAACTACAGTTGACTCATGCTAGAAATCAAGCAAACGGACACATATCGAAAGTGGGAGCGCAAACTCCGTGACCAGCGTGGCAAGGCGTTGATTGCAGCGCGTATATTTCGGCTGGCCAATGGTTTGCCAGGGGATGTAAAGCCGGTAGGGCAGGGTGTCTGCGAGCTGCGCATTCATCATGGCCCCGGGTATCGGGTCTACTTCAAGCAGAGTGGGAGGCGTCATGAGCGACAAGATTTACGATTACGATCCAGCAGCGGCGCTGGATAGTGAGGACGCGATTGCGGTTTTTCTCGCCGATGCCCTGGAGACCGGTGATACGGCTTACATCGCCAAAGCCATGGGTGTGGTGGCTCGGGCGAAGGGGATGACAGAACTGGCCCGTGAAACGGGGCTTTCCCGTGAGCAGCTGTATCGATCATTTAGCGAGCAGGGCAACCCTACCCTGAAAACCATGCTCACAGTGACCCGCGCCCTGGGTGTGGACTTGACTGCCCGTGCTCATCGGGAGCCGGCGAATGATCATGGACAGGCACTAGCCTGACCCAACTCGGCGAATACGAAGAGCTGTGTCGCACTGACAGTAGAGAGCTCCCGCCGGAAGAAATCCGGAATATTCGCAGCCAGACCCGTATGAGTCAGGCTGTGTTTGCTGCCATTCTTAACGTGAGTGTTTCAACCGTTCAGAAGTGGGAGACGGGTGAGAAAAAGCCTGCCGGAGCATCACTGAAATTGTTGAACCTTGTGAGAAGAAAGGGCATCGAGATTTTGTATTTATAACTAAGCTAAATCGTCCATCCCAACATCAAGCGCCTCGGCCAGGGCTTTCAGAACTTTGGTGGACGCAGTTTTGCCAGTGTTCTCAATCTGGCTGATGTATGACTTGCCAACTCCGGCCGCCTTGCCAAGGGCTTCTTGGGTCAGCCCGCGGTATTCTCGCCAGATCTTCACCGGGTGTTCTTTCCCGGTTATCAGGCGTTCGGCAATGTCTCCCGGAACGGTTTCATCCTCGCCTGTAGCCAGCTCCTTCATTGCAGCGCTGGCGTCTGCAGCATCCTGCGCATCTTCAGCAAGTGCCAGCAGCTCGAGATACTCGTTGTAGGGAACCACGGCATATTCTGGTTTGCCTTCTCGTTCAATAATTTGAGCACTCATTTGTAAACGTCTCCTCTTGCGCCTATCTTCAGCACCAGTACCACCAATTCACCGTTATCAATACGGCATATTGCCCGATAACTCCCTTGCCTCAGCCTCCAGAAGGGCTGGCCTTTCATTGGTTTCCAGTCGCCTTCATAGGTATATGGGGCTTGAGCCATATTTGTAAGCTCCTGATGCATTTTTAACGCCTTTGTTTTAGGCATTTTTTGCAGGGCTTTCAGGGCTGACTTTTTGTAGGTTAGTTTGTACATCAGGCGAGTTTACTTTTGAGTTTACTGGGGGTCAACAATTGCGAGCTTTTACACTCCGGCTTTGGGGGCGCGGACAGGCACTAGCCTGCCAAATAACCGGGTCAGACCCCCGGCGACCTTATTCGTAAGTGCAGAAGTAAGCCGTATCCACCTCAGCCTTCACCTTAAAACTGGTATTCGCTGCCACCTCAAAAGCCTTTCCGGCATCGTATCGAACCCAGTTCTCACTGCCCGGCAGCTGAACCGTCAGCGCGCCACTGACAACTGTCATCACTTCCTTTTGGCTGGTACCGAACTCATACTCGCCCGGGCTGATGACGCCCACGGTGGCAGGTAGTGTCTCGCCCTGGAAGGCGATGGATTTTACTTTGCCGTCGAAGTACTCGTTTACACTCAGCATGGCCGTGATTCCTTATAAATTGGGCGGCTAATATACTGCAAGATCCCGTGGACAGGCACTTGTTAATTAACGAGGGCATTATGGACCTCTTTGACCAATTCACCCCGCCAGGAAACCTTCTGCCCTACGATGGCGATGTCCGCTATTACGGGGTAGTGATGGGGCACGGGCAGACAGATGATTTCTTCCGGCGTTTGCTGGAGGAAATCCCCTGGGCCCACGACGAGCTGGTGATGTTCGGCCGACCTGTGGTCACCCGCCGTAAGGTGGCCTGGTATGGCGACCGGCCGTTTACTTATACCTATTCAAGGGCCACCAAGCAGGCGCTGCCCTGGGTTCCGGTGCTGGCGGAGTTGAAAGCGCTGGTCGAGCAGTGCAGTGGCGAGCCCTATAACTCCTGCCTGCTCAATCTTTATCATAGCGGTGAGGAGGCAATGGGTTGGCACAGTGATGACGAGCCCGAGCTGAAAAAGCACGGCGCAATCGCTTCGGTGAGCCTCGGGGCGCCGCGGCGGTTTGCATTCCGGCACAAGTACAGCAAAGAGCAGGTAAAGCTAGTGCTGGAACACGGCAGCTTGCTGGTGATGAAAGGCACTACCCAGGCCTTCTGGCAGCATAGCCTCCCGGCGACGAAGGCGGTGCAAACGCCGCGGATAAATCTGACATTTCGGGCTATGGTGGTGTAGCGGGGTCAGACCCCCGGTACATTGCCTGTTCACTGTTGATGCCCAAGAACCATGCGCATATACTGATTCAAATACTGTTCGAGGGGGCATGCCATGCGAACTACTGAAACTACGAAATCCGTACGTAAACCAACGAATCTGTCGCTGGATAGTGCTCTTCTTAAAGAGGCAAAATCCCTTGGAATCAATGTCTCGCGGTCTGCAGAGGCAGGAATTGCGGAAGCAGTCAAACTTCATAGGCAGAATAAGTGGCTTAACGAAAACGCCAAGGCACTTGAAAGCTCGAATGCCTATGTTGAAGCCAACGGCTTGCCTCTTGCACGACATCGGCAGTTCTGATGTCCCGTTTCGATATTTTTGAAAATGAAGAAGGGGCAGGGTACCTGCTGGATGTACAGTCCGACCTTCTCAGTGGCTTGAACACACGAGTAGTCGTGCCGTTACTGCCCAAATCGTCGGCGCCATTCCCTGCGCAGAGGCTCAATCCGGTATTCTGAGGCTGATCAAGGACAGGCACGGGCCTGGCCGGCACTCGCCTGACCATGGATTGAATTGTTATGCCACCTGGACCAAAATATACCAATTATTGGTACTGTCGAGGTGGCACCATGAAAAACACCAGCATCACTCTAGGCCAGCATTTTGATACGTTCATTGCAGAACAGCTCAAAAATGGCCGATACAGCTCTACCAGCGAAGTCGTTCGTGCTGCATTGCGCCTGCTTGAAGAGTCTGAAGCACGCCTGACTAGACTTCGTAAACTGCTCAAGGAAGGCGAGGACAGTGGTTTCGAAGACTACTCCTATGACTCGTTTATTCGTGAATTGGACAACGAAGAGCGCTGATGCCAGGTTTCAAGCTTTCCAGGAAGGCCAAAGCTGACCTCAAATCTATTGCCCTATACACGGAGCGTGAATGGGGCCGGGATCAACGAAACCACTATATTCTTCAGTTTGATCAATGCTTCCACCTTCTGGGTGAGAATCCAAACCTGGGGCAGGCCTGCGATGAGATAAGTCCAGGCTACCGGCAGTACCCTCAGGGAAGCCACATCATATTCTATCGGTTTGCCACCGACCATGTTGTTGAAATTATCCGCATCCTACACAAGCGCATGCTGCCTGGTGTGCATCTGATTTGGTGATCATGGACAGACACGGACCTGCATCCCAGGTACATTCCACCCCACCAAATGTACCGGACTGTGGGGCTTCAAGGGTGGTGCTCCAGATACTCGCTGAGAGCGTTGCGAGTGAGATCGTTCAGAGAGATGCTTTGGCGCCGGGCAGCGACGCTCGCCGCCAAGTGTAAATCGTGGCCAACTCGGACATTAAATGAACCCTTGCAGGGTATTTCAGGTTTTATGTTCTGGTCTTCGCAAGTGTTCAGATAGTCGTCAACCGCTTCCTGAAAGGCTTTCTCAAGCTCTGCGACTGTTTCTCCTTCATAATTAACCAGTGCTCGAATGAACTGCAATTTTCCAAACAGGCAGTTATCTTCCGTGCTCACTTCAATCGAGCCGTAGTAGCCTCGATATTTCAGCATGCTGCTCATTGAATCAGCCCTCCGGATTTAAGGTTCTCGATTATCTGGCGCCTCGCATAAGCTCTTAGCTCATTGCCTGGATGCGGTTTGTGAAGGTTAATCAGCGCTTTTGGGTCTCCGTTGTAGAACTTGACACGACTGCCTTGCCCTTCAATTTGCCGATAGCCGAGACTTTTTAGAAGCGTTGCTAGTTCCTGCCAGGTAAACGTCGATTGCTTATTCAGTAGTTTCGTCAGTAGCTTTCCTTGCTTTGACATCAGTAGGGCTCCCTTTATTGCGACTAACTTTAGTTGCTTTCGTGGGTTTTGTCCAGATGGCCTATGAAGAGCACCCCGGATACATTCCACCCCACCAAATGTACCGGGGGTCTGACCCCCACCCCAAAATCACAAGGTAGTCAAAAACGCCGCCAGCTCCTCAACATCTCCGGTCGTTAACGGGGCGGCAATGCCAATCATTGGTGAGCTCTGCACCGCGGGGTCCATTTCTTTGAAGCGCTTCAGGGCGATCTTGATGTATTCCGACGGTTGGCCAGCCAGGCGCGGCATATCGCGGAAGCCTTCGGCATCTTTGCCGTGGCAGGCGGAGCATTTGGTCTGGAACTTGGCGCGGCCGGCGTCTACCAGCGCGGGGGCAGGGCTGGTGCGAGGTTTGGCTTCTTGCTGTGAGTAGTACACGGCAATGTTAATGCGATCTTCCACAGTGAGAACTTTTGCCAGATTGCTCATCACATAGTCTTCGCGCTGGCCGTTGCCGAACTTTTCGAATTGTTCGAACAGGTAGAGCGGGTGCTGGTCTGCCAGGTTCGGGATGTAGTCACGCTTGCTGTTGCCGTCTTTCCCGTGGCAGGAGCCGCAAAACAGAATGCGCTCCTGGCCCGCCGCATAGGCCGCTTCGCGGCGGGCATCATCGGCCATAATCGTTTCCAGCTCTGCCATGGCCTGGTAAATCGACTGAGAAAACGCCACCGGCGCCGTCATCATTCCGGCCACCACCAACCCACCCAAACACAACTTCCGCAGCATCTCGCACCCTGCCATCTGAAAATTGTGCCAAGAATATAGACATACCCGCAGGCCATTCTTGCTAAAGATCAATAAAATCCAACTTGGGGTCAGACCCAAATGCATTTTAATGCCACAACATGCTCTCGGGTCTGACCCCCTTGTTCGCTGTGATTATTCACAACTGTTTCCCTCCGGCAGCGACCAGGATGAACCATCCAGCGCTTTGTTGAACTCCATGTACTGTTTCAATCGTTCTTCTGTGTTGAATGTAACGGCTTCCAGGTTCCGGGACACGACAGCCGGTTCCGCGCCAGAGTTGGCATCACCAAATACCTCGTAAATACAGGCAGTGGCGCGAGAGATCAGCTGGTTGGTTTGGCGAACGGCCGTGGGGTTTGTAAGGTCTGTACTCAGCACCGACTGATTTGCTTTTGCCGCCTGGTTAGCCGCGGCAACCTGCTCGGTGTCGGAGAACTGGAGGGAAATGTATTCGTCGATATCATCACGAATGCCATTAGTGTCGGTGTCCGTACCGGGCAGTGATGCACTTCGATCGAGTTTGGGTATTTCTCCGGAGTCCTCAAGGGATTGCAGTGTAACTGCAGGGGGTGTTTCCGGTGGTTGAGAGGCGGATTTCGAGGTGTCGCTGTCGTTATCTCCACATGCGACAAGCGCCAGTGCCAACGGCAGGCACAGCAGTTCCTTCTTCATGTTCAGCTCCATTGAAATGTCAGGGTCGTCATTGAACCCGGCGCGATTGTATACATAACTTTACATTCATATCAATTCGGGGTCAGACCCAAATGCATTTCACCCCGCAAAATGTTTTTGGATCTGACCCCGCTTAGGGGGTAAGCTGGAAATATCATTCGGCAGACAAGGACATACACGCCTATGAAACTTCGCTTCCTTGGTGGTACTGGCACCGTAACCGGCTCCCGTTATTTGCTTTCAGATGACTCCCATCGCCTGTTGGTCGACTGCGGCATGTATCAGGGCGTGAAAACCCTGCGGCGGCGGAACTGGGCGAAGTTTCCGGTGGACCCTTCCACCATTGATGCGGTGGTGCTCACCCATGCGCACATTGACCATTCCGGCTACCTGCCGGCGCTGGTGAAGAATGGGTTCAAGGGCAAGATTTACTGCACCAAGGCCACCCATGAGCTGTGCAAAGTGCTGCTGCCGGATGCGGGTTTCCTGCAGGAGGAAGACGCCAAGTACGCGTTTCGGAAGAAGTTTTCCAAGCACGAGCACCCGGAGCCGCTTTTTACCGAGAAGGATGCCTGGGAAGCGCTCAAGCACTTCGAATCCCTGCATTACCACGAGAAATTCGAGCCGGCGAAGGGTTTTGAGGTTACCTTCACGCCAGCCGGGCATATTCTGGGTTCGTCTTGCGTGCATGTGCACCACAAAGGTGCGGACCGTACCGTGGTGTTCAGTGGCGATGTGGGCCGGCAAGATGACATCATCATGCGACCGCCGGAGCCGTTACAGAAGGCGGATGTATTGGTGTGCGAGTCTACCTACGGTGATCGTACCCATGGCGAGTCTGATCCGGAGCGGGATTTGGCCGAGATCATCACCAAAACCGCCGGGCGTGGTGGTATCACGCTGATGCCCGCGTTCGCTGTGGGTCGTGCGCAGATGTTGCTATATGTGGTGCACAAACTCATGGGGCAGGGGCGCATTCCCAAACTGCCGGTGTACCTGAACAGCCCCATGGCCATCAAAGCCACGGAAATCTTCATCAAGCACCATAAAGAGCACAAACTGAACCATGCTCAGTGCGAACTGATCGATGACAAAACCCAGTTTGTGCGCACGGTGGAAGAATCCATCGAGCTGGATGCTGCCCGCTATCCCTGCATCATCATCTCTGCCAGCGGCATGGCCAGCGGCGGTCGCGTGCTGCACCATCTGAAAACCCTGCTGCCGAACCCGCGCAACAGTGTCGTCTTCGCCGGCTTCCAGGCCCCCGGAACCCGTGGCGATGCGCTGGTAAACGGCGCCGAAGACGTGAAAATCCACGGCGAATACTGGCCCGTGAAAGCCGAAATCCACAACCTGAATTCCATGAGTGCCCACGGCGACTACAACGAAATCCTCGCCTGGCTGGAGCAGGGCCACCTGAAACCCGAGCGCGTGTACGTTACCCACGGTGAAATGGTCGCCAGCGATACCATGCGCAAGCGCATCACGGAGAAATTTGGCTGGCATGCGGAGGTGCCGGAGTTGTTTGAAGAGGTGGAGATCTGAACCCGGCTTCGCCGCCTGCCGTATTCTCAAGCCACCTCGGAAAGTTGCTTCTCCAGACTTTCCGGCAGCGTAATGCGGACAAACAGCTGCTCGGGGAAGAGGTAATCTTCCCCGGATTCATCGATCACCCGCAGCATCCCGAAGGCCTTCGCCTGTGGGTCATCGATGAGTTCATAGAGCTTACGCGGCTCAAGCGATGCCTTGTAGCCCTCATTGCTGGTGCAAACCACAAAATGATGAGACATAGTATTACTCCAGAAACCGCTTGATCTTAAACTCTTTCTTGCCAATGCCGGAAGCCTCGTACCAGTGCACTTCCGCTTCCATAGCCTAATCAAATCCAGGAAACCCGCTCCCGCCGAATCACATGCTGGGGTATCCCGGCCGGACAAGTCCTTGGTCGGCGGGGTATCACACATTACTTGTGGGTTAGTTTGAAAGTACAACAATCTGCCTCGCCCCTCTGTCAGCGCCATTCGCCAAAGCCTGAAACGCCGCTAAACCCAATCCTCTCGCTCATGCCGAACACGGATAATGAATATGCCGCCGGTATCTATAATTTGATAGATAACGATATGCACCCCAAAAGGGTGGATTCTCACCGGCGGCGATAGTTCCAGCCGCTCTGGCGCTGCAAGTGGGTTGCTGGCAAGGAAATCAAAGCAAGCTTCCAGTCGTGCATGGTATTTGGCTGCTTGCAACTCTCCGAAGTTTTCCAGCCCGTGCACGTAAATAGAAATAACATCTTCTTCAGCCTTCCTGCTGAGAATGTACCCCATCACTGTCACCATCCATGGCTAGCTTTTTAGCAGCAGCTCTCAGCTCATCCATAGAGCGTGTTCCCGGCCCGCTGGCAATGCCGGCGGTAACGAGAGCTTGCAGTTCTTCAATCTTACGCAATTTGTCCTGATCCTTGCGAATCAGATCCCTCACGTAATCGCTGGTATTCGAATAGCGCCCGGATTGCGCTTGCTGCTCCGCCCAGTGTTTCATGGCTTCGGGCAGGGAAATGTTCATGGTTGCCATAAATAAGCCCTCCTGACGGTAAATTATGGCAAAGATTGCCAACCGAGGCACGTATGAATCAAATCCAGGAAACCCGCTCCCGCCGAAACCCCACCGGCGCCGTCCCGGTACCCGCAGCATCCCCATACCGCTCCTTCATCCGCTTCTGGAAATCCTCAGAACCCAGCGCCAGACCGGCAATCGCGGAGTAGCGAATCTGATCTTCCACCGCCTCCACCATCGGGCTGGCGACAAAATTGCGATAACTGACCAGCCGCTGATCGGCATCCGGCTGCAATTCAAGGTAACAAGGGTGGGGCACATGAAAGCGCGAACCGCTGCCGTAGGCATGGCACAGGTAGCTGGACCACTGGTACTCGCCGGCGTAATCCACCATGCCCGCCTTCACCGGGTTCAGCTCAATGTAGCGCTGGCATTGCAGGAAATACTCCTCGGTATCCACCAGGCAAGACTTGAAACGCCCCTCCCACAAGCCTCCGGTGCGCTCGTACCGGGCGTTGTAATACTGCGCGTAAGACTGCCCGATCGACTTCATAAAAGCCGACAGCCCGTCATCAGTCTTCGGCGTTACCAGCAGGTGAGTGTGGTTGGTCATGAACACCCAAGCGTGAATGTCTACCTCGAACTTCTCCTGGTAGCGCGTGAGATACATCGAATAGGTGGCGAAATCAGACAAATCCTGAAAACAAACCTGCCGGTTATTACCCCGCTGAATCACATGCTGGGGCATCCCGGCCGGACAAATCCTTGGTCGGCGGGGCATCACACATTCCTTGTGGATTAATTTGAAAGCGCAACAATCTGCCCCAGCTGCGCCAAAATTTCAACCCCGGGTCAGACCCAGAATACATTTCACGTCACAAAATGTACTGGGGGTCTGACCCCGTTTTGAAAGCTGGCGGGTTGCAATTTCACCATAATGAGTTATTAATTACTCATAAAGGTTTAAAATGAGTTTTTAATAAATCACTATGTCGAAAATAAGTAGCAGGCCATATTCCAGATACAATCGAACAGCCCTCGAGCTGCTCGCTACGTCCATCCGAAGTGAGCGCCTCCGGCAAAAACTGACAGCACAGGAGCTGGCAGAGCGGGCGGGCATATCTCGAAGCATGCTTCAGCGTATCGAAAAAGCAGACCCAGCCTGCGCCATTGGTGCCGTGTTCGAGGTGGCTACGATTCTTTCGATCCCTCTTTTTGAGGAGGATCCTGCAGCGCTTGGAAGGGCTCTGGCCACTGCAAAACAGACGCTGGCCTTGCTGCCAAAGTCGGCAAGAAAACCAAGGCCGGAAGTGGATGATGATTTCTGATAACGAAGCGTATGTCTGGATCTGGCTGCCCGGTCAGGTTGAGCCGGTTGTGGCGGGCCGGCTGGAAGCGGAGAACGGTCGGCTCAGCTTCACATACGGTAAGAGTTACTTGAGCCGAATTGAGCAAACGCCGGCAGCCATTCCGATCTATGAACCGGAGCTACCATTGGGCAGGGGCGTAATCCAGCCGCCTGAAGGGTTGGAAATGCCCGGTTGCATTCGGGATGCTGCGCCCGATGCCTGGGGCAGAAGGGTGATCATTAACAAGTGCCTTGGTCTGAAGGGCGCAGGTATAGATCCCGCACAGCTGGATGAAATAACCTACCTGCTCGAATCCGGCTCCGACCGAATCGGAGCTCTGGATTTTCAGCGTTCGCCGACAAACTACGAGGCGCGAGCTGCAAAAAATGCCACCCTTGAAGAATTGCTAGCATCGGCCGACCGGGTTGAAAAAGGAATTCCGCTAACGCCGGAGTTGGACCAGGCGTTGTTCCACGGTAGTTCCATCGGTGGCGCCCGGCCCAAGGCACTGATTGAAGACGGCGGAAAAAAATACATCGCCAAATTCTCCTCAACTACCGACATCTACAACGTAGTCAAAGCCGAATACATCGCCATGCGTTTGGCAGCCATAGCGGGGCTAAGTGTCGCGCCGGTGCGGCTGACCTCCGTGGCCAATCGGGATATCCTACTGATCGAGCGCTTCGACCGGGAGCACACAGCCAAAGGCTGGGCCAGAAAAGCCGTGGTATCGGCGCTCACCATTCTGGGCCTGGACGATATGATGGCGCGCTATGCCAGTTACGAAGACTTCGCTGAAATCATACGGCACCGGTTCGCAAACCCCATTGAAGCCCTTCGAGAACTCTTTACCCGTCTGGTATTCAACGTCTTGTGCGGCAACACGGATGACCACGCCAGAAACCATGCAGCCTTCTGGGATGGTCGGCAACTTCAACTCACCCCGGCTTACGACATTTGCCCCCAAGGCAGAACAGGCAACGAAGCCTCTCAGGCCATGCTGATTGCGGGCCAAAACAATCTGAGCCAGCTGGCTACCTGCCTGAAGGCTGCGCCTTCATTTCTGTTATCCCCATCAGAAGCCGAAGACATCTTCGACCACCTGATCAGCACCATAAACACCCACTGGGCCGACGTGTGCGACGAAGCAGCGCTGAGCACCGTAGATGCAAACCTCCTGTGGCAACGCCAATTTCTGAACCCCTTCTCCCTGCAGCGTTCCTGAAGTCCGGGTCAGACCCAGAATACATTTCACCTCACAAAATGTACTGGGGGTCTGACCCCCAAAGTTTGTTAACATGGGGGAAAACGGTCAGGCAGGATGCAAACATGCACTACAGCTCCATACTTCCGGATGTGATCAGGCTGGCGGATGAGGCCAGTGAGAAGGTGCTTCATATCTACGAGTCCGATTTCAAGGTGCGCTATAAGGAAGACAATTCGCCGATTACCGCGGCAGATGAGGCGGCCCACGAGATTATTTATAAGGGCTTGCGCAACATCAGCCGGGACATTCCGATTCTTTCGGAAGAAGGCGCGGAGATTCCGTGGGAAGAGCGCAAAAGCTGGCGTCGGTTCTGGCTGATTGACCCGATTGACGGCACCAAGGATTTTACCCAGCGCAGCGGCGAATTCACCGTGAACATCGCCATGATCGAAGACGGCGTGCCGGTGATGGGCGTGGTCACCGCGCCGGCGTTGAAAGAAGCTTTCTGGGGCATCAAAGGCGAAGGCGCCCACATGCGCGATCGCACCGGCCGGGTACACCGAATCCGCGTGGCGGAACCCCGGGAATCCCTGCGGGTAGTCGCCAGCAAAAATCACCTGAACGACGAAACCCGCGCCTTCATCGACAAACTCGGCCCCCACGAAACCGTGCAGGCCGGCAGCTCCCTGAAGTTCTGCCGCATCGCCGAGGGCCATGCCGACATCTACCCGCGTATGGGCCCCACGAGTGAATGGGATACTGCTGCGGCACATGCCATTCTTCTCGCGGCTGGTGGGCAGGTGCAGACGGTGGATGGTAAGCCATTGGTGTATGGCAAAGAGGATATTTTGAATCCGCACTTTATTGCGGCCGGCGGGTGGTATTTTTAACGAGCGGGTCAGACCCCCGATACATTTTGCCTTGGCAAATGTATCGGGGGTCTGACCCCGGATAACGGGGCAGAAGTTATGTACGCAATTGAGTTTGAAGCCCAGATCAAAGACGGAGTGGTCAAGATTCCCGAACAGTACGCGCGGTTAATGAATGCGCACGCTCGGGTAGTTGTGCTTATAGATAATGCCGACCAGGAAACGAAAGCGATGTCTGAGCATTCTGCGAGCACCATTGATGAGTGGAAGGATCCACAAGAGGACGAGGTATGGACATAAAGCCCGGCGATGTCGTGCTTTGCGAGTTTTACTTTTCAGACTTTCAAAAGAGCAAGCGCCGGCCGGTAGTGGTGTTGAAAGATAACTTGCCCTTTGATGATTTCGTAGGAATCCCGATAAGCAGCAAGATTGAGAAGCTTAATTCTGACGAGTCTTTGCTGGAGGCTTCTGATATCAGAGAAGGCACATTGCCGAAGACCTCCAAGGTAATGGTAAGAAAAACCTTCGTGATCTCCAAGGCTGTGGTGCAGAAGAAGTATGGTGAGCTGACAGAATCCCGCTTTGAGCAGCTGCATGGGGATTTTTGCCGCTACTTTGGCTGTTGCTGAGTTTGGACGACAGGCACTGGCAGAAGGTGAAGTGACCCCCGAAAGTTGGACACCGACTTTTGGGGAGTCACATGACAAGAACACATAGTGAAGCATTCAAATTAAAGATGGTGAAGCTTTACCTCGAAG